>Ga0307516_10002376_pt1 | contig 25227 bp, 10 predicted proteins | sample 19_EM_MG_FD_203310 | JGI IMG/M metagenome (GOLD analysis project Ga0307516, IMG submission 203310) | Populus trichocarpa ectomycorrhiza microbial communities from riparian zone in the Pacific Northwest, United States - 19_EM | ecosystem: Host-associated > Plants > Roots > Unclassified | place...
GTCTATTTTTTTATCATGTAGTTAAATAAAAAATAGTTTTTCAAAATACAAATTATAATCCCACTAGATTCAATAACCCGATTCACAAGTTTGGCGTGCTAGCCCAGGTTACCTGGTTCATAGGTTTGACGAGTGCACCAACTAGGCAGATATGTTTTTTTTATTGTTGGTCCTTTTATTGTTTTTAATAGTTTTTTCTTGATTTTATTCTTCAATATTGGATTGGTTAATAAATAAACTGCAAATATAATAAAAAAAATAGTTTAGAAAAAAAAACATAATTAAACTCAATGGAGTCCACGACACAAGTTACTTGGGTTTTGAGATTGAGATAATTTGTCATTGTCTCAATAATTTTTTTGAAAATAGATATCATCTTGAAATTATTTTTTAAAGTTAAGTCATATTTTTACCAGTCAATAAAATTATATTTGAACCCATAAAATCAATCAATTTGATTCAAATTAGTTCTCTTGCTACTTAGTTGGAAACTTGAATCAGATAAAAAGTTAAATTGCTGGGTTTCAAGAAAAGCAATTCGATCCACACCGGAACACGAACCAATTGACTGCTATATCTATTACGCAAATGAGTTTGGAAGCTGGTTAATCGCCTGCCATTAACATCCATGTTTTGAAAACATTTACTATATTCTGCCAAGCATTTCTATAAAAGAAAATCTGCACCTTCAGTCCTATTAATTATAACAGATGAATAGGTGAAAGAAGAAGAAATTTGATAATTATTTTATTGTTTCAATCTTTTATTTTTATTTTATTTTTATTTTTATTTTTTTACCAGTGGAACTACAAGGAAGACCTTAGATTTTATCAGACATCAAAACAATGCAGTTTACCTTAGGTAGGGCGTAGTTGGGGTGCTAATACATTCCCTTTACGCAACCAGTCTCCATACCTAATCTCTGAGACCAGTTAGGGTTTCTAGTGACTAGAATACTAGGTGGCGACTCCCATTCAAATTTTCCACTGATGAAAGACAAGAATTCCTTGTCTCCCCATGTTTGCCAGATAGACTTACATATACCTGAGGGTGGACGATTCATCGTGACACCGTACACGTGCGACAGAATGGCGACTCCGCTAGGGACCTTGTGGACTAAGCTTTGTTTATGTCTGATTATCATGTTTTATTGTTTGGTTTGTGTGTTATTATTAATATGCATTTCCTCATTTGCTCATACGTTTTAATTTTGTACATATTTGTTCATGCATTGTATAAAATTGTTTCATGAATCATTCACATTTTATGAGAGTTTATACTGAGAAAAACTTTAGGTTAAGTAGGGGACTAGCATCTTACCTTACAACTTTTAGTCAAGGTTTAAGTTTGTGTAAACCCCAACTCTTCATGAGTGCTTAGACTGGTAATGATTGGTGTTCATGCCATCTCATTACCTATTGAGCCCCCATATTGCCCTCACGAAAGTGATCACTAGGACAGCAAGAGACCCTTTTGAAACTAGGTAGAAAGTCACCCATCATGTAATGGCCCAAAACCCATCCTCAGAGTATGAGCTCCCTAATACGCATGTACATACATTTGTATCCATACACATACATTAATTCATTGTAAATAACATACATTCATCAGATTGAAATATAGATCCCCAAAAAGTCTATAACACCCGACTTCAAGCAAGAAACATGGAAGATGAAGAGCGTGCTCACCGTGATGCCCATTTTCAAGAAGAGTTGGAGTCTCTGAAGACAAGTGTGGCTCGCCTCACTAGCTTACTCAAGTAAACACTAAGAAATACCTCTGGTGTAGGTCCTTCTAACCGACCGGTCACCGTTAATCAGGCTCCGACTACAGTTCAGCTTGAAGAAAGAATGAGAGAACATGGTCAAGAGCCTCAGCAAAATCCAATATTTGTGCAGTCAGCAACACCTGCACTAGCCCCGACAATCTTGGAGGCATTTGCTAACGAGTCTCATAAGGCCAAGTCATCTGATAGCATTGATCAAGATAAGATAGAGGCGTTGGAATCCAGAATCAAAGTCATTGAAGGGGTAGACTTATATGACCCAGTTTGGGCAGTAGAGATGTGTCTGATCCCAAATGTGGTTGTCCCGAAAAAGTTTCGTGTTCCAAAGTTCATCAAATATAGTGGAACATGATGCCCCATGACTCACCTCAAGTCCTACACTACAATAAAATAGCAGAGGTAGTACATGATGAAAAACTACTGATGCATTTTTTTCAAGATAGTTTAAGTGGGGCAACATTGAGCTGGTACATGAGATTGGACAACACAAAAATCCAGAGATGGAAGGATATGATGGATGTTTTTGTCAAGCAATACAAGTACAACATGGACATCGCTCCCGACAGAACTAGCTTGTCCAATATAGAGAAAAGAGACAAAGAAAGCATAAGGGAATACGCTCAAAGATGGCGGGAATTAGCTGCTCAAGTACATCCCCCACTTCTAGACAAAGAGATGGTCACTTTATTTGCCGACACACTCAAGTCACCATACTACGAGCATGTTATGGATAGTTCGGCCCAGCAATTCACTAACGTTGTGGTAGTGTGTGAACGCATAGAGCAAGGCGTCAAGAGTGGTAGAATTTCTGCACCCACTAAGAAAAGATTCTTCGAAAGAAAAGAGGTCAACCATGTTGAAGATGGCTACAAGAGTAGGAAAAACGCATCCCAAAACTACCACACTCCATCCCAAATTGCCAACATCAAAAAACCTGAGCCCCAAAACTTTTAAGCCAAAAGCCAAATTGGAAATTACCAAAAGGTCCAAGAACAACTACCTTCATTACCGCTACCCCTGAATGAGATGTACCAGAAGCTATTAAGCATCGGACATATAGCTCCCGAACCTCTGGCACCTTTACAGCCCCCTTACCCCGGCTGGTATAAGCCAGAGCTCACTTGCGAATACCATGTTGGTGTTGCCAGACATGACATTCATACTTGCAACACCTTCAAGAGAAAGCTTCTGCAATTAATCAAGGCAGGGTTGATAGCATTTGAAGACACTCCTAATGTGAACACGAACCCTCTACCTAATCATGCTTGAAGCGATGGATTAGAAATGCACTAGCAATGGAATGTTTGGAATCTAAAAGTATCAATGGTCCAGGTAGGGTGCAAAAGGGTAGCATAAATTTTGAAGGACTTAAATTCCAACCATAGTTTTTATCTCCATCATCCCAAGAATTATTATGGGGAGGCTAGCCTAAGAGAAGATTTACCAAAATGGAAGGATGAGGCCTGCCCTATTATTGCCTTTTGTTTAATCATGTTAGTTTCAACCTGTTTCAGTCTTGTCGGTAATTTGGCTCATAATGCCACAAAACTTTCTTTGTCAATAGAGTCTTCTTGTCAATAAGATCATGTATTTTCCTGTGCTCATAACATGTTTTCCTTTTTTCCAAAACTATGCATGATCTCACATGTTCACAAGAATGTTTGGGAATTCAAAGTTTGGTACAAAAATAGAAATCATATTGGTGTTTGTCCAAAACAAACAAATTCTGGATATTCAAGTGATTCTTTAGAAAGGTAAACTATACACCTAGGAAACTTGAAAAAAAAAAAAACAAACAAACACAAGAAAAAAAAAAACATGAGGTGACTCAAAAGTTGAATTTTATTTGAATGAAAAATCATTTTGCATATTCGCATGAAAGCAAGGCTTACTGATTTCACATTGCTAGAACACCCCAGATTTCGCCTCTGAGTCAATTGAATGCCATCTAATATATGACTCATTCCATAAACCAGAGTATATATCCTTGAAACCCAGTGACTGACCATCAGTTAGCATCTCCTGGACTGCTTACTCTCTGTCAAGTTCTGTTTTCATTTCTGAAAACCCTCTTTGAGCGTTACGGATGTTTCCTTGCTTAATGCCGGACTCCAGAGAATCTGTGCTATCTTCTCCTTGATCATCCATCAAATGTTCTACACTCCCATTTGCTGATAGAAGCTTCATCTTCCTTTTTCTTCTTCTTAGTGTCATTGGATGTTTTAAGCACCTGAGTTATTTTACTGCGTACTGTCGTTTTTTGCTTGGGGGAAGAGCAAGAAACTGCACCAGAAAGATGACTTCCAAATTCGTCTCACGGGCTTGTAGTATGGTTTGGGCTGCCAAGCATTTCTATACAGCAAAATCTGCATTCCTAAGTGTAACAGATGAACAAGGTGAAGGATGAAAAACGTTAACAATTATTTAATTATTTCCAGTTGTTTATTTTATTTTTATTTTTTTGGCGTATGGGGCATTGGGACTACAAGGACTCCATTCATGAGTTGGCTTGTCCTACTTCTGGACATGAATGAAGGAGAGAGCAAAGGATGGAGCCACAAACTCACAACACACAAAATACCAAACTACATTTTGATCCTTTAATTATAATATTGTATAAAGAATCCTTATTTGATCAAATTGGATAAACAAGTAGATATTCAGAAAACTAGAGTTGCAGTAGCAAGCAATGAGTATATCATCTACTTTGATCATATAATACACAGTCCAATTGGAATTGATAAACTCGCGACTAGTTGAATATTAAATAAAATGGTAAAATAAAATGATTGAAATAAATTACTGATACAAATTATTGAGTACTATTTTGTAAAGACGAGATGGAAAAAATCTTAATAAAATTGTTTCTCATTCTTTCGATCATCTATATATATTGAAAGCCCATTTGTTTAGTTTAGGGACTGTTTCGTACTTTGACATCTAAGTCAAGGATTAAAAGTAAACATGCATTTATTACATGTTTCAATCTACATAGAGAATTTGTATCCTAATCGGATGAGGATATGAATGTTGTCAAGTATCCTCAGTAAACCAAATTTATGCAGGATTAAATTTCCTTAACATGGAGGATATTGGAAACAGAGTAAATCCAAGTTGGCCCTAGCTGCCATCCGAATCAGGGCAGGATACATCCTTGGTCGGTATAGAAGAGTATATAAGTGCGTGTGCATGTATCAGGTTAGTCGTTCGTCTTCAACAAGGCATTGAAAAAACCCTAGTCATAGTGTGCGAGAGAGAAAAATGAAGCATAGTTTTCTGTGTGGAAATAAAGTTGTACTACTGTTTCTTCGGTATCTTTTTTATTTCCTAGATATGGATACTGATAGTGGGTCTAAAGATATTGCCCGTGTGGGGCTCTCTGCTGCTTATAAGGAGACAAGATCAGCGTCCTACCTGCAGGATTTCTTCGACTCCAGAGGCTCCTTCACTTCCCAATTCAGGCCTTCTCTTTTGACACTGAATACCTATTATAAAGAGAAGGAGATCAGTCATAGCTCGAGTAAAAGCAAGTTTCTAGATATCGATGTTTTCTGCTAGATCTTATAGTTGCATGAAGCCCACTAGATAGTACGTCAATCTTTGTGTTTATCCTTGTGGCTGGACTCCTGCATCCTCGTGGTTGTAATTTAACTTCTTCGATTGTTAATTTCTTTGTTGGATAGTTTATGTTCATAATTCAACGATCTTGCAAATTTATATGGTGCTTGGAGATTTCCCCCGTCTATTTTCCTTGATGAACTTTTGTTTGAATGATATACTGTAGATTAGAGCTTAAAGAAGACTTCTATTCCTGTCGCAGATTTTACTCTGCTGATAAAACATTCCACTGCGAGTTGATCTGTGACCCGATTGCAATGCCTACAGACTTGTACTTGAAGCATACTGTCGAAAAGATCAACCAGCATTAGAAATTAGAGAGACAGAATACATAATCGAAGTACCAATTACAGCAAATTAAAAGGATCAATCACATAGATATAACAAACGAAGAAGCTCCAGAATAATCTCTGTGAAGCTCTTATACACTGACATACAAATTCTTAACAGGGAATATAAAAGTTCAGCCATGGTCCATTGCACAACTTGCTATACAAGAGATAATATCGGAGCATAAATACTGCAACCAATGTTCTCAAAGTTTTAGTGTGAGATCTGGCGCAGAATCATCTAAGTTCACTGGTGGAGTTGCCCCCAAAAAAATCATGTTTGAACTTCCTGCGACTACAAAACTTTGATGAGCATCGTCTGCCACAGCTACCTGTCGAAAACTACCTGGCCATAACAACTCTGCCTCATCATCCTCCATGAATACTGGCAGACCTGCATAACCTTGATCAAATCTTGCACTGCTGCTTATTTCTAGTGACCTTACTGGTGGTGCAAAGTTTTGGTGCACTGAAGAATGTGCCTCTATCCCTAGGGATCGGAATGAGGATCCATGTAGAGGCAACGATGCTAGGCTGGCATACCTTTCCGAGAAAATACCCATTCTTATTGCACGCTTAGCTAATGTTCTTTCTCTCTTATGAGCGTTTTGGTGTCCACCAAGTGCCTGAGAGCTGAAGAATTTGCGCTGACAGTAATTGCAAGAAAATACTCGTGGTATTGCTTCAGCTGTAGTACGTGATGCAGGTTCATTGCTACTCTCACTTGTGCTTGACAATGAGAGTCCCACTGGGTCCCTTCCACCTAACTCATCATTATTGAAGCAAAGGGTTAAGTCAAGGGAAACCATTTCCGAACCAGATTGAGTTGCTATGGCATTTGTGAGATAGGAATAGTTAGTGAGGCTGTCATTGGAGGGGGCTGCAGAAGTTTCTTGGTTTGATAAGTTGGAAGCTACTTGGCTGCTAACTTCAGAAACATTTTCTGAGGTGGCTTCAACTTCAAGATCAATAATTGGTTTCATCTTTCTTTGATGATTTTACTTAATACCACAAGGAGATACTTCACATTTATAGTTTCTGAGCGGTAGCCAGATTGAGTCAGTTGAAACAAGATGTTTTCAACCTGCAGAATTCGACATGATGAGTAAATAGTGTTCCACAGTTAAACTTGTAGGAGCTGAGAGCGATTGTGAAAGTTATAGCAAGAAATTTATCAGCAAGGCAACCTCCAAAACAAAAACATAGATTAAGAACTCTTAAATCTGTGTAAAAACATGATGACAACTACTAATTTAGCACAAAGAGTAATGAAATTTAAAAAAAAATACTCAAGGAAACAAGCAAACAGATAGCAAAACAAAGAGGGCAAGATAAGAACAATCTGAAGGTTGAGGCCGAGAAATAATCCATTATCATTTCCACAACATGAATTTATTATAACAGTCTCCAACTTCTGGTCTTTTGGCCTACGAGATTATTGTAACTAAAACAGCAACACACTGCTATCCTAGTGGTTCATAAACCTTACCAAGCTCACATTTTTTTACTGATAAAAGGTGAATTAATGACTATTGTTTGAAGCAAAACCTACAATGCTGTAAAGCATTTGATTGAACTTGTGCTGTCATAATCGAACCTAAGTGACTTGATGCATAATGCATTCAAACACAAAAGGATTTGACCTCTGTGGCATGCCCTCTCTCCAGTGGTCCACTGTGAGCTACTATGAGGCCATGTTTCCTCCACGATTATATATATATACATTGGACAATGATGGGGGCATTAGGCATTAATAGAAACAGGACTCTCTTTATCTCAAGAAAAATATGGTGACAATAAAATTAACAACTGACTGAATATGAAGAGATCAAGCTGCATCCTAATCCAGACAAAATACATAGAAACTAGAAACATGTGAAATAAGCTAAGCTTCAAATCTCAATGATTCCAAGCATTTTAGAACATAAAACCAAAGGGCAAGAGAAAACGAAACAGATATGCTCATATTGCTAGACCAATATCATGTCCTAAGTCAAAATTTTGAAGGGCCGAAATTTAGTTGAAGGAAAGGAAAGCACAAAGCCTATCAGATGAAACACAAAAAGGTAAGTTAAAATCCTCTGTTCAAGATTAGAAACTTATTTGATTCTCTTTGTCTGGGGAATTATGAACAGACACGGGTATCCGAATTTGATGCAAATAAGTCAAGTTTGCAAGGAAGAGAACCTAGTTAAGTAAATATGACCTAGCAGAAGTAGCAGTCTTGCTTGAAGAAAGGGCAGATAGTGTATACTTCTATGCAAACCATGAATATTGATCAACATAGCATTTCACCACAGCAAATTCAGTTCCTTGGTGGTATTTATGAACTCGATTGATCAAAATTAAGTATCATGCCATTTTCTGTTGTAGAAAACAACAAAATCCATGTTTGCAGAAACTTAATTCATGTACTGCAACTAGGAAAAACAGAATAGATTGCTTTTGAAGAAGTTCAATCTCATTAGTCATTATCAGTGAAAGAACCTGAAGTAGGTAGAGTAGCCATCAAAACCACAAGAAGAGATTCCAAAAGAGAGAGGTAAGGAAAGAACAGAAACAGAATAAGAACATCAAAGGACATATATTAATCATCAAGTCACACACTTTCTTTGCAAAAAAAGAAGAAAAAAACAGCAAGAGCTAAACAAAAGCTACTACAAAGAGAATACAAGTACAGCTTTCCCATCCTGAATAGAAAGTGAAACTTACTGCTGCTGCTGCTGCCAAGCTAGCTAGTGGAAATCAAGAATGAATGAGAGCACTGCTTAGAAACTGGAAACAAACATCTGGCTAACTAGTGCTATTCCCCTGAATGGTTGGTTGATTATCATCTCAAGACAAAACCAGCTTGTGGGTTGGTTTCTTTGTACAAATAGAGAAGTGATAATGGAAAGAGAGAGTGATAGAGATGATGGGTATCGATGTTTAATTATGGGAAAGCAAAAGGGAAGAAGAGAGAGTGGGGGGGACTGTGGTGGAGAGTCAGATAAGTCAGAGAAAAGGCGTTGTTGTGTTAAGACTAAATAAACCAAAACTATAAAAGAAAGGAAAAAAGCATTTATGACATATGACTTAATAGTCTCTCAACTTAACTGTCACAAAGTCTTAGCCAATGTACTTGGTGATGTTTTTGTTGATTTTTGAGCAACTTCTCCTCATGACAATCAACCCAACTGCCTGCCTACACACAAAACACAAGTACTACAACTCACAGCTACAACTGGGATAAGAACATATCTACAGCTTGAACAAGCAAAACAGTATAAGTCATTAGTCCCACAAAAAGATTCTCACTTTCTCTCCACTTTAAAAGTTTATGCAGATAAATCCAGAGTGCATGGGTTCAGTATTCATGAAGAGTGCTGGGTATTTAAGTAATAGTTGTTTTTTATCGTGTTTTTTACTCAGAAATATATTAAAATAATAAAAAAAATTATTTTTGATATTAACACTTAAAAATTATTTAAAAACATAAAATAAATTATTTTAAATAAAATAAATAAATTTTCATGAAACATAATTTGAAACATCTTCACCTATCAAATTCACCATCACCTTTCTTGTGCAACTGTGTCTAGCTTAACTATATATTGCAGGATTGTTGATGTAGTTTGGGATTGAACTTTGTAAGTAAATAAAATAAAATTTATATATTATTTTAATATTAATATATTAAAATAATTCAAAAACATCAAAATATTTTGAAATTGCAATCCAAGTCAAAAGGTATCTTTTTTTTTAATTTCAATTTAACCTGAAACGCAGATTTCATCGAGAGACAGGCCTTAAGAACCACCTGCATTCTTGCATGACATGTATACGATGCCATGGCAACATGGACTGTGTTTTTTTTTTTTTCTATGCTTTGTAACTTGAAGGGTGATCTTTACCTTAGAGACAATCAGACCTTAATTACTGTCTTCCTTCTTGCATGACATGTATAGGACTAGGACATGCACATAATGCCATGGCAACATGTACCTTTTTCTTCATTTTTAAACTTCCCTAAGACGCCTAACCTACCAAAAATCTAAAGGGACTATACACCTCTTATTTTATGCTGCATTATTGTTCCTTCTTTTGTATTTCTTTAGTCTTTTCCAATTGGCTCCTTCCCTGTGGTTGATTCCAGAGAGGAGGAACTGATCAATTCCTTTTGTATTGATGGCAGGAATCAATTATGTGTGGTGTCTTATCGTGTACTTCCTGTTACCTCTAAATTCCTCGCAGGCTCTTTGACATGGGCTGTGCAACATTGACCTTCATCAAATTACACATTGACCTTGATCAAATTCATGCACTCCCATTTTACCGTGGATATTAAAAAAAAAAAAAAACTAAATTAACTAAACTGAAGGGGCGAGGGGCTTGTAAGACATTTCAAAAAAAATTAAACAGTACAATACCCAAATTAGCCTTTGAATTTAGTTTTATGAAGTCACGGTCAAGGGTGTTTTTGTCTTTCCTGTGATTTTTTTGTAATTGAAAAGTTGACTTGTTGGCATTTTAGTCTTTTAATTGAAATATAATATTATTTTAAATAAAAAAATATTGTCGTTTACAATGCCCATGTCAACTAGTGAGAGGCGCGTGCGACTTTTGAGGAAGGCGTTCAATGCATCTCATTGTTATTTTCACAATGATGGAGCGTGTGTAGCCTTCCCATACACGATATAGCTTCAACGATTTTTTTTCTCCTCTTTTCTCTCTCTTCAACCTCGAAAGACTTGTTTTCCTTGCCAAAAATCAAAATGCTATGTTATTTGTTAATTTTATTACGTTTAGTCCTTATTCTTTTAATTGTATCAAATTTAATTTTTTTTTTTCAATTTCATCCTTTGGTATTTGCTTTTATATCAAATTAGTTCTTTTATTTTATAATATTTCATGTTTGACCCTCAATGTTTTAATTTTAAATTTTGATTCTTAGCCCTTTATTAATTTTAATTTGTTTTCAATTTCATCATTAGATCCATGATCTTGATTTTATAGTTTTTTTAATTTGATCATCATTCTAATTTTTTTATTTTTTATTTTGGATTCTTATGTTAATTTGATTTTGTTTTTTCAATTTTTCCCTTCAATTCAAAGTTTTAGGTTGTCATCTCATTTGTTTTCAAGTGAGGTCTTTATTTTTTTAATTGTTATTTTTTTATCCTTAATTTTTTTATTTCATCTTTTGACATTTGATTTATTGAAATTTGATCTTCGTGTTTTTTCTCATAGTTTTTAGACCCGACTCAAGAGACGATCTAGAACAAGTACTAGGTTACGAGTCAAGTGGGTTGACATCAACCAAGTCTATTTATGTTATAAAATTAAAAAGTAAAAATGACATCATTTTGAGAAAAAATAAAATAAAAGAAAATAATCAACGAGTTTTGACTGGATTTTTCCTGGGTTAACCAAGACATAAGTCAACCCGGGTTTTTAACCATTTTACACCTGATCAATTCTCCCTTAATCTATTTTGAAACCCAGACCAATCCAGGTCCCAGATCATGAGTCAACCTGTAAAGTCGAGTCATGTTTTAAAAAACTAGCTTTCTAGATGGGGTGCTTCCAGTTTAGTCACTAGTTGGATCATGATTTTGAAATGTTAACACAGGTTGATATTGTTATTTTATTATTATATGCTTTGGAGTTGTTCGTTTTGAAAAAAACACTTTGTTATTTTTTTTAGTTTCCTTTCAATCAAGTTATTTGCATCTTATTATCTAAGTAGGAGGTTTAGACGGTGTGGCCTAGTTTTTTTTAGGTCATTTTTTTTTCTTTTTAATTTTATCCTTTAAAATTTAATTCTTTTTAAAATTAAGCTTCGTCTTTTTTTCTTGTTTGACCTTTTATTGAATTATTTCATTCGCATGATTCTACTCTCGAGTTTTGACAATCTCACCTGGATTTGTTAGTACTTATTTTTTTAGATTTTTTTTTGTTCATTGATTTTTTTTTTCAATCTCTTCCTTCTACATTTTGATTATTAGGGATTGATAATTGTTATTATTTTCTGAATTTTTTTTTCTTCTTTAAAACACTTGGCCCCCAGCAAAAATCGTGCCACCTATCTAGTGTTATATTAATATCCATCAATCCAAGAGTTCGGGCAATTAGCAAGAGATTCAATTGTTTTATATTTTAATATCTTTGTAAAATAGATGAATTACAGAATAGTACTCCAAGTTCGGAGATGGTGTGTTGACTTTTTAGATTAAAACTTATTTGATTCTTTCGCTTTTTCCCATTTCTTGTCGAATGTGCCTTAATCGATGGATCATAAATTACACATTGGTCCTCTAAGGTTCATTGAAGCAACAATTCGACCCCTTTTTTTAAGTGCATGTGGATTATATTTAAGAGTTGCATCGTAAAAAAAGAACTACTTGTTTATGTAAAAGGCATTCTAAAGGGTCTATTTGTTTTTGTCTTTTAAAAATGTTATTGAAAAAAATAATTTTTTTTCTTTAAATTAATATTTTTTTGGTGTTTTCAAATCATTTTAATGTACTGATATAAAAAATAATTTTAAAAAAATAAAAAAAATATTATTTTAATGTATTTCTAAATAAAAAATACTTAAAAAAAAAAAACTTCTCATCTAAACAGTATATTAGAATGAAACCTAGAATCTTCCCACTCATTTGTCTTTAAATAATATGGCAAATGTGTGCCTCTCCCCCGAAAACTCCAACGAGGTAACAAAGGATGATGCTTATTGGTCACAATTCAGTGAACCAAAAACACCGATGCCACCCGTTGATAATCATGTCATCATCCATGTCTCTATCCACTTCCAGTTTCTTGTTACATTATGGTAAAAGTGTGCACAAAATTCAACAAGGCAATGGAGTTGTTAGGAAATTGGAAACAGCATTAGCCGAGATGAACTTGGTAGCTGAAATGGTGGTCCTATGCACATTATTTCGGTAGAATATCCTATTGAAGTTGACATGACTCCTCTAGGTCTTTCTTTATAATATTGTTATTCCCACCTTCTGCATTTTAAAGAAGTTGTGGTTTCCGCTAGCAATATTTATATTGAACAGTCTTATTTTATCGAAATTTTTTCAATTTTTGTTATTCTTTTTTTTTTAAATGAAACTATGTTAAAAAGGGAAAAAAAAACCCAATACGAGGAAAAAAAGATTCATCAACTTATGATCCCTTTATAGATTAATGTTGTTTAGCTTCATGCAATTTGATTTATTTGGGAGTGTGGTTGCGGTTGCTTTTTAAAGTGCTTTTTATATCGAAATGCATCAAAATGATGTTTTTTTTTTAATTTTTTAAAAATTATTTTTGAGATTAGCGTATTAAAACGATCCAAAACATACAAAAAAAATTAATTTTTAGTAAAAAAATTAATTGTTTTAGAAACGCGGGTACAATCGCGTTTCTAAATACTCACTAAGGCCCCGTTTGTTTGCTGGAAAATAGTTTTTTTTTGGAAAATGAATTCCAGAAAAGTGAATTCCGAGAAAGTGAATTATTTTCTGATGTTTGGTAGTGTAATTAAAAATAAGTTGGAAAACACTTTCCAGTGTTTGGTTATGTCATGGAAAATGAGCTGGAAAATAACTTATTAATATTTTATTTTTCTCAAGATTATTAGAATAATGAGGAACAAATCTTTCAAATTAAAAAGTTGAATTATAATGAAATTAAAAAAAAAATTCATAAATTATCTCAAATAAAATAAATAATAATTAAAATCATAGAGATCAAATCTAAAAAATAAAAAAAAATAAAAGATGAAGAAATTAAAATAATAATAATAATTAACATTTCATAAATTATTTCAAATAAAATAAGTAACAATAAAAAGAATAAGGATCAAATTTGATAGATAAAAAATTTCAATAAAAAAATGATAAGGGAAAAGCAAATAACAATTACAAAAATGAGGATCAAAGTTAATATAAAAATTAAATTTTAAGAGATGAAATTAAAAAATAAATATTCAAAACAATATATATAGCAATCAAAAGTTTGAGAACCAAATTTGATATAATCAGCAAATAATATGACATTTCTAAATTTTTCACAACTTCCGGAAAGTGTTTTCCGCCTAAATTTTTCAAGAAAACACTTTTCTGAAAACCAAACCAATTTTTTCTTTGATTGAAAAGTGTTTTCCATTGACCAACTTCCCTAACGGCAAACAAACACAGGAAAGTGTTGAAAGTGATTTTCCAGAAACCACTTTTAAAAAAACAAACATGGCCTAAATTATATTCATCTTTTCTTAACCTAAAAAGTGATAAGAATTTGACTTGAGATATAGAGAAGCTTTGAATTCACTTCCCTACTATAGAGTTTGTGTAATTTCTATTCTTTATGTACCATCAAACTTAAGAGAAATTTTAAGAAAATATAAGATGGATTCTCGTCAATTCAAGAACGGGTATGATCTTGTACTGTCAATCTTAACTTATAAAGAATTAATTATAAAAGTTTAGATTATACATACATATACTATAAGGGAAATGGTGTTCTCCTTAGAAATAGCATAATTGTAAATTTTACCATTTTTACTGTAGCGGTGGTAAGATTGTAATTTTTGGTTTTTTAGAAAATAGATTTTTCTTATTTTCTTCTCTTTATTCTTTGTATTTTTATAATTTTACACTCCATCTATTTATCATTATTTATTTATCGTTATTTTTTAAATATTTTTTTACTTTTTCTGTTTTCTCCTTTATACCTTTATTTGGAAAAAAAATATTATTTGCTATTTTTTACACTTTAAATATTTATCACTTTACATTTAACCTATTTATATCTTTCTTTTTGTTCTTATCTTTATTCTTTTGTAATTTGTTTTTTAACTTTTTTTTCTTTACACTTGTTTTTTTGAAAAAATATTAAACAAAGACTAAGGAAATAGTGTTTCACTTTAACAATTACAACATTGTTCTATTCTTCTGCTACGTTAAAAATTATCTTGAAATTTTACATATTTTTATTAACGTATATGATCTTTACTATATTTTATTATATCCAAGTATCAATTTTTTGATTCACGGTTATACTTTTTACTCGATATCAAAAAAATATTTGACAAGCAGCGATACAAGTTAAATAGACGCGTTAACTTTGTTTTTTTGTATATATTGGCACAGGTGGTTCTCAATGTATTTAATTAAATACACGCATAAGCTTTTTAATTTATAATTAAATTTTAAAAAAAAAACACATTTGAAAAGTTTGAATTTTTAATTTTTTTTTGCCAAAAAAAAAGGGTCAAATAATTTGTATGTGTGTGTCTATATATATATATATATATATATATATATATATATATAGAGAGAGAGAGAGAGAGAGAGAGAGAGAGCATAAAGTTTAGATAAAAGCCTCTAATGTTTTGAATCCTCAGCACAAGCCTTGGATACCTCTTGTGACATGATTTATCAAGAATTTGTAGCCGGCCATTACACAACCTCCGAGCTCGGAGAAAACCTCCAAAAAGATTAAGATCACTAATGAGCCATTATAAGATTTGTATTAAGAATAATACTGGCCTTGCTTTACAATACATCAAGTGCTACATCCACCCATACCTAAATCATTGCACCACAGAATTTAAATGCATGTGATAAGGTCGATAAACAATGAAAATAGTACAGAGGACATGGTACTAGTCGAGAAATTATACTCGGTAAATCAACAAGATAAGCTTACACAGCTCTCTTTTCACACACCATGCGAAGAAGCTAAGAGCTAGGCTCATGGTGGTCATGAGATGCCTACAATCTAGGCCATTACAAGCCTAAACACTGTTTTATAAAATACTAATATTGTTACTTTCCATGCTAATTAAAGTAGTTAATAAGGCATTGATAGTGATTAAAAGTGATAATCCTTCATGTCAAACCAATGTAGTGTCGACAAATCATCCCAAAGTGATCCAGTTGTTAAAAAGATGCTGGAAACCGATGAAAGGAAGCACTGCCATGGCCATTAGAAAATCGAGGACGTCTCAAATTAGCTTCTCGGGGGTTATCCGATCCTCAACTTTTTGAAAAGAATCATTTTAGTCCCTACATCTCAGATAATTCTCAATTGGATCCTTTTGCAATGTCTTTGGGTTTTTTCTTGGTAACTTTTCTTCAGCAGGACCCGTTCTAATCAGTTTAGTTGCCAATCAAGATTAATTTTTTTTTTCTTCCTAAGATTAACCAACGTTGCATCATGACCTAGAGAAAAATGGTAGGAAAAACATGGCTTTATTGAACAATTGAAACTATATGTCCCATTCTTCTTCTCTGTAAAGAGATTGTGAAATCAATAAATAAAGATTACTAAAAAGGATAAAGAGCCAATAAATCATCTCTTGATCATGTGTACGATTTTATCCCCACTTATGCACGTGATCAAGTGTTGTCGTCCACCAACACACTTTGTTTTAGTCATGGCAGTTTCCGACAGACTCACGTTGGCGCCGCTTGGTGGGCTTCCCAAGAAGCCGCTCTTTCCCTTTGCCACAACCACCTGGACATTACTCCTTCATGGTCCCCCACCACCAAGCACCCCACCCCACCACCACCGTGCATTTCCATTTCTAATTTCTGAGTAAACTACTTTTATTTAGTCCCTATGTCTTAGAAACATAACCACTTGATCCTTTTAGTTTATGAATCTCAAAATCAAGCCCCTATATTTCTTGATATATTTTGTTTTATGAGCTGTCCATCACAATTTCATTGTTTTGCCTAGCTTATGATTCACTTCTAATTAACTTTTTCAACCTCAACCGCTACAAACAAAATCAAAAGCCCATTTTAAAAAGTTCATTTAATATCTAGTAGGTAATCCGGTGATAAGAGTTTGAGATCAAGGGGTTTGCTCTCCCTATGATCTCAAATTCAAGCCCTGTGCTTGCTAATATGATGGCCACTGGAGGCTTACATGGTCGTTAACTCCAGGGCCCGTGAGATTAGTTGAGGTGCACGCAAGCTGGCCCGAACACCCACGTTAATAAAAAAAATCAAAAGTCCATTTAAAAAGGGCAATTTTGATATTTTGAAAAAGAAGCAACTCTAATAATAGGACTATCTTATGATCTTCCAAAACTTAAGAAAGTAACTCACAATATCATAAAAAGAATAGGGACTAATTAATCTATTAAATGTTCATGTTCATGCCCTACCAAATATATACTAGTTTCCTAAAACATTTATATTATAATTACCAAAAATAAAGTTATGATGGTAAACTGAATATAAAAATGAAGGCATTTAACTCAAAAAATAAAATAAAATTGAAAGTACTTGCATCTCAAATAAAAATTCACATGCTTGGCAAGTAAAAAAAAAAAAAACATTTCTCAAAACTTTCATATGTCTTAGTATATTGTGCAGTCCACTAAGTTAGGAGCATGATCCGCTTTCATTTTTATTTTTATTCTCCAAAATCTAGAATGTTTTGATATCATATGCCCTCCAGCATGCGAATTTTTCATACTATCATGGCTCGTTTTTTTTTTGTTTTTTTTATGAAGACACCAACTTGATTAAGAATATTGGACAATCTAAAAAATTATTTTCTAGTTGTAGTGATGAAGAGGCATATTTAATAATGCTAACCAGTCAGAATCATAGTCTCTGATTGACTATTTAATTTAATTTAAGCTATAATATGTACTTATTGACTCCTTTAATTATTCCCCTCGTGAGGCTTGCATTATCTTTGTTAATCATAAACATGTGGCATATGTGCAGATTTGTTAGAATCCACTTAGAATGGGATATGCCATGATCAGTACTTAGCATCTCCCTATATATATATATATATATATATATATATATATATATATATATATATATATATATATACACACACACATATATATCCATGAATCATCATGAAAAACCCTCTTTGGACAAAAATTAAATCCCTGGAGAATGATGATTTTGGAGCTAGCACCCACCTAAATGCTCTAAACCTTATCATTTTTGTTTGCAAGTTTAATCTCGTATGTGGAAGAGGGATGTCCTGTGAACACAATTGTTTTTACCAAACTCATCTCCCTTCATTGTTGGGAAATCAAATAAGAGTTTGAAGTCCTGGCCCGTAGTGGATCCATGATAAGCAGTGATGTCGGAATTGTTTTTTTAAAAAAAATGTTGAGGTACTGTAAATTTATTTTAAAAAAACATTTATGTAACTCGAGTTATAAATGTTAAATAAATTTATTTTGTTTTAAATAAATAAATAAACAGTAAATGAACAAAAAAATAATCATGATAACTTGAGAAAAAAATAATGCAACTTAATTCCCAGACATTTAAATACAAAAAAATAAAATTGGGTAACAAATATTAAAAAAATTCAGTCTTAATCAACCCGAGTTAGTATAACAAACTTGTAACCTGAGTATAAGAGCTGAATAGTTAGCTCAAGTTAACTCGTCAAACTCACAATCCAAGTCATGATATTACAATAACCTGATAGAAAAGAAAATGAAGAAACTCATAAAGCCCATTGTTTTTTTTACCCAATAAAAAAAACAATGTCGAATAATGAAATCAAAAAAACAAATTAACCCTCAATCAACATGATTATAACTAAAAAATTAGGTTGAAAATAAGATAAAACCTCTAGATGCCAGTTTTAAAATTTTTGCTTTTAAATGCATATTAGTCATTATAATGTGCTTTATAAATATGAAAAAACTGAGGTGTTTCTGATCAATTTAATAATGACTAATGGATTTTGTAAAAAAACTTTACCGATCATAATAGTCAATTCAATGGTTTTCTACGGGAAGGTAAAAACCATCGTTACATTGTTCTAGTGAGTAGTCATAGTAAGTTTTTTTAGCTCTCAATTTTCCTTTTGTTAATAAAGTTATTGAAGCCATCCTCACTCATGATTTGTTCCAAAATCCATGTAAAGAGTTATGACGATTAACTTGGATTGATTCGCCTCAATCCAAAATGATATTATTTTAAGAATTTTTTAGAAAAAAAAATTAAAACAACATTTAAAAAAAAAATTAAACCAAGTTTTGACCGGATTACAAGTTTATATGCTAGATTGACCATATCAATTCTTGTTTAGAATAATTTAAAACCCAATCTTGACCAGAGGCTGAATCAATATGTCATCACGTTGAACCATCAGACCATGCTATTTAATAAAAATTAACAAAAAAAAAAAAAAAAGGGACCAGCAGCAGATGGGAAAAAGTTAATCCATTTTATGTGGACCATGGGCTCACTTGGGTTACTTTTGCAAGGACCTTTTTGTTCCTTTAAGAAAAAGACGTGTCTCTGTTTTTAAGATCCCCCCCAACTAAACTGGGCCTCTTAAGGGCTAGAACCGAACATATGAAAACCTCCAAATATGGTTTAAATCAAGAGATATGATAAATAATAATAATAATAATAATAAATCCGGCTAAATTCACCCAAAAAGCCACAAGATAGACACGGAAATAAATGCGATTTTCAACTTATTTACCATTTTTTTTATGATAAAAGTATTCTTAGATTAGTTTATACATGAGATTGAATTCCTTATTAAAAAACATATATACTCGTTATTTTATTCTAAAACTTTATTCATGTATATTTGGAGTTGAATTATTTTTTATATCAAGATAATCTCTATTATTTATAATAAATCCTTGGTTTATAAGATTTATATAGAAAATAAAGTACAATTTTGGATCTATCTAATATTTTCTCATCATTTTATTTGTTCAAATCTCAATGTTGTTGTTGGTTAATTTATTCAACTAATATAGCTTCTTCTTTTTTAATTAAAGGTTCGGCTAATGGGTGTCGTTATAGCATTTATCAAGAGTCACTTAATGTTTCTAATAAATCATATAATATATATATATATATATATATATATATATATATATTTAGAATTTATTATAAATACTAAAAAATATTACCATATCAAATTGCACTTATTTAATATATTTAATAAATGCCATTGTTTTTTGTTAAATATTTGATTTTTATTCCTTTTTTAAACACAAATAAAGTTAAGTAAATACATTATATTTTGTTTTGAGAATTTGCAGCGCATTTATATTTTGTTTTGTGCGTGATTTGATCAATTCTAGCTAACTAGGCACTGCTCTTCAATCAAATTTCTATGGGCCTCGAGGAATGTTCAAACTCTAGTTTCAACCTAAGGAGAACATTACAGTATAATTGTTCATCTCAAAACCTCCTGATGCATATGAAAACAAAAATATTGGGAAATGCAGGCTCAATCCCCCCTACATCCTTTTCATTTCATGTTTGTTGCTAAAAAATAATTTTTTTTAAAAAACAGTTTTTATAGGAAATAGATTTTGAAAAGTGAATTACATGGGAAATCAAGATTTAAATTTAATTATGCATGAGTCTTATAGTAAAAAAAAAAAAAAAAAATTCTAACCAAAATATTTTTTTCTTTGTAAAAAAATTAAAAAATAAAAATTATTATAATATCAAACAATCTCAAAACATCTTGTTTGGTTGGCCCAAAAAAAGCCTCTTATTGCATCTTAATTCTTATGCTTAATTAGAGGTAAATATAATAGAAAATCCCCTTGTTATATTATATTGATGACTCTTCTAAAAAAATAAAATTTTAGAAATATAATTATTAAACACTGTTGAGTTCATGATCGAACTCAAGACTTGGTTTACAAATTGGGTGAATTAACTTATGTATTGCATCAATTTAAATGTTTTTTTTTAAAAAATCAAAACAACGCTATTTTTATTAAAAAAATCAAAGTAGGTTTTGAACGAGTATTGAGTTGATGCACTAAATTGATCAGACTTACACAAATTAATTTTCATCTGATTTTATTAAAACCAGATCTAAATAAAATTTTAGTTTGATTTTCTCGAGTTAAATTTTAATAACTCAAGTTGGAAGAGGAGAAGATGGACATGTCCAATACCTTTTGATAGGTTAAAAAGGTATTTTCAATCAAATCAATGATAGAATCAAACATTGAGAATTTGATATAACGTAGCATGTGTGTCCCTGAAACACCCTTCTTCTGTGGAGATACGTCAACTTGTGAAGGCAACGTGAAGAGGAAATGTGTGAAGGATTTCCTTTGGAAATGAAAATCTTGTGCACAAGGACACGTTTACCTATGTATGGTTTGCTTGGTGGCTAAAGATAAAGATGAATGGCGCCCTTACAATGTAAAACAACAAATTAATAGGCCAATAAAAAAGAGGAAAAAAAAAGAGAAAAAAAAAGGGAAGACATGAAAATTGAGAGGTGAGCATCGCAAATTGGCAGGGTCCATGCACGAGATGACAAAGCTCCCACCTTCTTTCCAGAGCTACAAAAGCTACAAAATAAATCTCTCATGGTCCATTTGGGCATGGATTTGGTGGAATCATATGATGAATGCACAGCTGTTATGCAATGAAGAGAAAAGCATGGAACCTGCTTCTTTCCAGAGCAGCTCAGCTCTCTAGAGGGATCCCTTCATAACAATTTGTGCAATAATACACAAGTTAAAAGATAAAGTATTGAGGGTATAAAAAGTAGTTGTAGGGTAAAGAATCAAGGATACTTGATAGGCTCGTAAAGATTATAAATAATAATGGGATTCAATGGATTTTTTAATACAAATAAACCATTGAATATAATAGAAAATAATATATAATATTCATTCTTCATGGAATTCAATAATTATGTGTAGAAAATAAAAGTAAATAATTATGTTAAACATTAAGAGATTGACTCTTAACGTGCCTTATCTCTAGTTTAGGTTGTAGGCATGCTTGATTTAGAAGAAAAGGTTTTGTTTTAGAAATCTCTAGCTAGAAAAGTTTAGAAAGCTCCATTAATCGTTCATGAAAAGACTAGCTAGGTGTTGTTTGAGAATCCATAATTCATCAATGTAATGAAGGGTTTCATCGGATCTTTTTTTTTTTTTTTGACTAACGTGGAGGGAGTAATTTGATATTAATAAAATTATTGTTTTTCTAAAAAACATTGATTCTAAGGATTTATCCTAAAGGGAAATATAGTTAAAATGAAAATAGTCATTAATTAAAAGGTTTTGAATTTGAATTTTAAAAGGGGTGAAAAAGCATATATAGAGGAATATTGAGGAAACGCTACTTCCTTTATATAATTCATAACTTAGTCAAACGAAGAAAATGCAAAAAGAATAGTTGGAGCTGGTAATAAGCAGGCGAGCAAAAATAATAGTTGGAGCTGGTACAAAGCAGGCAACTAATATAACTGCTAAAGTGACTTTGAAATCTTGGGGGGCATCTTCTTGAAAAAGGAAAAAAAAACTAGTAAACCCGAGCAAGTCTTTTAAACTTGATCAAATCTTAAAAACTTGTAACATGTAAAATTATAAACTCGATTTGAATCAAGAAGCTCATTTTCAAACCAATTTAATTTTGAAGAAAAAAATTATGAAAAAATATCAATTTTAAAAAAATACAAAAGCAAAAAAGATAGCAATATGGAGACCAAATATGATATATAAATAAAATCCATGGAAAATAAAATTGTAAAAAAATCTAAAATATGATCCAAAACAAAACAAATAGCAATAAAAAAACCAGTGATCAAATTTAAAAGATAAAAAAATAAAAGAGGTGAAAACAAAAAAAATATATAATTTTAGAATGCAAGCGTGTTTTTATTTTATTTTTTATTTAAAAAAAACAAATGTTACTTGAGGCAAAAAAAGCCTAATATGTGGACAAACCTTAAAAAGAAAGAAAGAAGGGGAACACCAAAAAAATGCACAGTTAAAAAAATTATATAGAAGGCAGATGAAAAAAAAAAAACCTAATCACTAATGATATAAATTTTGAATGATAAAACTTAAAAAAATATATCATCTTTAAAAAAAAAAAAAAAACACGAGCAAATCTCCTAAACCTAGGCAAGGATTTCAAACTCGCAACCCGTTAAATTATAGACCCTAGTTGAATCAAGCAACTCAATTCCTAACCAATTTAATATTGATTAATTAGCCAAAGAAAATCCAACAAAGAACAAACCCAAGAAAACCTTGGTCATTTTAAAAATCAATGGAAAACAAAATAAATAAATAAAAATAATTTAAATTTTTTATCTCAAATAAAACAAATAGCAATGAAAAGAATGAGAACTTAATTCAAAACAAAAATAAAATAAAAGGGGATGAAATAGAAAAATAATTCTAACCTCATAAATTATTTTAAAAAATCATTTCAAATATTGAAGGAAAGGACGAGTAAAAAAATATAAATTTAAAGAATTAGAAAGAAAAAAACTCAACAAAGAACAGTAAACTAAAATACCTAAGATAACATGGTCATTTTCAAAACCAATAAAAACAATCCATAGAAAACAAGCTGAAAAAAAAAAAAAAGAAACCCAGTATTCAATTGAATAAACATTGAATGATGAAACGAGAAAAACAAATTAGGTTAGACAGAGAGGAAAAAACCTAGCAAATATTAGCAAATATTCCAATCATAATTAAATCTTAAAAACTCGCAACCCGTGAAACCTTGGATCCAAGTCCAATTAAGGAGTTTATTATGAATCAATCTAAAAATATCAATTTTAAAAACTTTTCAAAGAAAATAAATTAGAAATCAAAAGAATAGGGATTAAATTTGTCAGGAAACAAAAAAACCAAATGAGAATGAAATCATAAAACAAGATCAATTTAAAAAATTATTGAAAATAAAAACTTGTCAAAATAAAAAAAAATGGCAATAAAAAGAACATGGATTAAATTTTATAGGAAAAAAAACAAAAGGAGTGTGAAATTGTAAAAAAAAAATTAATTTAAAAAATGATTCGAAGCAAAAAAGAAGTAGCAAAAACAAAATAGAGATCAAATTTGAAATATGAAAAAACTTAAGAGGAATGAAATTGAAAACGCATACTAATTCTAAAAATCATTCAAAATAAAAAAAATTATAATAAAAAGAAAGGAGACCAGATATAAAAATCAACAAATTAAAATATTGTTCTTGAATTTTTAAGGAGTTGACGCAAAAATCTAGGTGGAGAAAAAGACAAAAAAAGAGGTAAAAGTTTATCGCTTGTGTCAACTACCTTGAATCTTGGGACACATGTGAGGTTTATATTTTTTTAGTTAAAAATAACAACATTCTATATTATTGTTTTTAAATTATACAAAGCAAATATTCTAGTATTTTCCATAATTTTATATTAATTTTTTATATCATTAATTTTATTGAAATAATATATCATATTTAGTATCACTCTAATTAAACTTTTTTTTTAATTTAAGAATTATTTCATGAAAAATATCGTCACATATTATGTAAGTTTTAAAAAATTATAAAGTATTTAATATAAATAAAAATTATATGTTTAAATATTTCTAGTGCAATTCTTATATTCATTTTATATCTTAAAAATATAAAAATAGAATTTAACTAAATAATATATGTCATTATACAATATACTAAAAAAAAACAGTAAATCACCATAAAAATAACAATTATATATATATATATATATATATATATATATATTATTTATTTATTTACTAGAGTTGATACTGTAATGGTGAAAAAATTATAATTTATTGATTTTTATACTATAGCGAACTATAGTGGTGATAAATTTGTAATTTTTTATTTTTATGCTTGACATATTTATCACTTTACACTTAACTTATTTATCACTATTTTTTGTTCTTATCTTTATTCTTTTGTATTTTTTTAAATTTTTTCCTTAAACTATTTATTTGAAACAACATTATTATTTCTTACTTTTGACACTTGGAATATTTACCACTCTACATTTGCATGCCCACACGCATGAGCCCTTATTTGTTTTTACTCTATTAATGGGGTGGATGACACTTTATATTTACATGCTCGCACGTGTTGATTCTTTTTTTTTTTTTTGTTCATGGGGTAAACAACATGTCATCTGTTCCTTTTCAAAATAAGCCAAGCATGGGGACCTAACTTGTCAAGCCTAATAGCGTCTGATCTCTTTTTATAATATGGATTTTTTAAAATAATCTTTAATTTATACTTAAATTAATATCTCTTCTTTTTAATTTTTTTCAGATTGTTTTAACTTTTAGATTTACAATTATATTATTTTTACTCGATGTAAAAAAACATGTTAACAACACCTACTCATTCATTCTTTATTGTTAAGAAACAATTATATGACCTGGACCGAGACAAATCAAATCGAGGTGTTAACACTTTTTTTTTTTGGCATAGATGATTATTGATTTATTTAATTAAATGTATGCATAAGTTTTTTTTATTTATATTTGGAACTTTTGTAGTCCAAAAACATATTGAAAAAACCTACAAAATTATTTTTATTAAAAAAAATTATTGACCCGAAGAATGAGTAAGATAGATAATAGTAACTAGTTATTAAACACTTCTTTGATCCCATAACAAAACACCAAATAACATAGCACAGTACAACACAATAATATGGAAGAGTCCCTTATGAACTAACATTGACAAAAAGGGTGAAAGAGAAGATCAATTAGGA
>Ga0307516_10002377_pt1 | contig 25219 bp, 12 predicted proteins | sample 19_EM_MG_FD_203310 | JGI IMG/M metagenome (GOLD analysis project Ga0307516, IMG submission 203310) | Populus trichocarpa ectomycorrhiza microbial communities from riparian zone in the Pacific Northwest, United States - 19_EM | ecosystem: Host-associated > Plants > Roots > Unclassified | place...
AATTAAATAGTGTGGTCCAGAGAATTAAATAGTGTGGTCCAGAGTTTTCATTAAAAGTTTTAAATGATATTAAAATTAAAAGAAACTTTAAAGGGCATGGCCATTTCAATGTACTAATAAACATAGATCACAATGGATTACTATAGTAAAATAATTGATCTTTGTGACTTTTTCATATTTAGTGCTTTTGATGAAATGGTTTAGGGCACAAGTTTTATAAGCTAACAATGGTTATTATTGGTTTTTTTTTTACTTCCTTTTTGTTCCATAGCATAATTTGATATTGATTTTTTTTTTTAAATCTAGTTTCTTGATTTTCTTCATTTTCGTTTCACTGTAAAGTTATCTTAATCTCATGACTTGACTTGTGGGGTTGGCAAATTGACCAAGGTAGGCTTAAGCCTTTTTTGGCTTATAATTGCTATTTTTCCAATCCTTGCCATCTTGATATGCATCAGCCCACAAACACTAGTAAGGACTCATTACACGTGTCTAAATGGGCCATTGACTTAGTTCAAGACAAAGACATTGAAAATGGCACTGCATGCATTAGTTTTGAAGGTTTCGATTAAATTAGATTTGAAGGGTCCATTGGAGTATCAAGAGGAGGTCTTAATACATCTTATCCATGTGCAAGAGGGGCCCAATCCAACCTTATTTGGGCCATGAGATTTTGGCAACAAGGCTGGCAATTTTCTAAATTTTTGGCCAGCCTTGTGTTTATGATGTTTCTATGTGTTTTGTGGATTCCCAATTAGTTTTGGACTTCATATTATGTGAGGAGAAAACAAAACAAAGGAAACAAAAGAATCCTACTACAACTTGGAAACAACATGGGTGGCTACTTATTCCTTTAGTTTCTAGGATTAATGGGCTGCATGGACGATTATAAAAAAGCCTTGAATCAATTCTGTAATATATTTTTTCCTTCTCTTCTTCTCATAGTAGAGCATGAATTTAATATTACAGACTTTATTTTATTTTGTTAGCTACAACCCAAGGCTTGTTTAGGCTTAATTAATACTTTGTTTTTAGCTAGGATCCAAGGATTGTTTGGATCAAGTTATAGGCTTTTTAGTTTAAGGTTTTTGGGTCAATTTTATAAGTGAGTCAAATCAGTCCACTAGAGTAGATCCATTAGGATTAATTTCTCAAGAACTATTTAAAGTCATGTAACCTAAATTTCACCAACCATTGATGAATAATATTTTTGAATTTTTCAGTTTTAACGTGTGAGAATGATTCTTGCTTTCTTTAATTCTTGAACAAACTGAATCTGACTTATCAAAGATTAACTAACTTCGTGGTGTCATTCTACTTCATTCCAATAGTATTGGTGTCTTAGGGTAGGTTTCGATTGTGTCACACTCGTATCAAACCTATTCTGGCTTCCGGAATTAGATCTCAGTTTTGATTGTGTCTTGCGTGACCACATGATCACGAGGTTTGTATCAGTTGGTATCAGAGCTAGGCTTTGAAACAAGGTCATGTCGTTATTTTTGTTTTCTTAGTGTTCCTTTAAGTTTTTAAGTGTTTGTGTCATTCATCTTTTTATTCTTTATGTTTGCGGCATCTAAGCAAAAAAAAAGTTATATTTCATCTTGTTACTATCTCTAATCATATAAGTAGCATAAAAAAAAGATTACATGAAATTTGAAGGTTGATTCAATTATGCCGCAGAAACACAACTCTTAGTGAACCACAAGCAAGCCACCTCAGAACCAATTAAAACTTCATATTCTATCTATTGGGGGTAATATCGCACCATATATTAAATATAGGCTTATTTTGATACCATTTTCTTGTGGTTTTAATTCAAGATTCAATTCTGTCACAGAAACACAACTCTTAGTGAACCATAAGCAAATAACCTTAGAAACAATTGGAACTTCATATTCTATCTACTAGGGGTGAGATCGCACCATATATTAAATTTAGGTTTATTTTTATATCATTTGCTTGAGTTTTTAATTTGAGATTCAATTCTGCTGTAAATTGATCATACAAGGGGTTTGGGTACCTAGACATAAGAGAACAACCTATAAACTGAGTTTTGTTGTTCGTTTGGTATTAGAATTTTGAATTGGAGGTTTATAAACAACAAAAAAAAAATTAAATTAAAGCCGGAAATGACATCACCATCGCTGCCGATTTAGAAATCAGCAGCGACACAGTTTTTAACTGCTGACCTTTAAATCAATAGCATCACAGTTCTTGGATGCCAATTTCTGAATCGACAGCAACACAGTTTTTGGTTGCTGATTTCTGAATCTGCAGCAACACAGTTCTTGACTGTTGACCTATGAATCAATAGCGTCACAGTTCTTGGCTGTTGATTTTTTAATCGGCAGCAACACAATTTTTGGATGCTGATTTTTAAATCGGCAGCGACACAGTTCTTGACTGTCGACCTTTGAACCGACAACGTCATTGTTTTTGGCTGCCGATTTCTGAATCTACAGCAACACAATTTTTGAAAATTGACAGCGACATTTCTGGACTGCCATTTTCTGAATCGGTAGCGACATAGTTTTTGCTGCCGATTTATGAATCGACAGCGACGCAGTTTTTACGTCCAATTTCTAAATGGACATCAACTCAGTCTAATTAAAAGTTTAGGGAAACAAATCAGACTGTCTTAAAGAGCTAGGAGGGAGGGGCAAAATCAGTTTTGGAGAGACCAAAACAGGGATAAAAACACATCTAAACCAACCCCAAACACCCTACCTCATTTAATGAGGAGTATAAATACAAGGAGAGAGAGGTGACCTTTTCTCTTCCCAAAGTTATCTGCAGCAGCTGCATGTTCAGCTGCATGTTTCTCTTCTCTTCCTCCTTCCTAACAGAAACTTAAACCAAACCAGTAGAGAATGCCCCTTTGAACGTGTGTGTGAGAGAGAGAGAGTTGAGACCTTGAGTGAAGGCTGAACAATTGTTTAGATGGAAGGGAAAAGGGGCTAGAATGGGTGGGAAGAAATTGACAGAAGAAAGAGAATTGAAAGAGCAAGAAGAAGGGGAAGAACTAGGAGAAGGAGAGAAAGAATACTACCAAACTGTCCAGATCCATTTAGATTCGAAAGGTAAGGGTCATGTAGTCTCCCTTCCCCCTTGTTCTTGAGACCTATAACAAAAAATGATGAAGGAGTCCCTAAAAAAATTGACCTAAGACCCCCAGGCTAGCTGTGAAGGAAACTGAAATCAACTCAGAGGACAAGGAAACATAGATGAAATGAGGCCAATTTCCAGAACATCTAACAAAGAAAACTGAATAAAATGGAAAGAACAAAACATGATGGAGGGTCGACCATAGCTATGGGGTTGGCCAAAATGCATTGTGTAAGAGAATGCATGTGTGTGTTCATATTAAGATCATGTAACTCTGCTGGGATTTGATGACAGATATGTGTTGGAATTGAAAATGCTTTTGTGTGTCCATGTTAAGATCATGCAACTCTGCTAGGATTTGATGATAGATTATGTACTGGAATTGAAAATGTATGTGTGTGTTCATGCTAAAATCATGTGATTTTGATGGAACCTAATGACAAATTAAAGGAAACTTAAATCAACTAAGAGGACAAGGAAACATAGATGAAGTGAGGTTATTTTCCAGAACATCTAACAAAGAAAACTGAATAAAATGGAAAGAACAAAACATGATGGAGGGTCGACCATAGCTATGGGGTTGGCCAAAATGCATTGTGTAAGAGAATGCATGTGTGTGTTCATGTTAAGATCATGTAACTCTGCTGGGATTTGATGACAGATATGTGTTGGAATTGAAAATGCACTTGTGTGTCCATGTTAAGATCATGCAACACTGCTAGGATTTGATGATAGATTATGTACTGGAATTGAAAATGTATGTGTGTGTTCATGCTAAAATCATGTGACTTTGCTGGAACCTAATGACAAATTGAAGGAAACTGAAATCAACTAAGAGGACAAGGAAACAGAGATGAAATGAGGCCAATTTCCAGAACATCTAACAAAGAAAAATGAATAAAATAGAAAGAACAAAACATGGTAGAGGGTCGACCATATCTATGGGGTTGGCCAAAATGCATTGTGTAAGAGAATGCATGTGTGTGTTCATGTTAAAATCATGTAACTCTGTTGGGATTTGATGACAGATATGTGTTGGAATTGAAAATGCATGTGTGTGTCCATATTAAGATCTTGCAACTCTGCTGGGATTTGATGACAGATATGTGCTGGAATTGAAAATGCATGTGTGTGTCCATGTTAAGATCATGCAACTCTGCTGGGATTTGATGTGTGTTCATGCTAAAATCATGTGACTTTGCTGGAACCTAATGACAAATTGCACGTCTGCAGCGAATTAGCATTCACTACCGAAAGTGTGTTCTGCAGCGAATTTGTGGTTCGCTGTCGAAATTGAGTTATCTGCAGCGAATTAGCGTTTGTTGCAGAAAGTGCATGTTTTGTAATGAAATTATAATTCACTACCGAAATTGAGTTGTCTACAATGAATGCCAAAAGTGAGTCTGCAGCGAATTTATGATTCGCTGTCGAAATTGAACTATCTGCATCAAATTAGCATTCGCAGACAAAATTGTGTTGTTTGCAATGAATTAACATTCGCTACTAAAATTGTGTTGTCTGTAGCGAATCAGCATCCGCTGCTGAAAGTGTGTTGTCTGCAGCGAATGTGTGATTCAATTTCGGTAGTGAATCAACATTTGTTACCGAAAGTGTGTGTTTTGCAATGAATTTGTGATTTGCTGCTGAAATTAAGTTGTTTGCAGCGAATTATCATTCCTTGCTGAAAGTTTATTGGCTGCAGTGAATTAGTGTTTGCTGCCGAAGTTGTGTTGTCTGTAGCGAATCAGTGTTCGCTGCTGAAAGTGTGTTGCCTGCAGTTAATTTGTGATTCGCTGCTGAAACTGAGTTGTCTGCAGTGAATTAGCGTTCACTACCAAAAGTGTGTGTTTCGCAGCGAATTTCTGATTCGCTGTCGAAATTGAGTTGTCTACAGCGAACTAGCATTCGCTGCCAAAAGTGTGTTGGCTGGAGCGAATCAGCGTTCGCTGCTGAAGTTGTGTTGTCTGCAATGAATCAGCGTTCGCAGCCAAAAGTGTGTTGTCTACAATGAATTTGTGATTCGCTGCCAAAAGTGAGTTGCCTGTAGCGAATTAGCATTCATTACCGAAAGTGTGTTGGCTGCAGCGAAGTAGCATTCACTGCTGAAATTGAGGTGCCTGCAGCGAAATAGTTTTCGCTGTCGAATTGTGCAGCCTGCAGCGAATCAGTTTTCGCTGCTGAATTATGCAACCAACAACAAACCAATTTTCGCTGTCAATTTTTTACAATAGACTCCCCGAATCAGAAATGACTTAAATGCTTGTAACAATTTCATTGTATGATGGTGTAAAATGTGGAACATTTGAATGTGAACATATGGATTCTTGAAATAAGTATGGTGATGAATGTGATTTAAGGATGCAAATATATTGATTTGTGGTCATTCATGTCTTAGGTGGTGCGGTCAGGATCAGACCATCGTCAAGACAAGGACAACCCGCAGATGGAGTAGGTAAGTGGTTCCCACCTTTTTCTCGTATGATGTTAATGCTTTGAAATGATTTACTTATGGATTTATGTTTGACGAATGATGAATGTTGCAATGAATAATAAATTGACTATGAGATTTTAATTGAGTTGTTGTGAAATTAGGCTGCTGACGAATGTCAAACCGATTATGGAATGTTAATTGTGCTTGTTGATTATCTTCAGCTAATGGCATTCAAAATGAATGACCGGGTTGTGATTGTTGATTAACTTCGGCTAATGACATCCGAGATGGATGACCGGGTTGTGCTTGATGATTAGCTTCGGTTAATAGCATCCGAGATGGATGATCGGGTTGTGGATGTTGATTAGCTTTGGCTAATGGCATCCAAGATGGATGGCCGAATTGCACTTGATGATTAGCTTCGGTTAATAGCATCTGAGATGGATGATCGGGTTGTGGTTGATGATTAGTTTTTGTAAATGGCATCCTAGGTGAATGGACAAGTTTAAATGTTGCAATTAGCTACGGCTAAAAGTATCCAAGGTGGATAACGGGGTCAAGGTGAAGTAATTAACCTCAACCGATGTTAAACTTCGGCCCCACAACTCCTATGGAGAGATTGGGGTGTGTGAGTGCGAAAAATACACTTAACAAAATAATAAGATATGTACAATGCATATAAGAAATAAAAGAAGGAATCTATCCATTCTATAAGTTAATAACGAAAAGTAACGACAATGTACTTTTAGTTGTTTATTATTATGTTAGATTATTTACAATTCTCGTATCCATATTATTTTGTAACAGGGACATCACGCAATCAAGGTGCGTAGGAAAGCTTGTTCCAGGGGTTCACATATTTTGAAAGGTGTTATGTAGTAGTATGTCTTAGGTGTTATGTTGAATATTTGGCATTCGATACTTTTGTAAAGACTTGTAATGAAAATTGTAATGGAACATGGATTTGGATGTGTGAACATGTAGATACGATGTTATGAATATATTATGTGGTATTCTCTTTTATAAAGATATTGTGTTGTGAAATCATATGAGGATCGTATGAAAGAAAGAACTAGTTATGTAAAATTGATGTTCAGCACTCGGGTATAAACTCGTGTTGATAACAAAACTAGGACAAGAATGCAAACTCATGAGTATGTCAATATGTAGTAACGTAAATGTATGAATATGAAAATATAATATTGTGGGCATGTAGTATTGATTTTCCGTCTTTTAAGAATGTTGATTTATGAAAGCTATATCCATATGATGCCATGATAAGAAAGGGAATCTAATGGAATGTCATTGTGAGAAGTATTGAGAACCAAAAAACATTCCACCGATTTTGGCTTTGAAAAAGCTGAGTTGTTACAAGGTCATTTTGGTATCATTTGGTCTAGTTTTCAATTCTGGTATGTAAAAAAAATTGTTTAATGGGCGAGATTTGCGTCAAGTTTCAAAACATGATCCTTACTATTTGTTTTTTTCTAAATCTTTTTGTTTATATTATAATTGGGCTATTTAGGAGTCAAGTAATTGTTTTTACTAATTTTTGCTTCTTTTTTATTTTGTGTCTTGGTTTCGTCCACAATTCATATGAATTTGCTTTGCTACTCAATAAATCATAATCGTAGTTTTGTTTTGCTTTGTTTTTAGTATATTTATTGATTCTTGAGTCTAAAAATTATAATTGGATTGCGCTATGGAGACTACTGACTTTGATTTTTTTATTTTATCTCCTAAAGAATCAAAAGAAAGCAAGTTGTAAGGTAAAAGGCATAGTGAGCTTATTAGAGTGGAAAACTTTGTTTTTTTTATGTGAAACACGAAAAGTGTAAGGATATATTTTATGCTACTAACAAAATTTTACAGATTCAAAGAATTTCTAAAAACAACGAATCAATGACACAAAACACTGACATTGCTTTCCAATTACGAGCCATAGGCCAACAACTCGAGCTCTTGTCTAGGATGTACAAGTATCTGAAAGATGAGGTGAATTTGATAATGCATTAGAATAGTGGGGCTAATCACCAAAGAAATACGATTCTAAGGGCTGTGCGGAATGTCATATCTAATTTTGAAAAGTATGTTGATGAAAACGCAGATGCATGTGAAGATGACTATGATTTTGCATTTGTTGGCCAAGGAATTAGGTTTCAACTAAATAGGGCTACGAGGAATGTGAATTTTAATGGCATGGGGAATTATAAAGATGTGGACGGGGACTTGGACTCCGTTAAACTTAAAATTCCTAACTTCCAAGGTAAAAATGATCTCGAGGCTTATTTGGAGTGAGAGAAAAAGGTAGATTGGATTTTTTTTTATTACCATAGCTATTCTGAACAAAATAGAGGGAGGAATTATGAAGAAAAAAAAATAGGAGAGGCCGGTTGCATACAAAGAGAGGGGGAGCTAAAAATCTTCAACCAAATTAGAATTTCAACCCAAATTTTCTCCAGGTAAGAGACCAGCTGCATGCAAGGAGAAGGAAAGTTAAAAATATTCAACCAAATCAGAATTTAAACCCAAATTTCCTCCAGTTAAGAGGCTCTAAACCAATTGTGAACATCAAATTTGAAATTTTAAAATTAGGGTTCTTAGTGAAATTTAAGGGAATTGCAGAATTTGTTGGAATTACAGAATTTGTTGGAATTGGGATAATTAAAGTGTTATAAGTTGCCTTGAACATGAAATCATGCAAGAATACCAGAGAAAAAAATCAATGGCCAAGGGACATGAGTGGTCAGGCATGCGAGGGTTGAATGGGGGAAAAGGAATTCTGAATTTTGCTTGGTGAACCTTTATAATATATTGTTATGATGTGAACAATGGGTAAATGAGACAAACAATTGCATTGAAAGGAAAAGGGGACCCTTTATCCCCTTAGACCGAGTTTCGGCCAAGACCAAATGGAAAAGAGGGAGGAAGATTTTTGGGACGTCATGTGTTAAGGATACATGAATTAGGTGTGGAAGAAAGTTTACTAAAAAGGGAAAGCATGATAACTTGGTAGTAAGGGACTTCATGAGTCAAATGCGTGTGTTACGTGAGGAGGAAACGAGGGGTATTATCATTACATATAGCTTATGACATATCTTAGGATAAGTTATGAAATGTAGAAATAGTTTTCTTGAGAGAAGAAAGGGAAATGGAGATAATTGAAAGTTCATCTAAAAACTGTTGATGAAACTTGGCAGATTCATCACCCTGATTCCATAGAGGATTCAGGCCTAAAAATGATGAAATTAAAGGAAGGCTTCTCATAGTAGTTATAGCCAAGGATGTTAACTTTCCAACAAGTCTAACCTCACTTAATTTGAAGCTCTAGAACTCCAAATATAGATAAGTAATGAGGAGAGGTCGAGCTGCCACCTCTGCTAGCAGATTCGGCAAATTACAAAATAGGGAAATTTAGTCATGTTAGGGGTAGAATTTGGTTTCCTTCCTTTTGGAAAATATATAGCGTTATGTCTTGATGTTTGAAAGAATTGAAATTGAAATTGAAATTGAAATTGTGATGTTAGTTATGATTTCATAATGAACCGTAATCTTAAGCGATGTAATGGAAATGTAAATGTAAGAAAAATAGTTATAAAAGAGGGAATAAACGTTGTCGGTAATATTATTGTTATTTTGCAAAATGTGACATGAGTAAAGAATAATGTAGTATGCTTGTGGATTTAGGAGGAACTGTAGGAGGGGCATAACAACAGCAAGGGAACGCGAGCCGAGCTTCTACAGCAGGTAGGTATTCTACACCTATACCTTCCTTAAATGTTGGTAATTTTAGTAATCTATTCAATTCATGGATCTTGTGCCTGCGGATGAAACCAAAAAGAGAAAAGATAAAATGACATGAATGAGGAATGAAATCAGATTTGATTTATGGACCCGAATGAGAGTTATGAATAGTGGAAATGAATTCCCCAAATAATCATTTTTTGGATTTGATTAGCCGGTCCCAAATATGGAAGGCTAATGATGTAAGTAAGGTTTGCTAACATCGTCATGACCATTGCCGAAAATGAGGAATACTGAATTTGATTAACTATTCAGGTTAAGAATAGTTAATGATATCAACGGATGATGTTAATATCGGCAAACCTATGAAACTTGATTAGCTATTCCTGATGTGAAAGCTAATAATGTTAAGAATCCTTGACATCAGCATTCCCGAAAATATTTCAAGGTATAATAAAAATTGATTAACTATTTCGAGTTGGAAATAGTTAATGACATCAATCGGCTGTATTGATGTCGACATTACCATAAATTTGATTAGTCGGTCCCAGCGAGGGCAACTATATATTTGTTTGATTCCTTTTCTCTACGATGTTATTGCTCTTAATATAATTATTTCCAAATATTATGTTGTTACAGGTCCATCATATTCATGACAGAAGTAATATTTTAGATCTTCTAGCTTTTCTTTTGTGTTATTTAAAAACTAAATGAACAATGATGTATTTTGTCTTTCAAGGAACTATATAACTTGAATTGTAATAGTATCCTTTAAATTAAATGTTCGAACATAAATTGTATTATTATATACTTAAGATCTTAATGTATGTTTATTTTTGTTTATCTAAAGAATTAATTTTATATCCGATTTTAAAAGATAGATATTTGAAATGTTGTGATTGTACTCTCGAATGATTTGATGTTGGAGACTTATAATGAATGGGATATGGTTGAACAATGGATGATAGATGTGTACAAGATAATTGTCAATAACTTGGGACCTCCCGGTATAGGGGAGACTCTGCTGAAATTTCGATAGAAATTTTGGTAAACCTTGTATGAAATTGGAAAGACAAAAAAACATTTCACCATATTTTCCTCTCTTTATGATTGATGTGTTGGTCCCTGAAATAGGGATGTTATAGATTTTGTACCTGAAGCTTTAATTCCTAACCGATCAACCTATAGAAGATTTCCCGAAGAGACAAAAGAGTTTCAAAGGCAAGTTGATCAGTTTATGGAAAAGGGGTATATTTATGAGAGTATGAGCTCATGTGTTGTACATGTGCTTAAGAAAGATGAAATTTAAAGAATGTGTGTTGATTGTCGAGCCATCAACAACATAATGGTAAAGTATAGACATCTCATTCCTAGGCTTGATCACATGTTAGATGAATTACATAGATCTTGTATTTTCTCTAAAATTGACTTGAAAAGTGGGTACCATCAAATTAGGATAAAAGAAGGTAATGAGTGGAAAACAACATTTAAGACTAAACATGGTTTGTATGAATTGTTAGTAATGTCGTTTCAACTAACAAATGCACCTAGTACATTTATGTGTTTAATGAATCATGTGTTATGTGCTTTCATAGGTAAGTTTGTGGTTTGTATTTTAATGACACTCTGATCTATAGCAAGAATTTAATTGAGCATCTTGATCATGTGTGTAATTGTTGCATAGTGAGAAATTGTATGCTAATTTTAAAAGGTGTACCTTTTGCATGGAGAAAATTGTGTTTCTTGGCTATGTTGTAACTGCACAAGGTATCAAGATGGATGAGCAGAAAGTTAAGGCCATCCGGGACTGACCTACATAAAAATTGATAAGTGAGGTAAGGAGTTTTCATGGGTTAGCTAGTTTTTATAGGCGTTTTGTGAAAGATTTCATTACATTAGCTGCACCTTTAAATAAAGTTGTTAAGAAGTCGATTGGGTTTAAATGGGGGGAGGAACAAAAGTTGGTTTTTGTTCTTTTAAAAGAGAAATTATGCTCTGCATGCACCTGTTTTGGCTTTACCCGACTTTATAAAAGCATTTGAAATACAATGTGATGCATCTGAAATATAAATATATATTGTTTTGACGCAGGATTGGAGACCTATTGTGTATTTCAGTAAGAAGTTAAGTGGAGCGACCTTGAACTATATTGGAGACCTATTGTGTATTTTAGTAAAAAGTTAAGTGGAGTGACCTTGAACTATCCCGCTTATGACAAAGAACTATATGTGTTGGTAAGAGCACTTAGGACATGACAACATTACTTGTGGCTAAAAGAGTTCGTAATCCATTTAGATTATGAGTCCTTGAAGAATTTGAAATGACAAGGTAAGTTGAATACAAGACATGCAAAATGGGTTGAATTCATTGGAATTTTTCTTTATATAATCAAGTAAAAGCAATGCAAAGAGAACATAGTGGCTGACATACTTTTATGCATGTATATTCTTCTAAACACCTTGAATACTAGATTGTTAGGCTTTGAATATGTGAATGCATTATATGCTGATAATTCTGACTTTGCTGAGATTTATAATACATGTGGATATTCAGATTTTGGTAAGTTTTATTTGATGGATGGTTATATGCTTAAAGAGAATGGCTTGTGTGTTCTTATTAGTTCTTTGCATGAATTTCTTGTTCGTGAAGCACATATAGGTGGTTTAATGGGTCATTTTAGGGTTGCAAAAATTGTGGATGTATTGCATGAACATTTCTATTGGCCAAAAATGAAAAGGGATATGCAATGAAATCTGTGGATAATGTATTGCTTATAGAAAGGCAAAATCTAGAGTACAATCTCATGGACTACATACACCATTGTCTGTGCCTACTAGACCTTGGGTATATATCTTTATGGACTTTGTTTTAGGTTTACTTATGTCAAAGAAAGGTAAAGACTCTATTTTTGTTGTGGTTGATAGGTTTTCTAAGATGACACATTTCATTGCATGTCGTAAGACTGATGATGCATCTCATATCGCAAACTTGTTCTCTAGGCAGATTGTACGTTTGCATGACATTCCTAGGAGTATAGTGTCAGATCATGATGTTAAGTTCCTTAGGTACTTTTAGAAGACTTTATGGAGGGAAAGTTGGGAACTAAGATTTTATTTTCGACAACTCGACATCCTCAAACAGATGAACAAATTGAGATAGTGAATAGAACTTTATCCTAAGTTTTGCATGTTGTTATTCAAAAGAATCTGAAAAGTTCGGAAAAATGTTTGCCTTTTATTGAGTTTACTTATAATAGAACTATGCATTCAACCATTGACTTTTCTCCTTTTCAAATTATTTATGGGTTTAATCCACTACCTCGTATGGACTTAATTCCTTTACCTTTTGAAAAAAAGGATAAGTTTAGATGGTGAAAAGAAGGCAAAGATGGTGAGACAACTTCATGATGGAGTTCAACTATAAATAGAGAAAAAGAACAGACTGTACACTTCTGAAGCAAATAAAGGGATAAACAGGTTATTAAGTTTGGGTGTACATGCATAAGGAACAATTTTCTAACAAAAAAAATCAAAATTATAGCCTCGTGGTGATGATCCATTTTAGGTTTTAGAGAGGATCAATGACAACACATACAAAATTGATCTTTCGGGTAAGTAAGTGTTAGTGTTATCTTTAATGTTGTTGATCTTACTTTGTTTGACACAAGTTTTAATTTGAGATCAAATCATTTCGAAGATAGAGGGGATGGTGTGGATCAGCTCACAAATACCAGCAAAGACCCATTACATGTGTCCAAATAGGCCATTGACTCGGTCTAAGACAAAGGCATTGAAAAAGGCATTAAATGCATTGGTTTTGAAAGTTTCAACCAAGTCAAATTTGAAGGATCCATTGGAGTATCAATAGGAGGCCTTAATACATCTTATCCATGTGCAAGAAAGGCCCAATCCAACCTTGTTTAGGCCATGAGGTTTTGGCATTAAGACTAGTAATTTTCCAAATTTTCGACCAGCCTTATCCTTATGATGTTTCTATATGTTTTATGGATTTCTAATTAGTTTTGGACTTCCTATTATAGGAGGAAAAAACACGGTAAAGGAAACAAAAGAATCCAACTACAACTTGGAAACAATATGGGTGGCTACCTTTTCCTTTAGTTTCTAGGATTAATGCACTGCATGGAAGGCTATAAATAAACCTTGAATCAGTTCTGTAATATTTTCTTTCCTTCTCTTCTTCTCACGACAGAACATGGATTTAATATTATGAACTTTATTTTATTTTGTTAACTATAGCCCAAGGCTTGTTTGATCTTAATTAATATTTTATTTTCAACTAAGATCCAAGGCTTGTTTGGATTAGGTTATGAGCTTTTTAATTTAAAGTTTTTGGATCAGTTTTGTAAGTAGGCCAAATCAGTCAATTATGATATATCAATTAAGAGTTAATTTCTCAAGAACTATTTAAAGTCATGTAACCTAAATTTCAGCAGCCATTGATGAATAATACTTTTGAATTTTTTAGTTTTAACGTGTGAGAGTGATTCTTTCATTCTTCAGTTCTTAAACGAACTGAATTTGAATTATCAAAGAACAACTGGCTTCGTGGTGTCATTCTACTTTATTTTAATATATGTTGGTATCTTGGGGCATGTTTTTATTGTGTTATACTCATATCAAATCTATTTCAACTTTTTAAGATCATATCTTAATCTTGATTGTGGGTTGCGTGATCTAAATTATAAAGCCATGGCTTAAAAGTCATGCATGAAATTGCTTTGGTGTAGAATTTGACAACCTGATAACTCGAGCACAAAAAGGTTTGGGCTGAAAAGATAAAGAGGACTAACATTTAGTTGTAACCGGGAAAGTCTAAAGTAGCTTAGATTACAAAAATCCATGTGGTGAGCTTACAGATCACATCTGCCTTTGAATCTAATCAGGTTGTTGATCAAAAAAGGTAGCGTCGAAATCATGCAACTTTTTGCCTCTTATTTCCATCTCTTCACGTCTAGACTTGAAAACAGTTAGGTGACATTAATTAATCATAATAATTGCGAAAGGTAGCTGCAATTTAGACATGGTAGGTGGTCTGAAAGCATAAGTTTTTTAGGACAGTTAAAAAAAAATCGGTGAAGAGATACTATGGAGAAAATAATTTGGGATGTAGGATTGTTTCACGAGCCATAAATACTATTTGCGATTCACATATTGTATTTTGTATTTACAATTCTTTTTACGATGATGTTATTTGTGATTTTATTCAAAATTAAACTTGAAAATCATTTTCTTCTCCATTTTCTTTCTTTATCCTCTCCCCCTCTCTCTCTCTCCTCATAGCCACCCTCCCTTTCCTTTTCACCACCTTTTAAAACCTTCCTCTCTCTCTTCCCAGCGCAAACAACACCACCAACAACATTACATGACCCATCTCTCCCAAGACCTAGATCAATAGTCAACGACTCTTTTCTTTTCTAGTATGATATAACTCAATTTTTGACCCTCTAAATTTTTTATATAAAAAATATATATTTTTTTAATTAAAAATCCAAAAAAAATCAAAGATATAAAATCTAAAAATATTTTCAGAACATAAGGAGATAAGCTTTTAAACCGAAAAAAACCAAAATACCATAAAAAACAATCAGATTTGGATGTTTTGACAAGATGGGATGAAGAAAGGAAGAAAATTGAGGATGAAATCCAAATTTGACCAAAATTGGAAAAATTAATTAAGGCTAAGGGTTTAAATAAACTTCTAACAGGTTTAATTAATTTATTTAAGGACTTAATTGAAGGAAAATTAAGTTTGAAAGTTAATTAGACAAAAACTAGAAGAGTTAATTAAGTTCAAGAACTTAATTAAACTTCTAATGAGTTTTGTGGATTCAATCAAAGACTCAATTAAAAAATCAAGTTTGGAGTCATAATTCAGATCAACTCGCAAAGATTAGAAAATTAGGGACACAATTGAAACTTTAAAATGCTAAATTGGTATAATCAGGGGCTGAATTGAAATAAATTTGAAGTATGAAGTTCAATTGAAAATCACATTGAAGAAATCTGAAACCAAGGACTACTTTGTAAAAAATGTTAAAATTTCAGGGTGAAATTAAAAAAAATAAGGGTGAAATTGAAAGAAATACAAAAGATTAGAGCTGATTGGGGGCTCCATTGCAAACTGTCAAAGGTTCAAGGACCAAATTGAGAAAGTTCATTATTCATTATCTTCTTCCCCTCCAACAAAAAAAATAAATAGATATCCAAGTACCCAACTTTTCGCTTTAATTGCTCCCTCATCTCTTTACTACACCATACAAATTTTATATCAACTTATATACCCTGATATTTTTACTTTTTCTAAACTTAAATTCTAGCTTTTATTGCATTAAAAACACCTGTAAATTCTCTTCTAAAAACATTACCCTGCACTGCTTTGTCGCAAAAATAGTCTTATGTCCTCCTTTGTCAGTTATAGAATAGGACAATCTTTTATTCTAAATTTTAATAAATGGCTGGGGTTTATTCCTACCATCAAGGGTCAATAGCAGCGAAGTCTCCTCCTCATTTCTCCCAAAAAAATCCCACAAAACCCTAACGGCCTAACCCAAGCAGTCCAATAGCAGCGAAGTACTCTCCTCCCGAGCAGCAATGAAATCCTTCACCATGAGTAGCAGAAACTCCAAGACCAGCTACCTCTCGTCAGTCTCGCAAGCAGAGGTTGTGCTCCTCAGGCTGTGACCGTCATATCTCTCTCAGCGACTCCACCGTACGTCAGCAGAGGTTTGTTCTCCTCATTCACGCCATCAGCTTCATTTGAGCAGCAGCAGCAGAGGTTGCTATTCATCAGCAACTCCTCTCAGACCAGCAAGACCGTGAACCACAGCAGCACATTATTCCTTCAGCAGTCTTAGCTTTCCTTCGATCTTCATGGAAGGTACAACGTTCGCTAGCTATGTATAAGATTGGTGTTTTGAAGTCTTATAGTGAGTTCTGGGCAGGGCTCTTATTTTTTAATTACTTTAATTTTTTAAGAACAATTTCATGTTAGCTTTTGTTTTCATCAGGCCTTAAATCTCACTTGGGTTATAACGTTTTTCGCGGTCAACACCATGGGCCCTTCTTCTTTTTATTTTTTTTTGTTTAGGGCAAAGTCATTCACTTGAGCCCATTTCGTTTTCTTTTCTATGATAGACTTGAATAATTGAGCTGGCATTCAATTTAGAGTCTTTAAGATATGTTTGTTTCCTGAAAATTATTTTTTTTAGAAAGTAAATTTTGAAAAAATAAATTATTTTTTGATATTTGATAGCGTAATGAAAAATAAGTTGGAAAATATTTTTCAGTGTTTGATTATATTATGGAAAATGAACTGGAAAATAACTTATTAATGTTTTATTTTTTTCAAGTTTATTAAAATAATGAGGAACAAATCTTACAAACTAAAAAGTTGAATGAGAATGAAATTGAAAAAAAAATATAATTTTATAAATTATCTCAAATAAAATAAATAATAATCAAAATAATAGAAATCAAATTTAACAAATAAAAAAATTAAAAGATGAAGAAATTAAAATAATAATAATTACCATTTCATAAATTATTTCAAATAAAATAAGTAACAATCAAAAGAATGAGGACTAAATTTGATAGATAAAAAATTTCAATTAAAAAATAATAAGGAAAAAGCAAATAACAATTATAATTGTGAGAACCAAAGTTAATATAAAAATCAAATTCTAAGGGATGAAATTAAAAACAAAATATTCAAAAAATATATATACATAGCAATCAAAAGTTTAAGGACCAAATTTGATATAATCAGCAAATAATATGACATTTTTAAATTTTTCACAACTTCCGGAAAGTGTTTTCCGCCCAAAATAAAAGGAAAACACTTTCCTGGAAACCAAGCTAAATTTTCCTTTGACTGGAAAGTGTTTTTCGTTGACCAACTTTTCTAATGACAAATAAACACAGGAAAGTTTGGAAAGTGGTTTCTAGTAAACCACTTTACGTCAAATGTTTGACGCCTAAGTTTTATTTGGGTTTCATATATGTGATATGGGCTAATGAATGCTTTGTTTGGACTTAGATTTTAGCATAAGTTTTGGACTGGGTGTGTTGGTATTAGTTTTAGATAGAGGGCCCAGTCCGCGTGGTTGAGCTAAGTCTATAAAAGGCCTTAAGGTCATGTTTGGCAAACACGCTCTAATTTTTTTTTTCAAAATTTGTATTTCTACTTTTTGTAGTGTTTTGCCAAACATGGCACTAGTTTAATTTTAATATATCTTCAAAGTTTTGGAAGATCATTTTGAGTTCCTCGCCTTTTTTTACCCTTTCATATTTGATATTTAGAATGACGACCTCCATGCGAGGTACCTTTTCAGTATTAAATAAATAAGTTTTCTTTTGCAAAAACAACAAAATTTTCCATTAAAAAAAATGCATTTAAATATTTTTATTGTATATGGACAAGTCTCAAAAATAAATTATATTTACATATTTTAGCATATTAAAAAAATCACAAAAATAATCTTTTTATTTTTACATGCATTTTTGGATTTAGTAACCAATTTATTAAAGTCATGAGAACTTGGCTATTATTTAAAAGAAATACAAAAAACATTATTTTTTATCTTAATATTAAGGATTATGAACTTATATATAAGACGTATTCCTGATATTAAAAAAGAAAAAAAATACATTTTGACTCTAGAATGGTTAAGATTTAACTTGATAAGATAAGGACCTCCTTACCGGAGAAAACTTTTCTTAAACTTTAGATAAATCAATGGTTAGAAAACACAACAATACCTCAGTTTATATCAGACAAACAAACAAACAAGGTGTACTAAGAGTAATACATCCTTTTTATATACAAGCAGTCCTCTTATCAAGACTCTAAGACTAGTTAGAGTTCTTAGTGATCAAAATAATATGTGGCAACTCCATCTTTTTTTACTCATAAGAAACAAGAATTCATTATTCTTCCCCTATCACTAAAGAGATCCCGTCTTGAAAGGACAATCGTCGCTACACCGCACATGTGCAACATGGTCAAAATAGTTCATTTTAAAACCCCAAATGGTTGAACGATTAATTGTAAATAAATAAGAGGGAAAACCAAAATTTTAGTTCTTCTCATGAAAACATCCAGTTAAGACTAAGAAAAGAGAAGAGAATAGAAGAAAATTTGGGGCAATTCTTTGAGAAAAACTAAAGGATTAGACAAGAGAGTGAGGGGGTGAGAATTTATATACCTTTACAATAAGAATTAAAATAGGAGAGGGTTATGGGTTGGTGCGGAAGAGAGAAGGATTTGTAAATTCTTGACTGGTTGACATTAGAAGCTTGGATTATCATTTGGTAAAGCGATCTGATGCTGTTTAGATAAGTTATTGTGGAGTTATTTGATTTTGATTGAAAATCTTCAATTTTAAGAATTAGGGTTTTATTCATGTTTAGGGATATTGTGAAATTGTTCTTTTATGATGTAATTGAGTTTGGATAATGATGGAATAGCTAAAAATATTGGTTAAAAGAAAAGGAAACCTAGGTGTTTTGACTATAGGTAGAACCAGCTATTTTTGAAGGGATTAAGAAGTAATGAGTTCTTAAATAATTAGGAATTTAATCCTTTCAAATAGTTCGAACAATTGAGAAACTCACTTATATATGGATTGGTAAAAATAAGTAAGTATTTCAATGGAAGAGTTTTTACTATCTCAAATAAAAGGTGAGTAGGATTAGTTGTTTTTGTTTAGGAGATTGTGTTTTAGTTAATTAGATTGAGAATGTAAATTTCATTGAAATGAAATTTTAATTCGAGATACATTGAAAATGATGATTAAGTTGAAAGAAATTGACTTAGATTATATTATATGAAATGAGCATTGAATGAAAAAAAATGATATGGTATGCCTACTGATATAGGTGAAACTGTAGGTACCATACATCAGTAGGGGACACCTACCAAAGCATAGGCTCCAGGTTGGTGCTAAACACCTTAAAAATGTTAATTATTTATTTAAATTCAAACATGTAACTGAAGTTGTGTTTGATTTATAATTTATGATATTAAATGATATATTGAGCTAATTGCCCTGGTTTAGGGACTAGCGCTCAATTTGGAGCAACGTAATTAACTACCCTGTATAAGGGTTTATACCAGGATTTGGGATGAGTACCTGGATTTGGGATGAGTTAAAAAATTATCATGGAAATGAATTGGATGTCCAGGGAAGTACTAAATTTATTAGTAGCTTAGAATTGTGAAGTCAATCAAGGGTGGACTTAGTTGTATTGAATTAAAGAGATTTACTTAATGTATTATGTGTGTGTGTATATATGAGTCTGGTAAAGTTTTGTGGAATAAATTTTCAGGTACCTCTCAGCAACACGTTGGTTCTTAGTGCCTTAGGTGTTTTTGTATAGAACTTGTAATGTAATTAACTTTTAGGTCATTTTGAAATGTAATATTCCTTAAAATATTATAATTTGGGCTTGTACTGAAATGTTAGAAGTTATCATGAATAATGTAAGTAAATTAGCTTGAAATTTTGGATGATTTGATTATATTTTGCCATAGGTTTACTTTACATCCTTAAATAGAAAAACACTATGTATTTATTTTGGCCATTAAAATGTTGTGTTAAAATATAGATTTGCAAATATTAAGGAAAATATCTCTTGCAACGTGTTAATAACTAACCATAAATTAAAAATGTTAAAGTGCAATCGTTAGAAAATATTGAGGATGTTAAAGTCCTGGATGGTGGGATACTTGATTTGTGAAAGTCTCGGGTGGTGGGACAATGATCTAAGAAGTTTTAAATTAATATGTGTAAATCGGTCAACCGCTTAGGATCACTAAGTAAACTAGTTGACTGATTGAAAGGATTGAATAGTAAAATTGGTTAATGTCAAATTTGGATAGATAAACCATTTTACCATTTAGATTCTCCAAATAAATTGGTCGACCGATTGACCAGTGAAAAATAATACTATCCAAATTGATTAAACAAACTGGTCGACCGAACGAAAGGAACTAGTTGACCGATACCACTGATAGTGACTTGTCTTGGAAATCAATGGATTCATGTTTTTGATGTATGAAACCTACTAAATAAGAAGGATTTATGGTACTAAACAAAAAAATTCATGTTTTCTACTATGAAATGTAATGTTTTACACATATTCCATGGTATAGATTTTGGGAAACTTAATTTTGAGAATATTACAAAATCATGTGATTGAATAGTTAGTGTTGATTTAGGTTAAATTATAAATTATATTAAATTACATATAAAATAATAATACTAGCTATGAAATACATGAATTTGATTGATAATTTTGTTATGGTAGCAAAATTTGAATGAATGTATGTGTTCGCCAATTAATTTAATGAATTTAGGTTTTAGCCGATTATATTACCATTAAGGTTTTGTTGATAAATTATGCACTTTAATTAACCCTAAAATATTAATAAATTAGAATTGTGCTGGTTATTATGTGAATAATTAAGTTTATCTATTGTGTTTTAATATTGTGGAAGAAATGTTAAACAATAATTGGAGTTAGTTTTTAGATTTGCTTCGTCAATATATGATTGATAGTCTTATTGGATTGTGTATTATATAAGATAGACATGCGACGATTAATAATTTTATTGCATTGATTTTTTCTAAGACCATTGGATATCATCGATATTGTTCATGACACTTTGTGAGTAAGTTCAAAAATGTTTTCTTGAAAAATATGTTGCATAAGTTGTGTATGAATCCTTCTAAATAGGAGTTTTACATTTTATATGAGGATTTGGTGGAGACTGATGATGTGATCAGAGCATAGCTAGAAGTTGAACCTAAAGAAAAATAGGCATTGTCCTATGATTATGGTGGTCGTTGTTATGACAATATGACCATGAATTTGTAAGGATTTTTAATAATTTAAACTGTTTGTGGCTTAACTATTTCAGCTATAATGTAGATAGTCTTTTTTTAGGTGCAATAAATATTTTGTCAAGCGTAGAGAAAAAGTTGAAGACTTTTTTAGTTATGATGTATTGTGGCCTCCAAAGGTCCTGGCTGAATACTTATTGATTCAAAAACTTCTAGATCATATTTGATATCTTTATTTGATCTTTGAGGCGGGATATTTTAGTCTGAGACTCCTTCAACAACTGGTGTTACAAGAGAAGTGCAGGAAACCATTAACATCAATGAAGCAACTTGTACTTGTGGCAAATAACAACTATATCATCGATCATGTTCATACCTAATTGCATGTTGCACTTTATGAAATATGGACTATGCAGAATTTTTTTATGATTTATACTCCAATTTATCGTACAAAAATACATATAGTCATCATTTTCAACATTTTCCTTATATGCCTTTGTGGCTTGTATATATCTGTTCAGATGTATATGGATGTCCAATAAGATGGTGAATGGATAAAGGTCAAAGAAAATCCACCGGTCTATATAATTAGATGGATGCTAGAGAGGGGAACTCACTGAATAAATGTGGTGTATGCTATCAAAGGGGTCATAATAGAAAAAACTTGTAACACTAGACAACATATGTTATTTTTTTCTATTTGTTTTAAATTATGTAAAGTTCAATTATTGTTTTTAATTTAACTATATGGATGTTCAATTGTATTGCAAAGCTAATAATTTTTTATACATGACCTCGAGGGAGATATGGTTCGGACTAGAGGAGGTTTGACTGCTTCTAAGAGTGTTGACAGACAGGAGCACCTTATTGTTAAGGCAGGTCCTAATGATAGGTTGATTTTATATATGTAGGATCAGCATCATTCCGATAATATTTTGAGTAAAGAGATCAGATAAATATTTTAATGAAGCATTGTAAATTATTAAATTTTAACAAAAATTTTTAAATATATAAATTGCTTGATTTTCATTGTAGTGGTCTTGTAACACCTCGACAACATACTTTTATAGAGTTTCATGAGCATGTCTGCTCGTTTGTTATCGATAGTGGTTTTTATGAGATCAGTCAGTTACATGGCATACATCTTGACCACGCATTGATTGTGGCATTAGTTGAGCGATGGAGGCGTGAGACACATTCCTTCCATCTAAGTGTCGGTGAGATGACACCCACACTCTAAGATGTCACCATGTTGACCGGTCTTCCGATAGATGGAACCTCTGTGACAAGTCGTGGAGGGTTGATTGATAGACATACTTTAAGTGATCATTTGTTAGGACAGGTGCCTTTAGCCTATGTTTAATAGGCAACTACATCAAGTTGACATGGTTGAATATTAATTTTAAGACCCCCAATAGATGCAACATAGAAAAAATTGATTATGTATGCTTGAGCATACATATTACAAATGTTTGGAGGTCTTATTTTAACGAATACTGCTGGTAATGCAATACGTTATTCTTTCTAACACTACTTGAGTATTTTTAGGCAATTCCTAATTATAGTTGGGAGGAGACATGCTTGCATATCTAGACTGGTAACTATGTAAAACATGTCTAAAAAAGAGAAGAAAAATTACAAAGTGATTATTTTTTTCTAGTATATGTATTTTAAATTATTTGATTATTAGAATTAATGGTATTTTAAATATTAACTTATAATTGTCAATGTTGATTAATATAACTCTGGTCATGGGAGCATATTCATATCGAACGTCCAGAAAGCTGGGGTAATAATATTTTTGACACTATCACTTAGAGGCCACTATCCATTGGTTATAGGTTATACTAAAATAAAATTCATTATAGTCAACATGTTATTTATATAAATTAAATGTAAAAAGGGTGCTAACTTTGTCGCTTGTTAAGTCAGTTAGTGTGGGGGTAGACATTTCACGGTGAATCCCACTCATGTCCACAAGTTTTACTGGGATGAGTTGGATGCATAGCCGTCACATCAGGTATGTGTTACAAATGAAAAAAATTGTTTGAACGTAAATTACTTAGTTTCAATTTTTTTTTTATCTAATATAAGTCTTTTATATGTTTTGATAGGTTATATGAATGTCATATACAAAGGAATTGATACTTTCAGCTTCGCCTATATACCGTGAGGGATCTGACATTTGGTTAGCACAGGTCCCATTGCACTCTTTTGACATTGTTGAGATGCATTGTCCAAATCAGGTAATATAACAATATACTGAATTATATTGATATTGGGAGCTACATAGTATTAGTTGCTAGGGTAGGCGCGAAAGGAATTGGTTGGTGATTTATACATCTTACCTAGATCTTTAGGATGTTTGGAGAGATTGTGTTTATGAGGAGTGACATTTGACGATTGATGTAGATACCTACATGAGATGGTATCTGTCCATTACACGTCATTTCATTACACCTACTTAGTCACCTTTTCTTAAGGCGTTCACACAATCTGATGCATTATACACCCTGATATCCAAAAAAAAATTGATTGGTATGCAATATTGTCTTACATACAACATTTATTAAATATCAAATTAATTTTATTATGGATGATGACTACTAATTGGTTGTTAATGTATGTATATAGATTAATTACTTAGTATGAGAGGCTCGAAAATTAGTAACTACTATCAGTGAAGGTGTTCATGAGATGAGACGTATTATGACCAGCACTACGCTCTATGTATGTCGTAATGAACTTCAAGAGGATGAGGAGGCTAAGCATCTTGAAATGACATTAGCAGAAGATGAGTTTGCTTATCATGGGAATGTTGGGCATGCTGGTTCGTCCATGAGCATCTCAAGCCCGTCATCGAGTGTCCTAAGCCTGTCCACGAGCATCCTAGGTCCCTTCAAAGCTTTGATGATATTGGTCCTCAACACACCTACATGGATATTATAGACCTATTCTCGAGTTGGACGAGTTGGGTGATGCTTCAGACCTGTCCATGAGTGCTTCAGGCCATTCTATAAGTCGTGATGATTATTAGATATAATTACATGTTATTATATTTTATAAAAATTATGTATAGATGTATGGTTAGTTTAATTTTAATTGTACATTGATGCGAACCCTAGCGGAATTTAATGGTATTCACGACCCCAAGATCAATCTAACCCAAGTTTGTTGAGATTTGAATGAGTTTATCACAATGGAAGACTTGCTCCAATGCAATAAGACTATAAACCAACTCGATCTCAACGCCTACACCTAGAGACGAGCAAAAGAAGTATAAATTCACAACAAATAATGGTCAATTCTTTAAAAAGTTGAAAGTTCAATCAAGAACCATGATTGGGCAACCAAAAGTCGGCTACAATGCTGAAAATATCATCAAAAGTCTGACTTAAAATTATTCCTAAAAAGTATTTAAACTCCAAGCCGAAACCCTAATTTCCCTAATGGGTCTCACATAAACCCAATTTAAATAATAATCAACCCAAGCTAAAACTAGCCTAAACTAATTAAAATAAACAAGTCTAAAACCCAAACAAATTGTCTCCTCTTAAAATAAATAAAGTTTGATAGCCTAATTAATTCAATAAGACAAGTTCGTTGTTTCCGCATTCTGTTTGGCAGCAGCAAGACCCAAATTAAAATGGATGGTTCTCTCTTGTCTTAAAGAATTAAAAGGTGTTCCATATACCGTTGGAAAGGTTTGAAAGTCTAGTTTCCAAACCAACTAGAACCACATCAAAATGCGATCTGTAGCTATAGTTATGACCAAGAGAGTAATGAAAGGTCAAACTGTCCGAATCTAATCTTCTTCTCCCAATCCTTGTATAATGGTCTTAGTTCCACCAACAAGCCCCTCTTGAACATGAATTAGATTAATCAAGGCTTGCTCTTTATTATTACAAATCTTCTTGAAGTCCACCCTAGCCCATTTATCTTAAAGAAATCCATTGAAAGCTTCTTTGAACTTCTTAGCCCTAAGCCTAGTAACTGGACCAACTGGAACCTCCAATGGATCCTTTGATGGTTGGATCGCATCATCCCCTCGCTCCTCAAAAGGATTCGACCTCGAA
>Ga0307516_10002378_pt1 | contig 25205 bp, 26 predicted proteins | sample 19_EM_MG_FD_203310 | JGI IMG/M metagenome (GOLD analysis project Ga0307516, IMG submission 203310) | Populus trichocarpa ectomycorrhiza microbial communities from riparian zone in the Pacific Northwest, United States - 19_EM | ecosystem: Host-associated > Plants > Roots > Unclassified | place...
TGGTGCTCCTCTTCTCGCCCTCGTGAGGCGGATTCAGAACCATAAGATCGACGACTGCCGGTGCCCGCTTTCGGGTCGGCTTTCAGACCAGCTCGCATTTGTGCGAAGCACCATTATTGCACCGATCGGAACCGTTTTGCTCGGCAACTGCACCCGATGCGTGCCGAAACCGCCGGTTCGTCGCCGCCAGCCGACGTTGCCCAGCGTGAACGGCGGTGATCCCGCATTGCCCGACCGTATCGCGATGACATAATCCGCCGCGTCATCAGACAGGGCGCGCCGCCGCTTCTGCCCCCCTACCTTGGCCACCGACAAAGAACTTTCAGACTTCCTCAAGAGTGTCGAGAAACGCGCGTTCAAGCGCACGGCCTTCGCCGTGCGCGACGACGACTCCGCTCTGGACATCGTGCAGGATTCGATGATTCGTCTGGCCGAGAAGTACATCGACCGGCCCGCCGCCGAGCTGCCGCTGCTGTTCCAGCGCATCCTGTCCAACGCGACGATGGACTGGTTCCGCCGCCAGAAGGTACGCAACGCCGTCGTCCACAACTTCTCGGACTTCGGCGGGGGCGACGAGGACGGCGATTTCGATATCCTGGAGATGCTCGATGGCATTGAAGGGAACGTTGGCACTGAAAGTGCATCAGATTCCGTATCGCGGGACCAAATCCTTCAATTGATTGAACATCAGGTGGGTGAGCTTCCCGCGCGTCAACGCGAAGCCTTCCTGCTGCGTTACTGGGAGGAACTGGACGTTGCAGAGACCGCATCCGTGATGGGATGCTCGGAAGGTAGCGTCAAGACGCATTGCTCCCGCGCCGTCCACGCGCTGGCCAAGGCGTTGAAAGCCAAGGGAATCGCACCATGACCAAGACCACGAACAACACCTACTCCACCGTCCTCCACCGCGACGGCCTGGAGGCGCGCTTCGGCGTGCGTGTGGCTTCGATGCTTGGCGAGCGAGCCCGGGCCACGCCCCCGGACATCACGGAGCGCCTGCGCTTCGCCCGCGAGCAGGCGCTGACCCGCGCCCAGGCCGCGCGTCGCCAGACTCAGGCGGCCGGCGCCCCGGTCGTCGTCGGCCGCGGCCGCAGCGCCACGCTCGCCAACCCGCTTGGCTGGTGGTTCAAGCTCGGTTCGGCCGCCCCGCTGGCGCTGCTGGTGCTGGGCCTGGCGGGCATCGCCCACGTCCACGACAAGGCGCAGATCGCCGCCGTCGCCGAGGTGGACGCCGCCTTGCTGTCGGACGACCTGCCCCCGGCCGCCTACACGGATCCTGGTTTTGCGGAGTACCTCAAGACCAATCGGGAATGACGGAGGGCTTCTTGTCGCGTTCCCCGTTCCCACGTCTCCTTGAATCGCTCGCCGCCGCGGCCCTGATCGCGGCAGCGGGCTTTTGCGCTTGCGCGGCCGTTGCCGCCCAGCCCGAAGGCGCCGGCCCGCCGCCCGCGCAGGCCAGGCCGGAGGCCGGCGGACCGCGCTGGGCCGAGCTGAGCCCGGCGCATCGCAAGGTCCTGGCCCCGCTGGCGGGCGACTGGAACGGCCTCGACGCCCGCAGCAAGGAACGCTGGATGGATGTTGCCGGCCGCTATCCGACGATGGCGCCGGACGAGCAGCAGCGCGCCAACCAGCGCATGGGCGAATGGGCCCGCATGACGGTGGCCGAGCGCACCCAGGCGCGCATGAACTTCCAGGAAACGCGCAACGTGTCCAAGGAAGAGCGCGAGGCCCGCTGGAAGGCCTACCAGGCGCTGCCGGACGACAAGAAGCGCGAGCTGGCGGCCAAGCGCGTCGCCGCGCCGGCGAGCGCCGCGTCCGCCAACGTCGCCGTCGTGCGCCGCCACCTGCCGCCGCCGCTGGACACCGTGCAGCCCAAGAACAACGTCATCGGCCCCGCCGCCCCGCTGCGTGCCGCCGCCGGCTCGACGCCGGCCGCGACGCAACGCCCCGGCGTGACCACCACGCTGATGACGCGCCGCGCCACCCCGCCCGCGCACCAGCACGACGGCGCCCCGAAGATCGCCGCCGGCCCGAACTCGGTCGACCGCACCACGCTGCTGCCCAAGCACACCACCGTGGCCAACGCCGCCGGCACTGCCGCCTCCGCGCCGGCCCCCGTGCACCGATGATCGAACCGTCGGCGCCCCACGCCGCGGGTTCCGTCTCCACCGCCCCACGCGACGAGCGACTCGTTGCCGCGCCCCTCTTGCGCCGCCTGGCTGCCTTCCTGTACGAAGGCGTGCTGCTGTTCGGGGTGCTCGCCGTGGCCGGCACGGTCTACGGCGTCGCGGTGCACCAGACCAGCGGCATCGAGAAGCGCACCGGGCTGATGGCGGTCTGCTTCATCGTGCTGGGCCTCTATTTCATCGGCATGTGGACGCGCGCAGGCCAGACGCTGCCGATGAAGACCTGGCACCTGCGGCTCGTCACCGACCGCGGCCTGCCGCTGACGCCCCGCCGTGCGCTGGCGCGCTACCTGGCCTCCTGGATCTGGTTCGTGCCGCCGTTGGCGCTGGCCGGTGCGCTCCACCTGCCCACCGCCTGGGCCATCTTCGGCCTGGTGGCCGGGTGGGTCGTGGTGTATGCGCTCAGCGCCCTGCTCCACCCGAGCCGCCAGTTCTGGCACGACTGGCTGTGCGACACCGCCATCGTCACGGCCCGCCCGCTGGCGCCGCTGCCGCAATAAGCGCCTCGCGTGCGCCCGTGCGCTCCGCGCGGGCGACAATGACCCGATGTTCTCACTCTGTGTCTATTGCGGCTCGCGCAGCGGCGCCGATCCGCGCTACGCCGAAGCTGCCCGCGCGCTCGGCACCGCCCTCGGCCAGGCTGGCCATCGTCTCGTCTACGGCGGTGGCCACGCCGGCCTGATGGGCGAGGTCGCCGACGGCGCGCTGGCCGCCGGCGGCCAGGTGCTGGGCATCATCCCGCGCCGCTTGATCGCGCGCGAACTGGGCCATCGCGGCATCCAGGAGCTGCGCGTCGTCGACACGATGCACGAGCGCAAGCTGCAGATGGCGCAGGCCGCCGACGCCTTCGTCGCGCTGCCCGGCGGGCTCGGCACGCTGGAGGAGTTGTTCGAGGCCTGGACGTGGCAGCAGCTCGGTTATCACGCGCGCCCGATCGGGCTGCTGGACACCGCCGGCTTCTACCGACCGTTGCTGGAGTTGCTTGCGCACACGCGCGACGCGGGCTTCGTCGACGCGGCCCACGTGAACCGGCTGCGCGTGGACACCGACCCGGTGCGCCTGCTGCAGACGCTGCGCGCCGAGGCCCAGGCAGGCCCGGCCGCGCGGTCGGACTTCAATCCGATCTGATCAGACCGCGGCTTCGTCTTGTTCGCCGGTGCGAATGCGCACCACTTGCTCGACGGCCGTGACGAAAATCTTTCCGTCGCCGATCTTGCCGGTCTTGGCAGCCTTGACGATGGCCTCGATCGAGCGCTCGACGTCCGAGTCCTTGACGACCACTTCGACCTTGACCTTGGGCAGGAAGTCGACCACGTACTCGGCGCCGCGGTACAGCTCCGTGTGGCCCTTCTGCCGGCCGAAGCCCTTGACCTCGGTGACGGTGAGGCCGGAGACGCCGACCTCGCCGAGCGCCTCGCGCACTTCCTCGAGCTTGAAGGGCTTGATGATGGCGGTGATCTGTTTCATGGCGGACTCCGGAGTTGATGCGTGGAAATCGTGAAAAGCGGATGAATCGATTTAAGCACGGAAGCGCGATGTGATGGGGTAGCGCCAGTCACGTCCGAAGCCCCGGTGCGTGATGCGGATGCCCACCGGCGATTGCCGTCGCTTGTACTCGTTGATCTTGATGAGGCGCGTGACGCGCTCCACATCGGTGCGCGCGAAGCCCGCGGCGACGATGTCGTCGATCGAGGTGTCCTCTTCCATGTATGCCGCGAGGATCGCGTCGAGCACCTCGTAAGGCGGCAGGCTGTCCTGGTCCGTCTGGTCGGGCCGCAGTTCCGCCGACGGCGGCCGCGTGATGATGCGCTCCGGGATGACCGGGCCGATGCTGCCGTCGGCGCGCCGCGTGGGCTGGCGGTTCTTCCACTCGGCCAGGCGATAGACCAGCGTCTTGGCCACGTCCTTGATCACCGCGAAGCCCCCGGCCATGTCGCCGTACAGCGTGCAATAGCCGGTGGCCATCTCGCTCTTGTTGCCGGTGGTCAGCACGATCGCGCCGGTCTTGTTCGACAGCGCCATCAGCAAGGTGCCGCGCACGCGGGCCTGGATGTTCTCCTCGGTCGTGTCCTCGGCCAGGCCGGCGAACTGGCCGGCCAGCGACTGGCGGAAGGCGTCGAACATGGGGGCGATGGCGATCTCGTCGTAGCGCACGCCGACGCGCTCCGCCATGTCGCGCGCGTCAATCCACGAGATGTCGGCGGTGTACGGCGACTGCATCATCACGGTGCGCACCCTTTCGGGGCCCAGCGCGTCGACTGCGATGGCGAGCACCAGCGCGGAATCGATGCCGCCCGAAAGCCCGATGATCACGCTCGGGAATCCGTTCTTCCCGATGTAGTCGCGCACGCCGGTGACGAGGGCGGCCCAGGCCTGGCCCTCCAACCCGGGCAGCGGCACGACGGCGCTGCCGGGTGCCGGCACCGGTGCCGCGCCTCTGGCGACGTCCACCATCAGCGTGGCCGCCTCGAACAGCGGCGCCCGCGCGACGACTTCGCCTTGCGCGTCGAGCGCGAACGAACCGCCGTCGAACACGACCTCGTCCTGCCCACCTGTCATGTGCGCGAACAGCAGCGGCAGCGCGTTCGTGCGCGCGCGATGCGCCATGCGCGACTCGCGCTCGGCCGGCTTGCCGAGATGGAACGGCGACGCGTTGAGCGCGCACAGCACGTCGGCGCCGGCTGCCTTGGCGAGCTGCGCGGGTTCGTCGAACCACGCGTCCTCGCAGATCAGCACGCCGAACCTGACGCCGCCCGCGGAAAACACGACCGCACCCGAACCGACGTCGCGGCCGGAAACGAAATAGCGGCGCTCGTCGAACACCTGGTAGTTGGGCAGCTCGCGCTTGCAATAGGTGGCCGTGACGAGGCCCCCTGCCAGCACCGAGGCCGCATTGAACACGCGCGGCACGCTGACGGACTTCGACCTAAGATCGTCCTCGTGATCTCCCCGCGCCTGCCTGCCCGCCCCGCCATCCCACGGATGACCGACGACCAGATGAAGGCCGTCGCAGTCGGCCAGCGCGCGCGCGAGCGCCTCGAGCGCGGCGGCGTTCGCGCGCAGGAAGGCCGGTCGCAGCAGCAGGTCTTCGGGCGGATAGCCGCACAGGGCCAGTTCGGGCGCGAGCGCCACGCGGGCGCCCTGGTGCCAGGCCGCACGGGCGGCATCGGCGATCAAACGCGCATTGCCGTCGAGGTCTGCCACGGTCGGGTTGATCTGCAGCAGTGCGACCCGCACGGAATCTGGCTCTGGCATGGACTGGAAGCGCGTTGACTGAAAACGATTATGTCATCGAGGTGCACGCGGGCGTCGGTGCCGTCGAGGCCGGCGACTGGGACGCGTTGCTGTCCGCGCAGGCCCATCCCACGCCCTTCATGCGCCACGCCTACCTGCACGCGCTGGAGGCGTCCGGCAGCGTCGGCGGCGACACCGGCTGGCAACCCGCGACGCTGACGCTGCGGTTGCGCGACGGCGGCTCGCTCGTGGCCGCCGCGGCCGCGTACCTGAAGATGCATTCGTACGGCGAGTACGTGTTCGACTGGGCCTGGGCAGACGCCTACCGCCGATACGGGGTGCCGTACTACCCGAAGCTGCTGGTGGCGGTGCCGTTCACGCCGGTGCCGGGCTCGCGCCTGCTCGCGCGGGACGCGCCCGCGCGCACGCTCCTGCTGCGCGCGCTCGGCGCGCTGGCACGCGAGACGGAATGCTCGTCCGTGCACCTGCTGTTCGGCGACGAGGCCGACTACGACGCCGCGCGCGCGGCCGACTGGATGATGCGCCAGGGCGTGCAGTTCCACTGGCACAACCGGCACGACATGGCGCCCGCCGTCGACGTGAGTGCACCGATCGCCCTGCCCTACACCGACTTCGCCGACTTCCTCGCCAGCCTGCAGCGCGAGAAACGCAAGAAGATCGCCCAGGAGCGGCGCCGAGTGGGCGAAGCCGGCGTCACCTTCGAGACGCTGGAGGGCGCACGCCTGAGCCAGGCCGACTGGGACTTCTTCCACGCCTGCTACCGCAACACCTACGCCGAACACCATTCGACGCCCTACCTCACGCGCGACTTCTTCACCCGCATGCAGCAGGCCATGCCGGACCACTGGGTGATGTTCATCGCGTCGCGCGGCGGCCGCCGCGTCGCCTGTTCGCTGATCGCCGTCGACCGCGCCACCGGTGCCGCGTTCGGGCGCTACTGGGGCGCGCTCGAGTCGATTCCCTACGTCCACTTCGAGGCCTGCTACTACCAGCCGCTGCAGTGGTGCATCGAACACCGGTTCCGCCGCTTCGAGGGCGGCGCCCAGGGCGAGCACAAGATGGCACGCGGCCTGATGCCCGCGCGCACCCAGTCGGCCCACTGGATCGCCGAGCCCGAGTTCGCGCGTGCGATCGGCTCGCACCTCCGGCAGGAGAGCGGCGCCATCGACGAGTACCTGAGCGAGCTCGACGACCGCTCGCCGTTCAAGCAGGGCTAGCTGGCCGTGATGCGTCCGGCGAGCGTGAGCTCGAGACCGGGCCGTGCCAGGCGCAGGAAGATGGCATTGACCTCCGCGGGCGACTGCCTGCCGCCGCCGCCCATCCACCACACGACCACCGACCAGAACGTGCTGACGACGAACTGCGTCGCCAGCTCGATGGCCGCGTCGTCCTGTCCGGCGCTGCGGTTGGCCACCAGTTCGGCGCGCACCAGCTCGAGCATCATGGCGCGGATGTGCCGCTCGACCGAGACTTCGCTCTCGCGCTCGAACGTCGTTCGATAGATCGCGCGGTGGCTGGCCAGGTGGTCGAAGAACGGCAGCATGAAGCCGAAGGGCTGTGCCGGCGCCTGGCTGCGCATCGCCTCCAGCCAGAGGCGCAGGCGACCAACGCTGGCCGCGAGCAGGCCTTCCTTGTTCTCGAAATGCGCATAGAACGTGGCCCGGCCGACCCCGGCGCGGTCGATGATGTTCTGCGCGGTCAGGCGCTCGAAGCCGCGCTCGGCCATCAGGCCGGGCAAGGCGTTCAGCAGCAGTTCGCGCGTGCGGGCAGCGCGCCGATCCAGCGGGGCTTCAACGGTCATGGCGGAGGGTGATGTCGAACGATCTCGTTCGATCTGTTCGGTACGGAACGTCGGCGCACGCCGTGTTCGGGCGTCGCAAGATGCTGAACAGTATGTTCGGCTTCTCGCCACTTCGCAAGGCACAGCCCCATGCCGATCGCCCACTCCACCGCCCTCGTCCGCCTGCGCGGCGCCACGCGTCGCCATGCCACCGCGGCGGGCTCCTTCTGTGCGCTGGATCGCGTCGACCTCGACGTCGAAGCCGGCGAGTGCGTCGCGGTCGTCGGCCCATCGGGCAGCGGCAAGACCACGCTCGCCCACCTGCTGACCGGCATCGAGCAGCCCACGCAAGGCGAGGTCGTCGTCGACGGCCAGTCGTTGCATGCCTTGTCGCAGGACGCCCTGGCTGCCTGGCGCGGCCGCCGCGTCGGCGTCGTGTTCCAGTTCTTCCAGCTGCTGCCCACGCTCACCGTGGCGGAGAACGTGATGCTGCCGATGGACTTCTGCGGCAGCACGCCGCGGCGCGAGCGGCGCCCTCGCGCGCTGGCGCTGCTGGAGCGTCTGCACATCGCCGACCAGGCCGACAAGCTGCCGGCCGCACTGTCCGGCGGGCAGCAGCAGCGCGCCGCCATCGCGCGCGCGCTGGCCAACGATCCGGCCCTGCTCGTCGCCGACGAACCCACGGGCAATCTCGATTCGTCGACGGCCATCGAGGTGATGACGCTGCTGGCGGCGCTCGCGCGCGAAGGCAAGACGGTGATCGTCGTGACGCATGAACGCGAGCTCGGACGCTTCTTCACGCGCACGATCTCGCTGCGCGACGGCACGGTCCGCGCCGACACCCGCGCCGCGCACGCGCTCGCCCTCGACCGGGTTCCCGCATGATCGCCCCGCGCTGGATCAAGCTGTGGCGCGACGCCGTCGCCGCGCGCGGGCGGCTGGCGCTGATCGTCGTCGCGCTGGCGGCCAGCGTCGCCGCGCTCGCGACGATGGCCGTCGCGAGCGCGGTGCTGATGCGCGAGGTGCCGCGCAGCTACGTGAGCTCGAACCCGGCGTCCGCACAACTGGAGCTCGCCGCCGAGCCCGACACCGCCTTGCTGGCGCGCATTCGCCAGCAACCCGGCCTCCTGCAGGCCGAGCTCGCCGCCTCGCTGCGCGGTCGCATCGAGCTCGCGCCCGGCGACTGGGCCCCGCTGCTGCTGTTCGTCGTACCCGACTTCGCGACGCTGGCCATCAACACCGTGCACCCCGAGGCCGGCGCCTGGCCGCCGCCCACGGGCAGCCTGCTGATCGAGCGCAGTGCGCTGCCGTTGACTCGCCGCGCCGTCGGCGCCGCGATCGCGATCGAGCTGCCCCACGCGGGACGCCGCAGCGTGCCGCTGGCCGGCACCGTGCACGACCCCGGCGTGGCGCCCGCAGGACAGGAGCAGACCGTCTACGCCTACGCTACGCCGCGCACGCTGGCGGCGCTCGGCGAGAGCGCGCCGCTCACGCTCCTCAAGGTGGTCGTGGCGCGCGACGGGGGCGACGCCGCCGCCATCGAACGCACGACGCGCAAGTTGGCCGCCTGGCTCGCAGCACAGGGTTGCACAGTCGAACAGATCCGGATCCCGCCGCCGCGGCGCCATCCGCACCAGGCGCAGATGAACGCGATCCTGACGATGCTGACGGCCTTCAGCGGCCTGGCGCTGGTACTCGGCGCCGTGCTGTGCGCCACCGTCATCGGCGCCCTGCTCGCGCAGCAGGTGCGCCAGATCGCGATCATGAAGGCGATCGGCGCCCGCACTGCCCAGGTCGCCTGGCCGATGCTCGCGCTGGTGGGCCTGCTGGGCCTGCTGGCCACCGCGATCGGCCTGCCGCTGGGCATCGCCGCCGGGGGTGCGTTCGTCCGCGCCATCGCGCAGTTGCTCAACCTGCGGCTGGAAGACGCCGCCCCGCCGGCCGCCCTGCTGGCGCTGCTCGCGCTGCCCGGCGTCCTGCTGCCGGTGCTGGCCACGCTCGGCCCGGTGGCCGCGGCGGCTCGTCGCAGCGTGCGCTCGGCGCTCGACGACCACGGTGCGGGCAACGAGCTGTCGCGCGTCGCGCGCCTCGCCGCCCGCGTCAACACAGGCGACATCGCCGCCACGCTGGCACTGCGCAACAGCCTGCGCCGCCGCACCCGGCTCGTGCTGACGCTGGCGCTGCTCGCAAGTGCCGGCGCGATGCTGGAGACCAGCCTGGCATTGCGCGCGGCGTGGACCGACAACGTCGCCCGCGCCGCCGATCAGCGTCGCTGGGACGTCGAGCTGGGCCTGCAGACGGGGGCGGCGTTCGAGCGCATCGCCCGCGTGCTGCGCAGCGTGCCGGGCGTGCGCGCGGTCGAGCCCTGGAACGGCGCGGGCGCCGCGGCGGCCGGACCGGGCGGCGTGGAGGTGGTGCGCACGTATCCCGATGGCGGCCATGGCGGCTTCACGCTGCGCGCCGCGCCGCCCGATACCGCGATGATCGTGCCGCACATGGTCGAAGGCCGCTGGCTGGCCGCGGGCGACACGGATGGCGTCGTGCTCAACACCGCCGCCCGCGCGATCGCCTTCCGCGACGCACGCGTCGGCGACCGGGTCGTGCTGGCCGTCGACCACCACCCGCTCGCGCTGCGCGTGGTCGGCGTCATCGACGAGACGCTGACACCGGGCGCCGCCTACGTGACGCCGTCGACGTTCGACCACGCCACGGGCGGCACCGGCGCAACCTCGGTGCTGCGCGCCGCGCTGCGCGATCGCGACGACGATGCGGCCCTCGCCGCGATCTCGCAGGCGCTGGCGCGCGACGGCCTGGTGGTGCGCGGCGCGATCACGGCGCGCCGCTTCGCCGCTGCGCAAGGCGGCCACGTGGCGATCCTGGTGGCCGCGCTCGGCTTCATCGCGCTGCTGATGTCGGTGGTCGGCCTGCTGGGCCTGGCGTCGGCGCTGTCGGTGTCGACCGCCGAGCGCACGCGCGAGTTCGGCGTGATGCGCGCGCTCGGCGCCAGTCGCGGGCTCGCGCTGCGCGTCGTGCTGGCCGAGGGGCTGGTCATCGGCGTCGCGAGCTGGGCGCTGGCCGTGGCCCTGTCGCTGCCGCTGTCGGCCGTCGTCGGCCGCGTGCTCGCGTCGATCGCGGCCCAGGATCTCGCGCCGCGAATGAGCGGCAGCGCCGTCGCCCTGCTGCTGGCGGCACTCCTCGTCGGCGCCGTCGTGGCCAGCCTCGCACCGGCGCTGCGCGCCTCGCGCTGGACCGTGCGCGAATCGCTGGCCGTCGCCTGAACCCGTTTCCCCATCCACCGGAGATCCGCATGAACAAGTCCCGCATCCTTCGCACCCTCGTGGTGCTCGCCCTCGTCGTCGTCGCCGTCGTCGCCCTGGTCCAGGTCGACCTGCTGGGGGTACTGCGGCGCCTCCACGGCCAGGCCTAGAACCGGCTGGCCAATGAAAAAGCCCTCGCGAGGAGGGCTTCGTCGGCGTCGACGGACGGGCCGTCGGAGCGTGCCTACTGGCCGGCCTTCGCGAGCTGGTCGGCTTCGTACGCGGCCAGGCCCGTGGTGATCTCCGCACGCGCGCTGTCCGGGCCTTCCCAGCCCTTGACCTTGACCCACTTGTTCGGCTCGAGATCCTTGTAGTGCTCGAAGAAGTGCTGGATGGCCTTCAGGCGCATCTGGTTGATGTCTTCGGGCTTCTGCCAGTGGTCGTAGATCGGCAGGATCTTGGACGTCGGCACGGCGAGCAGCTTGGCGTCGCCGCCGGCCTCGTCGTCCATCATCAGCACGCCGATGGCGCGGCAGGTGACGACCACGCCCGGCGTCAGCGGGAACGGGGTGATCACGAGCACGTCGACCGGGTCGCCGTCGTCGGCCAGCGTGCGCGGCACGTAGCCGTAGTTGCACGGGTAGTGCATCGCCGTGGTCATGAAGCGGTCGACGAACAGCGCGCCGCTTTCCTTGTCCACTTCGTACTTGATCGGATCCGCGTTCATCGGGATCTCGATGATGACGTTGAATTCTTGGGGCGCCTTGGCGCCAGGGGAGACGTGATGGAGGCTCATGGGGTGCTCAGGGAGTCAAGTTCGCGGGAATACCCGCATTCTACGGGCTGGCCCCGCAGGTCGCCGTCCGAGACCCCACGAACGCCGCGTTGCGGCCGCGCTCACCCGAAGGAAAACACCGTGTCGAATTGAGGGGACGCGCCGCTAGGATCGTCCCGCGACCTCGCTGGAGATGATTGAACAAGCATGCCGAACTGCACGTGAGGCGCGTCCGAACCACGAACGGGAAGGAGACAACTCTTGATGTCAACGAATCTGGCGCTTGAAATCGCGCTCGCCTGCGGCCTCGTGGCCGTGCTCTACGGGTTCATCCAGCGTGCCTGGATCCTGAAGCAGGATGCCGGCAATGCCCGCATGCAGGAGATCGCGGCCGCCATCCAGCAAGGGGCTGCGGCCTATCTTTCGCGTCAGTATCGAACCATCGCCATCGTGGGCGTGGTGCTCGCGATCCTGATCTTCATCTTCATCGGCGAAAACGCTTCGCAGCGCATGCTCACCGCGGGCGGCTTCGTGCTGGGCGCGGTGCTGTCGGGCGCCTGCGGCTTCATCGGCATGAACGTCTCGGTGCGCGCCAACGTGCGCACGGCGCAGGCGGCCACCAAGGGCATCGGCCCGGCACTCGACGTGGCCTTCAAGGGCGGCGCGATCACCGGCATGCTGGTCGTGGGCCTGGGCCTGCTGGGCGTGGGCCTGTTCCTGATGTTCCTGCTGCACGGCGGCGACCAGGCGGTCACCGCCTCCACGCTCAAGCCGCTGCTCGGCTTCGCGTTCGGCTCATCGCTGATCTCCATCTTCGCGCGCCTGGGCGGCGGCATCTTCACCAAGGGCGCCGACGTCGGCGCCGACCTGGTGGGCAAGGTCGAGGCGGGCATCCCCGAGGACGACCCGCGCAATCCGGCCGTGATCGCCGACAACGTGGGCGACAACGTCGGCGACTGCGCCGGCATGGCGGCCGACCTGTTCGAGACCTACGCCGTCACGCTGATCGCCACGATGACGCTGGGCGTGCTCGTGCTGGGTGGCGCTGCGATGAACGCGGTGGTCTATCCGATGCTGATGGGCGGCGTCTCGATCATCGCCTCCATCATCGGCTGCGCCTTCGTCAAGGCGTCGCCGGGCATGAAGAACGTGATGCCGGCGCTCTACAAGGGCCTGGCCGTCGCGGGCATCCTGTCGCTGATCGCGTTCTATTTCGTCACCAAGGCCGTGATGCCGGACGACGTGCTGGCCGGCGGCAACTCCGTCATGCGCCTGTTCGGCGCCTGCACCGTGGGCCTCGTGCTGACGGGCGCGATGGTGTGGGTCACCGAGTACTACACCGGCACGCAGTACGGCCCGGTGCAGCACATCGCCAAGGCCTCCACCACCGGCCACGGCACCAACATCATCGCGGGCCTGGGCGTGTCGATGAAGTCCACCGCGTATCCGGTGCTGCTGGTGTGCATCGCGATCTGGATCGCGTTCCAGCTGGCCGGCCTGTACGGCATCGCCGTCGCCGCCACCGCCATGCTGAGCATGGCCGGCATCGTGGTGGCGCTCGACGCCTACGGCCCGATCACCGACAACGCCGGCGGCATCGCCGAGATGTCGGAGCTGCCGCAGAGCGTGCGCGACGTCACCGACCCGCTGGACGCCGTCGGCAACACGACCAAGGCCGTCACCAAGGGCTATGCGATCGGCTCCGCCGGCCTCGCCGCGCTGGTGCTGTTCGCCGACTACACGCACGGCCTCGAAGGCCGCGGCATGCACGTCACGTTCGACCTGTCGGACTACCGCGTCATCGTCGGCCTGTTCATCGGCGGCATGATTCCCTACCTGTTCGGCGCGATGGCGATGGAGGCGGTCGGCCGTGCGGCCGGCGCCGTGGTGGAAGAAGTACGCCGCCAGTTCCGCGACATCAAGGGCATCATGGACGGCAGCGGCAAGCCGGAATACGGCAAGGCCGTCGACATGCTGACCACGGCGGCCATCAAGGAGATGGTGATCCCGTCGCTGCTGCCGGTCGTCGCCCCGGTGCTCGTGGGCCTGCTGCTCGGGCCGGCTGCGCTCGGCGGCCTGCTGATGGGCACCATCGTCACCGGCCTGTTCGTCGCCATCTCGATGTGCACGGGCGGTGGTGCATGGGACAACGCCAAGAAGTACATCGAGGACGGCCACTTCGGCGGCAAGGGCAGCGAGGCCCACAAGGCCGCGGTCACCGGCGACACCGTCGGCGACCCGTACAAGGACACCGCCGGCCCGGCCGTGAACCCGCTGATCAAGATCATCAACATCGTCGCGCTGCTGATCGTGCCTCTGCTGCCGATCTCGGCGGCCACGTCGGCGGTCACCGAACCGGCGGCGGTGGTTGCGCCCGCGGCATCCGATGCCGCCTCGGCGATCGCGCCGACGCCCATCGCATCGCCGCTGCCGTCGATGGAGGGCGTCAATGCCTCGACGCCGTCGGCCGCGATGCCGGCATCGGCCGCTTCGGCGCCGTAAGCGCCCTGCTCTCCGCGCGCGATGCGCGCGCAACGCGAAAGGCCGGCATCGCCGGCCTTTTTTTTGGTTCTTCGCCGATCTGCGGGGAGGCCACCGCGTCGCCGTGAAGCCGACCCTCTGGCCTCGTCATTCCGCGCGCAGTCGCGGAATCCACCCCCGCGGCGACGTCATTGGCCAGCGTGGATCCTGCGACTTCGCGCAGGATGACGCGGCGCATGATTGCGCGCGGAGGGCCCGGCCGTCCCTGCAGATCGGCGAAGAACCTTTTTTTCGTGCCTTGCCTATCTGGGGAATCGGTTTGCGGCGACTCGAGTCTCCGGGCGGCTACGTCAGAACGTCGGGATTCAACGCCGTCGGCGGCTTCCCCGCATCCGGCCCGGCACCCAACGCCGCGAGAAGGTTGTCAACTGCCAGGTTCGCCATCGCGCGCCGCGTCGGCACGCTCGCACTCGCGATGTGCGGCGTAAGCACGACGTTGCGCAAGGCCAGCAGCGCCGGATTCACCACGGGCTCGCCCTCGAACACGTCCAGGCCCGCCGCCGCGATCGTGCCCGCGGCGAGTGCCGCGGCCAGCGCCGTGTCGTCGACGACGCCGCCGCGCGCGATGTTGGTGAGCGTCGCCGTCGGCTTCATCAGGCGAAGCTGTTCGGCGCCGATCAGGTGGTGCGTCTCGGGGCTGTACGGTGTCACGATGACCAGGTGATCGACCGTCCGCAGCAGGTCCGGCAGCGTCATCCACGTGGCGCCGAGCGAGGCCTCGACATCGGGCGCCAGGCGGCTGCGGTTGTGATACGCCACCTTCATGTCGAAGCCGCCGTGGCCGCGCCTGGCGATCGCCTGGCCGATGCGGCCCATGCCCAGAACGCCCAGCGTCGCGCCATGCACGTCGCCGCCGGCGAACATGTCGAAGCCCCAATGCGTCCACCGGCCTTCGCGCAGGTAGCGCTCGCTCTCGGAGATGCGGCGCGCGGTGGCCATCATCAGCGCGAAGCCGAAGTCGGCCGTCGTCTCGGTGAGCACGCCCGGCGCGTTGGTGACGACGACGCCGCGCGCGCTGCACGCCGGCACGTCGATGTTGTTGTAGCCGACGGCCATCGTGCAGACGGCCTTCAGTCGCGGGCAGGCGTCGAGCAGCACCGCGTCGATCTTCTCGCTGCCGGTGATGAAGACGCCGGCGCAGTCTTGCAGCGCGGCGATGAGCTCGGGTTGCGACAGCGGCGCGTCGCCATCGTGCGTGCGTACGTCGAAGTGGGCGCGCAGGCGGTCGACGATGTCGCCGAAGACGCGGCGGGCGATGAAGACGGTGGGGCGGGTCATGAGTGGAACTTCGCGAATTCGTCGACGCTGGCGCGCACCGTGGACAGGCGGTTGGCGACGGCGTCGGGGTCGGCGTGGCCCAGCGCCATGCCGCAGAGGACCATCTCGTGGTCGCCCAGCTCGAGCTCGCGCTTGATGACGCGGTGGAACTGCGTGAAGGCGGCCTGAGGGCAGGTGTCGAGGCCGCGGCCGCGCGCGGCGACCATGATGTTTTCCAGGAACATGCCGTAGTCGAGCCAGCTGCCCTGTGCCAGGATGCGGTCGATCGTGAAGATCAGGCCGACCGGCGCGTCGAAGAACACGTAGTTGCGCCCGTGCTGGGCGTGCATCTTGTCCTTGTCGGTCTTGCCGATGTCCAGCAGCCCGTACAGGTCCCAGCCGATCTTGCGGCGGCGGTCGATGTAGGGCGAGACCCATTCGCGCGGGTAGTAGTCGTACTCCTCCGAGTGCTGCGCGCGCGCGGCCGGATCGTTGTAGGCGGCCAGGATGGCGTCGCTCAGGCGCTGGCGCGCGGCGCCCGTCAGCACGTGCGCCTTCCAGGGCTGCGTGTTGGTGCCCGAGGGCGCGCGCGACGCGACGTCGAGGATCTCGCGGACCGTCGCAGCGGCGACGGGCGTCGGCAGGAAGGCGCGGATGGAGCGGCGCGAGGTGATCGCCGCATCGACCGCTTGGCTGGATTTGTCGTTCATCGAGTCCCGGTTACTTGAGAAGAAGGGTTGACTATCCACGACTGCAGCACGGCCTTGAGCGGCGCGGGCAACGGCACCGGGCGCCGCGTGGCGCGGTCGACGTAGACGTGGATGAAATGGCCGGCGGCGGCGCTGTCCGGCGCGTCGCCGGCGTACAGGCCGATCTCGTAGCGCACGCTGGAGCGTCCGAGCTGCGCCACGCGCACGCCGGCGGTGACCGCCTGCGGGAACGCGATCGGCGCGAAGTAGTTGCACTGCGTCTCCACGACGAGCCCGATCACCTCGCCGTGATGGATGTCGAGCACGCCGGCGTCCATCAGCAAGCCGTTGACGGCGGTGTCGAAGAAGCTGTAGTAGACGACGTTGTTGACGTGGCCGTAGACGTCGTTGTCCATCCAGCGCGTGGTGATGGCGCGCATCGCGGCGTAGCTGGCACGCGGCTCGGGGCCGGGGCGGACGGGTTCGTTGGCAGGGGCGCTCATCTCTTGGCCGCGGGAGGACGACACGCCCATTGTGAGCGACGGCGCTCACGCCGCGCTGACGGCGGCCCATGCGGCCTGGCAGCGCTGCGCGACGCGCAGCGTCTGCAGGTGCACGTCCACCGTGGTGTCGACGACATGGCCGTAGCCACCGGCCATCAGCACGACCGCCGGAATGCGGCGCTCGACCAGCGCCCGCAGCACGATCTCGTCGCGCGCCGCGAGGCCGGCGGTCGACAGCTTGAGGCGGCCGAGCCGGTCGCCCTCGTGCGCATCGGCGCCGGCGACGTAGAAGACCAGGCCCGGCGGGCGCGCGGCCAGGCGCCGCCAGACCTCGTCCAGCGCGGGCCGCAGGGCCGCGAGGAAGGCCGCGTCGGTGCAGCCGTCCGGCAGCCCGACGTCCAGGTCGCTGGGCGACTTGCGGAACGGGAAGTTGCGTTCGCCGTGCATCGAGAACGTGAACACGGTGTCGTCGTCGGCGAAGATGGCCGCCGTGCCGTTGCCCTGGTGGACGTCGAGGTCGATCACCGCCGCCTGCAGGCCCTTGCGATGGCGCCGGTGCCACTCGGCCTGCATCAGGCGCGCGGCCACCGCGACGTCGTTGAACACGCAATAGCCCGAGCCCTGCGTGGCGTTCGCGTGGTGGGTGCCGCCGCCCAGGCTTGCGCTGACGCCGCCGTCACGGCCGGCGGACAGCGCCATGCGCGCTGCGGCGATCGTCGCCCCGACCGACCAGACGGCGCGCGTGGCCAGCGCGGGCGTCCATTCGAAGCCGATCTCGCGCTGGCGCGCGACGCTCAGCGTGCCATCGAGCACGTCGGAGATGTAGGTCGGGTCGTGCGCCAGCGCCAGCTCACCGTCGCTGGCCGGACTCGCGATGCGCAGCTCGATGCCACGCGGGTCGGCCTCGACGCGACGGCGCAGCAGCCCGTACTTGCCGATGGGAAACCGATGCCCCGGAGGCAAAGGCAGGATGTGCGGGTCGAAGTGGAAAGCAATCACGGGCAGGTGTACAAGGGATGACTTCCTGGAGGGACACCCCTAAACCATGCTGCGGCGCAGCAAATAGGCTTGCAAAAGACTGACGGCGCCCTATACTTGGTTCCATGTTGCAGTGCAGCAAACGATTTGCAGCAAGCAGCAACCCGGCTTTCAACCCAGAAACCTCAGGAGATTCCACCCATGCTGACCGCTGAACAAATCGTCGCCGCCCAGAAGGCCAACCTCGAAACGCTGTTCGACCTGACCAACAAGGCCTTCGAAGGCGTCGAGAAGCTCGTCGAGCTGAACCTGCAGGTCGCCAAGGCATCGCTGAGCGAAGTGCAAGCCACAGCCACCGCCAGCCTCGGCGTCAAGGATGCCCAGGAACTGCTCGCGCTGCAAGCCGGCCTGCTGCAACCCGCCGCCGAAAAGGCCGCCGCCTACGGCCGCCACCTGTACGACATCGCCCAGTCCACCAACGCCGAAGTGTCCAAGGTCGCAGAAGCGCAAGTCGCCTCTGCCCAGGCCAAGTTCGCCGGTGCCGTCGACAGCGCCGTCAAGAACGCGCCGGCCGGTACCGAGTCCGCCGCCGCCCTGGTGAAGTCGGCCATCGCCGCCGCCACCAATGCGATGGAAAGCGTGCAGAAGGCCACCAAGCAGGCCGCCGACGTCGCCGAAGCCAACTTCCAGACGCTGACGAACTCGGCCGTCAAGGCCGCGCAGACCACGAGCAAGGCTGCCAAGAAGACCGCGGTCTGATCCTCAGGACTCGACGGCGCCGCCCTGCGGTGCCCCAGCAAAGCCCGGCCCTGCGCCGGGCTTTTTTCATTCGCTCGCCGCATCGAAGTCCGTCGCGCGGCTCACCGCCTCCCACGCCGCCATGTCCGCCAACAGCGCTTGCGCGTGGCCGCGCACCGCGTCCACCGAATCGCCGCCCAGTTGCAGCCGCAGCGGCGTGTTCGGCGCGGCCAGCGCGCGTTCGATCGCCACGGCCGCCTTGCGCGGATCGCCGGCCTGCGTGGCGTGCATCGCATGGGCGAATTCGCGCGTGGCGCCGACGACGGGGGTGTAGGCGTCGATCACGGGCATGTGGCGCATGCCGGCGCCGGCCAGTTGCGTGCGGAACTGGCCGGGCTCGACGATCAACACCTTCACGCCGAACGGGGCCAGCTCCTGCGCCAGCGCCTCGGACGCCCCCTCCAGCGCGAACTTCGAGGCCGAGTAGGCGCTGAAGCCGGCGAACGACAATTGGCCGCCCAGGCTGGACATGTTGACGATCGCGCCGTCGCGCTGCTCGCGCAGCACGGGCAATGCGGCGCGCGTGACGGCCAGCGCGCCGAAGAAGTTGGTGTCCATGATCGCGCGCAGCTCGGCGTCCGGCGTCTCCTCGAGCGCGCCCACCACACCGTAGCCGGCGTTGTTGACGAGCACGTCGATGCGGCCGAAGCGCGCGACCGCGGCATGGATCGCACGCTCGGGTGCGCCCGCGAGGGCCACGTCGAGCTCGACGGCGAGCACGCGTTCCGGCGCCTGGGCGACCAGGTCGGCGAGACTGTCGATGCGGCGCGCCGTGGCGACGACGTTGTGCCCCCGCGCGATGGCGTGCTGCGCGAACGCACGACCGAAGCCGGAGGAGGTACCGGTGATGAACCAGGTCTGGACAGTGGCGGTCATGACGATTCCTTTCGAGGGTGGCGTGGCGCGCCCGCACCGAGCGCATGAACCCACTATGGCGCGTCCGGATTGATCGATAAAGGTGCATAGATTGCATACCTTGTTCGATATCATTCATGAATGGATCGCGCCCTGCTCGCCCACTTGCCGGTCGTGCTCGCCGTGCACCGCCGCGGCGGCTTCGCAGCGGCGGCCAACGACCTGGGGATGAGCCCGTCGGCGGTCAGCCACGCCGTGCAGACGGTCGAGGCCAGCCTCGGCCAACCGCTGTTCGCGCGCACCACGCGCAGCGTGCGCCTGACCGAGGCCGGTGCGGCGTTCATCGCCAGCGTCGCGCCGGCGCTCGCCGAGATTTCCGATGCCGCCGAACGATTGGGCGCCGACCAGGGCCGCGTCACCGGCACGCTGCGCCTCAACGCGCCGCGCACGGCGATGCCCCTCGTCGTGACGCCGCTGCTGGTGGAGATGGCCCGCCGCCATCCCGAACTCACCGTCGAAGTGACCTGCGACGATGGCTTGGCCGACATCGTCGCGCAAGGCTTCGACGCCGGCATCCGGCTGGGCCACACCGTGACGCAGGACATGGTCGCGGTTCGGCTGACGCCGCCCTTCCACTCGATCATGGTCGCCGCGCCGGCTTACCTGGCGGCTCGCGGCACGCCGCGAAGGTCGAGCGACCTCGACGGCCACAACTGCATCGGCTACCGCTTCGTCACCTCGGGCGCGGTCTACGACTGGGACTTGCTCGAAGGCTCGCAAGCCGTGGCGAAGGCGGTCCGCGGCAGCGTGCGCGTGACCGATGCGGTGCACGCGAAGGAACTCGCCCTCGCCGGCGTCGGCATCGCCTACCTGTTCGAGCCGCTCGCACGCGCGGAACTGCGCGCGGGGACGCTGCTCCAGGTGCTGCCGCGCTGCGCGTTCGAGGAGCCGGGCTTGTTCCTGTACTTCCCGCGCCGGGCGTCGCAGGCGCCCAAGCTGCGGGCGCTCATCGAGCTGGCGCGCGAGGGGGCTTCCACTAGCGTGTCAGCGGCACCTGCATCGCCACCTTCGCCCTGATCGCCGGCAACGCTGCCAGCGCGGCCTCGCGGCCGGCCTCGATGTTCTTCTTGCGCACGGTGAAGTCGGTGCCCGCCACACCCGTCAGCTTCGGGTGCAGCACGATCTCGGCCTCCTTGAGCTCCAGCTCGTTGATGCTGCGGCTCATGATGGAGAAGGTCTGCAGCAGCATGTGCAGCGCGTCGCCGGTGGCGCCGCCGTCGGGCAGCTGCGAGATGTCGACCGCGATGATCACGTCGGCGCCCATGTCGCGCGCGGACCGCACGGGCACGGGCGAGGTCAGCCCGCCGTCCACGTACTCGTGCGTGCCGATCTTGACCGGCGTGAACACGGCGGGGACCGCGCTGGAGGCGCGCACCGCGGTGCCGACGTCGCCGCGACGGAACAGGATCGGCTTGCCGCTGTCGAGGTCGGTGGCGACGATGCCCAGCGGGATCTTCATCTGGTCGAACGTGCGGTTGCCCACCTGCTCGCGGATGTAGTCCGCCAGCGCCGTGCCGCGGATCATGCCGCGTCCGGGGAACGCCCAGTCCGTCAGGCGCGACTCGTCCAGGTTGAGGGCGATCGTCTCCAGTTCCTTGCCGGTGCGGCCCGCCGCGTACATGGCGGCGACGAAGCTGCCGGCCGAAGTGCCGGTCACGATGTCGGGGTGGATGCCGTTCTCTTCCAGCACCTCGATCACCCCGATATGGGCGAAGCCGCGGGCGGCGCCGCCGCCCAGCGCGAGGGCCACGCGCGGCGGGCGCATCGGCTTGGGCGGCGGAACGAGCTCGGCGACGACCGGTGCCGACGCCGGCACGCAGACCGGCAACACATCCGCCGGCGCACGGCTGACCGGGGCGGTGCCGCAAGCCGCCAGCAGCGCCGATCCGACCAGCACGACGGCACCCCAGGCCGCACGGCGGGGCCCGGCCATCGGCGGAAAACGCATTTCTATATTCCTCACAAGCATGACCCCATAGAAAAATTGTAGTTTCAGTTATTAAGGAGCTTCACTACATTGTCTCTTCAATCAGGGCCAAGGCGTCTGCCTGCCGCCGAGCAACGAAAAGACAAACGATGTACCAGTACACCGAATTCGACCGCCAGTTCGTTCACGCCCGCGCTGCACAGTTCCGTGACCAGCTCGAGCGCAACCTGGCAGGCGAACTGAGCGACGACGATTTCCGTCCGCTGCGCCTGCAGAACGGCTGGTACATCCAGCGCCACGCGCCAATGCTGCGCGTCGCCATTCCCTACGGCGAGCTGGCCAGCCGGCAGTTGCGGCAGCTGGCACGCATCAGCGCGGAACTCGACCGCGGCTTCCTGCACTTCACGACGCGCCAGAACGCGCAGTTCAACTGGATTCCGCTGCAGAAGTCGGCTGATGCGATGGATTTGCTCGCAGATGTCGACATGCACGGCATCCAGACCTCGGGCAACTGCATCCGCAACATCACGTCCGACGTGTTCGCCGGCATCGCCCCGGACGAGATCGTGGATCCGCGTCCCTACTGCGAGCTGCTGCGCCAGTGGAGCACGCTGCAGCCCGAGTTCGCGTTCCTGCCCCGGAAGTTCAAGATCGCGGTGAGCGGCTCGGTGGAAGACCGCGCCGCGATCGCGTGGCACGACATCGGTCTGCAACTGCGCAAGAACGACGCCGGCGAGATCGGCTTCAAGGTGCTGGTGGGCGGCGGCATGGGCCGCACGCCGGTCATCGCCTCGGTGGCCACCGAGTTCCTGCCGTGGAACCAGATCCTCGTCTACGTCGAGGCGATCGTGCGCGTGTACAACCGCTTCGGCCGCCGCGACAACGCCTACAAGGCGCGCATCAAGATCCTCGTGAAGGCCGAAGGCCAGAAGTTCTTCGACCAGGTCAACGAGGAGTACCGCAAGATCCTGGCGGACGACGTCGGCGGCACCGCGCACGTGATCCCGCAGGCCGAATTCGACCGCGTCGCCGCGTTCTTCACGCGTCCCGAGCGCGTGCGCCCCGCCATCGGCGGCTTCGACCCGAACCGCACCGGCGCCGCGCCCGTGCCCTTCCTGCGCTGGCTCGACCGCAACGTGCACGCGCACCAGATCGAGGGCTACCGCGCCGTCACGCTGTCGCTCAAGCGCCCGGGCCTGCCGCCCGGCGACGTCACCACGGCGCAGATGGAGGCGGCCGCGACCATGTCCGATCGCTACTCGCTGGGCGAGCTGCGCGTGTCGCACGACCAGAACCTGATCCTGCCGTGGGTGCGCGAGGCCGACCTGCGCGCCGTCTGGCACGCCGCGCAGGAAGCCGGCTTCGCCACGCCCAACATCGGCCTGCTGACCGACATGATCGCCTGCCCCGGCGGCGACCTGTGCGCACTGGCCAACGCCCGCTCCCTGCCGATCGCGGCCGCCATCACCGAGCAGTTCGACGACCTCGACGCGCTGCTCGACCTCGGCGACATCGACCTGCACATCAGCGGCTGCATGAATTCCTGCGGCCACCACCACACCGGCCACATCGGCATCCTGGGCATCGACAAGGACGGGGCCGAGTGGTACCAGGTCAGCGTCGGCGGCTCCGACGGCAGCACGCTCAGCGGCGCCGCAGTGCCGGCCAAGGTGATCGGCCCGTCGTTCGCTGCCGAGGAAGTGCCCGCCGTGATCCAGGCGCTGATCGAGACCTTCCGCGAACAGCGCGCCGCCAACGAGCGCTTCGTGGATACCGCCCGCCGTATCGGCATCGCCCCGTTCCGCGCCGCCACCGACCTGGTGCGCCGCGAAACCGCCGTCGCCGCCTGATCCGGAGCCGCCCCATGAAATTCATCCAACGCGCCACCGATGCCTGGCTGCTGCTGCCCGATTCGGAAATCGCCGGCCCCGGCCCGCACCGCCTGCTGACGCTCGTGCAATGGCAGGCCGTGCGCGACGCGTGGCCTGCCGACGTGCCCGTCGGCGTGCTGCTGCCCAACACCGTCGACGTCGAGGATCTCGCGGCCGACCTGCCGCGCTTCGCGCTCGTCGCGCTCGAGTTCCCGAAGTGGGTCGACGGTCGCGCCTACTCGCAGGCCCACGTGCTGCGCGCGCGCCTGCGCTACGCGGGCGAGGTGCGCGCCACCGGCGAGGTGGTCGTCGACATGATGCCGCTGCTGCAGCGCTCGGGCTTCGACGCCGTCGTGCTGCGCGAGGGCGAGCGCCAGGCCTCCGCCGAGCGCGCGCTGGGCTTCTTCCCCGCCGGCCACTACCAGGGCGATGTCCTGCAACCGCAACCGCTGTTCGCCCGCGAGGTGGCCTGACATGACCGCATCCGCATCCGAAATCTCCGGTTTCTCCTCGCTGCAGGCGCCGGCCAAGGCGTCCGCGATCGGCCTGTACGCGCGCCCGAGTGCCGACTTCGCCGCCAAGCTCGACGCCACGATCGAACTGCTGCGCGCCGCCGCGCAGGACCATCGCGGCACCATCGTGCAGGCGACCAGCCTCGGCGCCGAGGACATGGTCGTCACCGACCTGATCTCGCGCCTGGGCCTGGGCATCGCGATCGGCACGCTCGAGACGGGCAAGCTGCATCCCGAGACGTCGGCGCTGATTCCGCGCATCGAGCAGCGCTACGAGCTGCCGGTGGAGGTCTATCGCCCGCGCGAGGAGCAGGTGATCAACTTCGTGCGCAAGAACGGCGAAGACGCGATGTACCAGAGTCTGGAGCTGCGCAAGGCCTGCTGCAACGTGCGCAAGATGGAGCCGCTCTCCCGCATGCTGACCGGCCGCACCGCGTGGGTCACCGGCCTGCGCCGCGAGCAGTCCAACAATCGCGGCACGGTGCCCTTCATCGAGTCCGAGGCCAACGGCCGCACCAAGATCAATCCGCTGGCCGACTGGACGTGGAACGACGTCTGGCACTACATCTCGTCGCACGACGTGCCGTACAACCCGCTGCACGACGAGTTCATGCCCAGCATCGGCTGCGCGCCCTGCACGCGCGCGATCGCCGTCGGCGAGGACTTCCGCGCGGGCCGCTGGTGGTGGGAAGACGAGGCCGCGAAGGAATGCGGCCTGCACGCCAGCAAGACCGCCGACGCCGTCGTGGCCTGAACCCGACGCCGACCCCGCCGCGGCGCCACGCCCGCCCGGGGCCCTTCTTGCTGCTTGCAGGCGGACGCCTGCTGCACTACTGTCCAATATCATGACCCGAGTGAGCATCGTGGGCGCCGGCCCCGGATCCGCCGACCTGATCACGCTCCGCGGCGCGCGCGCGTTGGCGAGCGCGACCGTGGTCCTGCACGATGCGCTGGTCGACCCGGCGCTGCGCGAGATGGCCCCCGCGGCCGAGTGGATCGACGTGGGCAAGCGCGGCTTCTGCGACTCGACCGCCCAGACGCGCATCAACGCGCTGCTGGTGCAGCACGCGCGCGCCGGCGGCCATGTGGTGCGCCTCAAGGGAGGCGACCCGAGCGTGTTCGGGCGCCTCGACGAGGAGCTCGCGGCGCTGGCCGAGGCCGGCATCGCCTGCGTCGTCATCCCCGGCGTGACGGCGGCCATCGCGGCGGCGGCCGACCTGAAGCGCCCGCTGACGCGTCGCGGCTCGGGCCGCAGCGTCGCGCTGAGCACCGCGATGACGCGCGCGGGCCAGCTCGTCGCCACGCGCGGCGCCGACACCGAGGTGTTCTACATGGCCGGCCGCCAGCTCGCCGCGCTGTCGCGTCGCCTGCTGGCCGCCGGCTGGCCGCCCGAGACGCCGGTGGCCGTCGTGTCGCGCGCCGGCTGGCCCGACCAGCACGGCAGCGACCATCGCGTCGACACGCTCGCGCAGGCCGTCGTGCTGCACGGGGGCCGCCCCACGGTCGTGATTGTCGGCATCGGCGCGATGGCGGCGCCAGCCGCATTGTCTTCCTTCGATGACACCGCGCTGCCGGCCACCCCGTCGCGCCCCACGGACACCGCATCCCTGCCGCCCGTGGTGGCAGGTTCCAAGCCTTAGAATCCTGGCTGCCCAAGCCTTGTTCGCCACGCACCCGCTGCCATGACCCACGTCGTTACCGAAGCCTGTATCCGTTGCAAGTACACCGATTGCGTGGACGTGTGCCCCGTCGATTGCTTCCGCGAAGGCCCGAACTTCCTGGCGATCGATCCGGACGAATGCATCGACTGCGCCGTGTGCATTCCAGAATGCCCCGTCAACGCGATCCTTCCCGAGGAAGACGTGCCGGCCACCCAGCTCGCGTTCATCAAGATCAACGCCGACCTGGCCAAGAACTGGCCCAGCATCACCAAGCGCAAGCCTGCGCTGCCTGATGCCGAC
>Ga0307516_10002379_pt1 | contig 25204 bp, 23 predicted proteins | sample 19_EM_MG_FD_203310 | JGI IMG/M metagenome (GOLD analysis project Ga0307516, IMG submission 203310) | Populus trichocarpa ectomycorrhiza microbial communities from riparian zone in the Pacific Northwest, United States - 19_EM | ecosystem: Host-associated > Plants > Roots > Unclassified | place...
CTCCGTCTCTCCCTGAGGCGAGAGCTCCCTGGGGAGCCACGTACTGCAGGAGGGCCATGCAGTCGTGCGGGGTCCAAGCTCTAGAGCCTGTCGATCACCCTGAGGTGACGCAATCTCCCTCTGGGGTGAGATCCGTTCGTTTGCACTCACCCCCTCATCTCCGGAGTTAGCCTAGGTCCGGTTTTCTCGGCCGACAGCTAATCTCCGTCTCCTCGATCTCCTACCTAGACTCTCTGAGATCATTTCCCGTGCTTCAGAGGGCACGAGTGTCCTTCCGAAGGCCCGTGATGAGTCTCCCTTGCTACGTACTTCCAACTATTTACTAAGGTGTAACAGATGAACCATCGATAGAAGTTAGCAAACCCTAGGAATGACTGAGTCACTACTAGTGATGCGGGGGACTTCCATTCGAGGACTGCCTTCACTTTCTCCTCTGCCATTTTGATTCCTTCTCTTCCGATTACGTAGCCAAGAAATTCCACCTCCTTTTGTTTCCATATGTATTTTTCCGGTGAGATGGCCAACCTATTTGCACGTAACCTCTGTAGAACTTCTTTAACAATCGTGTCGTGTTCTTCTTCTGTTTTAGCGTATATGAGTAGGTCGTCAATGTATGCCAATAGGCCAAAGTCGATCATATCTCGGAATATGTAGTTCATCATGTCTTGGAACGTTACTGGGGCATTGGTTAATCCGTATCAGCAAAAAAATGAAAAGTTGAGGTATATTGCTTTTTTTCGAAGTGAGACACAAATTTTAAATTTCCTTTCTCGGTGTTTTAGTTGAAATAAAAGAGATTATTTTTTTCCAAATCCTTATGGGAGCAAAATATAACTTCTCTCTTACAGAAGCTTAATAAAGCTTAATAAAGCTTACGGAAGCACTGGGAGCACCGGGAGCATTTTTCAAGTTTTTGCTGATGCGAACGGCATTACCAAGAATTCGTAAAGGCCATAGCGGGTGTAGAAGGCAGTTTTCCATTCCTCTCCTTCCATCATCCGGACTAGATGGTATCCATTTTTTAGATCAATTTTGGTGAAGTACTACGCTCCTTGAATGCGGTCTTGTAGTTCCTGCATTAAGGGGAGGGGGTATTGGTTGGGAATTGTGATTCGGTTGATGCCATGGTAGTAGACGTATAATCTGAGGCCACGCCCATGAGGTTTTGGTACGAAGAGGATTGGAGCACCAGCGCAGGACAATGACCATCAGATTTTCCCTGTTCTCATCATTTCCTTTAGGTATTCCCGGAGTGTTTCCAACTCAACCTCAGAAAGTGGGTAAATTGGCCCCCAGGGTGGTTTTTCACCCTCCTTCAGTGGAATTTCATGGTCGTAGGAACTGTGTTTTGGGAGAGCATCTGCCGCCTCCTTTCCCATGATGTCCAGGAATTGCTAAAATTCGTTGGGCACTTGGTCTAGTGGGTCGGCAGCCCCCACTGCTGATACGTAACCAATCATCTGCAATCCTGGATGACTGATTACCGATCAGTCGAGGCTTAGAGAGAATTTGATAGTGGTGGCCTTCGTACAAAGTTTCGAGCAGCTCGGACTATTGAAACAAAGGTCTGGATCCCTCCATGCCTCTTGTAGGGGGTGTTTGACAATCCACCAAAATGGCAGAAAGATGTCGACTTCTGGTTCGAGTGGTGCCACTTCAAATACCTCCTATGAGTAATGTTCTTGGTGTTGAAGCGTGATAGGTATGGTGTACTCCTGTCCGGCTCCTGGTACCAGTTCTCCAGTGAAGTTGCAGATAGCGATGTTTTGTTTGTGTCATTCGCAAGGAAGTGTTAATTTCTCCATGATTTGCTTGCTGATTACTGGTGTTGAACAGCCAGTATCGAGAAGGATGTGAGCTCAATATTTGTGGTGCTTCCAATGTATCATCATTTCCACGATTGGGCGTTCTCCACAAATAGGTCGTGGTTTTTTCCTTTGTTCCTAAGTCTCCTTTTTCGGATCTCGTTTTCCGGTTATGCCACATATTAACACTGAGGCCTTGGGCTATGGCACTTCCCGGCCTCCTAAAAATCCTCCTCGCTTTTCAAGTCTTGAGCCCAGGCTAGTGGGGCCTCGTTTCGGTCCTCTTCACCTGTTGCTGCTGCTACTACGTGGCCCATTTCATCACGTTTTTGTTTGGTGCTGGTAGTGGCTGATATCTCTCCTGGTGTCTCTGGAAATGTGGTTCCTTTCTTGGTGGTGCAAGTGTAGCATTGGTAGGTGCTGTGGTTGTCGCGTCCACATCTCTAGTATCCTTGGGTGTTTTTCTTGTGCTTGTCGATCTCGTCTTACGGCACTCCTTGGAGTGCCTCTCTTAGTTCTCTCCATAGTTTCCCTTTTTCGGTTTTTGCTGCTTGGCCTTCATTCCGCTGGAGTTCCTCTTTTCCCTTTCCTTTTTCTTGTTCTCGGGACCCTTTGTTGGTTCCCTTCGAAGTGGCGTTCTGGCTACCTGTTCTGGATCCCCGTTCGCTTGCGGCCTTTTCTTTTGCGAGTAGGTTTCTATTTTCCCAGTGCCTTACTGCCTCATAGGTGGCCACCACGAATGGTTCGTCTTCCGTGAAAAGGCGGAGATTCTGGACAAAGTACATGTCAATAATCTCTAATGGGAGAGCTACATTTACCTTGCTCTGGAGTGCGTCCCCAGTTACTCGTACATGGATATTCAAGGCCCAGAATGCCGTCAGGTAAGCCTTAATATCCCCTTTGTAACATAGGGCCGATAATTGGTTGAATGCTGTAGCGGCTTCCCGTGGATCCAGATACTCATCCTGCAGGGCTTTGGACTACATCAGGAAAAAAAAAAATTGCATCCTGAGCGTCCGGACGCACTAGACGCTCTGGACGCAGCCGTGTCAGGGCATTTTCATTCTGGACGCAGCTGTGTCAGGGCATTTTCCTTCTGGACGCAGCTGTGTCAGGGCAAATGGTGTCTGGACGACGCGTGTCATGGCACCGCGGTCACGCTGGCTGTCAAGGTATGGAACATCGCAGCAAATACTCTTGTCGCATTCGCAACACGCAGCGGGTTCCAGGCATAGTGACTCAGTCCAGTTCTATTCATTATATCTAATATACATCTATATATGCTACTACCACACTTCACGCGGAAACAAAGGAAAGTTGGCAAATACGACATGACGCGTTGAGTACGACACGATGAGCACGACGAGATGAACACAATGTGATGAGCACGACGACTATGAGGAGGATGGCGATGAGCACGCCATCGGCAGCGAGGACCATAGCAAGTAGGACGCGGCGAGTATGATTGTGAGCTTCGTGACATGGTTAGCACAGCTCTCAGAGTGACAGACAGCGGAAAGTTGTACAATACAACGTGACGAGTACAATGTCAATGAGGGTGCCGGTGGCGAGAACGATAGCGGGTAGGACGCAGCAAGTATGATGTCAATGAGGGTGCCGGCGGCAAGAACGATAGTGTGTAGTAGGATGCGGCCAGTATGATGTCAATGAGGGTGTCGGCGGTGAGAACGATAGTGAGTAGGCCATGGCGAGTATGAGCGCGTGTAAGATGCGGCGAGTATGATGTCAATGAGGGTAACAGCGGCGAGGATGATAGCAAGTAGGACGCGGCGAGTATGATTGCAAGTAAGACGCGGTGAGTATGATGGCGAGCTTTGTGACATGGTTAGCACAGCTCTCAGAGTGACAGACAGCAGGAAGTTGTACGATACAACGTGATGAGTACGATGTCAATGAGGGTGCCGGCGGTGAGAACGATAGGGGGTAGGACGTGGCGAGTGTGGGCGAGTAGGACGCAGCAAGTATGAGAGTGAGTAAGATGCGGCGAGTATGACGGCGAGAAAGGCGCAACGAGTAAGATGTCAATTAGGAAAATGTCGACGAGTAGGACGAGGTGAAAGGAGAAGAAAAAAGGGGTCTATCCATGAGTGATGAGCGACCCGAACCGTGCGAAAGTGCAAGCGTTAGTAGTAGCTTGGCGCTTTCTATTGCCATCGTACTCATTGCGTCTTTCACACCATCATACTCGCCGCGACTTACTTGCCACATCCTACTCGCTATCGTCCTTGCCGCTGGCATCCTCATTGACATCGTACTTCTCACTGTGTATTGTACAACTTCCTGGTGTCTCTGTCACTCTGAGAGCTGTGCTAACCATGTCACAAAGCTCGCAATCATACTCACCGCGTCCTACTTGCTATCGTCCTCACTGCCGGCGGCGTGCTTATGGCCATCCTCCTCATAGTTGTCATGCTCATCGCGTCGTGCTCATCCCTTCGTGCTCATCGCGTCGTGCTCATCGCGTCGTGTCGTATTTGCCAACTTTCCTTTGTTTCTGCACGAAGTGTGGTAGTAGCATATTTAGATGTACATTAGATAGAATGAATAGAACTGGACTGAGTCACTATACCTGGAACCCACTGTGTGTTTGCGAATGCGACAAGAGTATTTGCTACGATGTTCCGTGCCTTGACAGACAGCGTGACCGTGGTGCCATAACACGCATCGTCCGGACGCCATTTGCCCTGACACGGCTGCGCCCAGAAGGAAAATACTCTGACACGGCTGCATCTAGAAGGAAAATGCCCTGACATGGCTGCATCCAGAAGGAAAATACCCTGACATGCTCTGTCCGGTAAGCAGATGCAATGGCGAGCTGCGTCCGGACGCACGGCACCCTGGTATACGGCGTCCGAATGCATGGTGCCATAGCATGTGGCGTCCAAATTCACATTGCCTGTGTTACACCCGAGGGTAACAAGGGAAAAAGATACAAGGAGAAAGGTAGCCGAACGGTAAGTCACGTGACTAGAATCCCTGATGAACGTCTCGGGGCCTCGGAAAGCAGTTCGGCAAGAACAGGTAGAATGGAGGGTAACCTCGACGGGTGATGGATCTTAGGCCAGCCCGCCAGGTAGACCCGACACACTGCCAACTCTTGTAGCCGCTGCATACGGGAACGAGACAAGGGTAAAACTAGCTTCCTGCAAGTTGCACACCATAAGCGGGGCCCATGTCGCAAGACAAGTCTGGGAGAGTCTAGGCGGGAGATAAGACCCGGAGTTAGGACCTTACAGCCGAGACGAGCGGACGAAAGAATAACTCCGGAGCGGGGCCAGCGGCAAACTAGGAGGGACGGCGAACTCCGAAAGAGCTACGACCGATCCTGACTAGGACCTCGATACGAAGCCCGCATAGTCCGAAAGACTAGCGCCGGGGGGAATACAAGGTCTCCGACTGTTAGCCTCCACCCTTATCGCTAGGACCGGCCAGGGCCAACCTCACCCATGTGCGGAAAGAACTCTAAGGAGGCGCACGTCTTAGAACTGGGACCTCCGGCATAACGACAGGAAGAAGGACCACGTAACCAGACGAAAAAGGCATATATACCGCATGAAAACTCCACCTAAATTCCTCTCGATTCCCTATCCTCGGACACGCTACTCAACGAAACACCCCGACACGACGAACCTAAGATTATTCCGTTGTGAATAAAGAAATCGAACCTGACTCTACAAATATCTTTACCTCCACCTCCGTACTCGCGTATCCAGGTGTCACACTATAATCTTGGTTCACAAGTCACCTTCGATTTACACACACCATACATGCCCTCGTTCGAGCAAGACCACTTCTTTCTCCTCGAACTAGCAAACATCTTTGAACCCCTCTCCACCCAGCACTTCGACCAGAGCTACCAATCGATCGAAGCCCTGCTCTACGAAGATCCTTGGGACGAAGCCATCGATGGGCCCATCCCCTCGGAAGCAATCAACTGCACCCCCAGGCACTGGTATACGCAGTACTGGTACGACTGTGCATTCGCCCATCAGTGCGCAAACCTCTCCGGACTCGACTTCCGAGACATTTGCGATTATACCTTTTACGACGACGAAACGATCTATACAGGACACTTCCTAGACCTGTACTAGGAAAAATGACCGAATCCAACGTCGATATGCTCCGGTTGGAGTATCCACGAACCGCCCTGGAAGTATACAACGACACCGAGACCGATCAACCAACGATCGACCTCCCAAACCCCACTGCTTGGGTCCGACTGCTGGTTACGCAGCACCAGCAGGCCCAATGGGACCTAGAACAGCTACACGGAATATGCGGCGACGCCTACGACCGGGCCGACCGACGAATCGTTGCAATTGAGTGGAACTACCACCTGCTCACGCAAGCCCTTGAATACGTCTACAAGACGGCCGAGGCCAACACGACCGTATCCCACGAGTGGATACAAACCGAGCTGATGCGCACCGCAAGCGCTGCTCAGAAGTTTACCACGGATGTCTGGACGGCCATCACCACCCGCGATAAGGACCAAGCCGAAAGAGAAAGCCACCAGATCACCCGGGTTACACGGTTGAACGATGCCGTTCAGTTCCTCCAAGTTGCGGACCGGAAACGGACGGAGGAACAACAAACCTGGAACGCCAACTGTGAAAAGTGGGCGAGGAACCAGCAGGAAGAAACCGAACGGCTGGCTAGAGAACAGCAACAGCTGCGCACGGAGGTAAGTGCCATCAAACGGGCGACCACCACGCCCACTTACCTACAGTCGGCCCTACTAAAGGACGTCCCCCTTCCGACTACGAGGGAAGGAACCCCCGAGGCCGCAACAGGAGGGGCCGGAGGAGAACCCCCCAGACGACCCCGAACAAGGTTGGTACTCTGGTCCCCTTCCCCAGAACCGGAAAACCCGGGCAACGGCAACGACAACGACGACGACGACGACCTGTACACGGTCCCGGATAGGCGGCAAGACCCGGTGACCGGAAGGCCTCCGCCGGGAGCCACCCCACTCCGAGAAGGGCACATCGCCACCATGCTCACCCGGGAAGAGATCGCTCGACTTGTGGGGGAAGGCATTACGGCAGCCCGGACCGACCAAAGGGCCCCGGAGGTAAGAACCAATACCTCCCGACTCAAGCTGAAGAACCCAGAACCCTTCGACGGGAAACCCACCTCGGCATTCAATGTCTGGTGGGAATCAGTCCTTGAATACATCGGGTTCTACCCAGAGACCCTCGATACCCAGAAGATCGCGTGGGTAGGAACGCTGCTGTCGGACACCGCAAAAGCCTGGCACCAGCACCGACGGAGGACAATGGCAGACCGGGATACCTGGGCCCGATACACTGCGGCAATTCGGGCCGAGTTTCGAGATACCAGAGAGGCCGTGAACGCCCAACTGAAGCTCAGTCAGCTGCGGTACAAAGGCGATATCAAGGCATACTTTACCGAGTTCCGCGCCTTGAACGTATACGCCCGGGCCACCGGCGAAGGGCTAAGGGAGAAGATCGACCAGGCCATGCCCGACAGCATCTTGGACATGCGCTTCGCCCACTACATGGAAGAGTTCATAGACGATGAGCACTTCCTCACAGCCACCTACAACGCCGGTCTTCACGTGGAACGAAGAAAGGCCCTGAAGGCGGCACAAGAACCGCAGCCAGGAAGCAGCGCAGGACGAAAGGACGGCCCGGATGGGAAAAATCCGGGCAACGCCCGAAAGGGCAAGGAGAGCGGTGGCCCCAAGCAGACTGCGAAGTCTGACTCGGGGGGCAAGGCTGAAAAGCCAAGGAAAACCTGGGAACAGAGCCACTGGGGAAGTGGTAGCAATGCCTATAAGGGGGTTCCCCAGAGTGAGATCGACTCCCACAGAAGCAGCAAAGCCAACTGTTGGAGGTGTGGCCGGAACAGCCACGCCACCCAAGACTGCTACGCCCAAACAACAGTCAAAGGCATGGAGCTACCGGAAGCCCCAAAACAGGCGAGCTCGCTTCAAGGGAAAAGGAAGAGAGGGGAGGAGGCCGAGGAGGCTCCGGCCTCCAAACAAGCCAAAGCGGGCCACATCAAAATCGAGGACGAAGACATGCGAGAAGCTGCAGCCGTAACGCTCCGATCAGCCTGGCAAGATGACTCGGATTTTTAGAAGGACGGGGCCCGCCGCACCCCAGGTCCTTCCCAATAATTTGTGGAACAAGCCGAAAACGAAAGGGTCTGGAGGAACCAAGTGCTGCAACCTCGCAGGATAGACAACGAAGAAGGCTGAACCCCAACGAAGCCTCGCCCGAAAAGACTACGAATAAACCACAATGCGGCAAAAGACCGATCACCACCATGATCATCTCGTGGGGCCCGGCTCAGCATGCGGTACGAGCCCTACTCGACACTGGTTGCTCGGTACCGTTGATCAGCACGAGGATCACAGAGCAACTCGACATACCCCGAATCCGCAGAAAAGAAGCAGCCCCACTATTTAACTGCTCAGGGGAAGAAGTCAAAGGAGCAGGAAGGGAGTACACTGAGCCGCTCCTGCTCCAGCATCGGAAGCACTATTCCAGAGAAGTGTTTGAGGTTGCCCCCTTGGAACCGGAAGTCGACCTCTTCCTCCCGTTCTGGTGGATTGCGAAGCACCCCCCCCAAGGGGCATGGGACTCAGAGGAATTGCGCTTCAGCAGCCGCAACTGCCTCGAAAAGTGCACGAGATTCGAAATGGCGGAATTCTCTCTGTCCCTGGATGAAGCGGTTACCCTTGACCCAGAAGCCAGAGTCATTGGGTATGTCTCAGCAATAACCGAGGAGGACCCTCAGGATCGGATCCCTAGGGAGTTCAAGAGCTACCTCGACATCATGAGCCAGGAAGCGGCCGAAGCGCTACCAGCACACCAGCTGTACGATTGCAAGATCGACCTCAAGGAGGGGGAAACCGCCCCCTGGGGACCAATTTACCCCCTCTCGGAATACGAGCTTCAGACCCTCAGGGAATGGCTCAAGGAAATGTTGAGAACAGGCAAAATCCGAAGGTCCACCTCACCGGCAGGATCTCCGATTTTGTTTGTACCAAAGCCAAACGGGAAGGGACTCCGGTTGTGCGTCGACTACCGGGCCCTCAACCGAATAACGATTCCCAACCGATACCCCCTTCCCCTCATGCAGGAACTGCAGGACCGAGTTCAGGGAGCCAAGTGGTTCACTAAACTAGATCTGAAGAATGGATTCAACCTGATTCGCATTAGGGAAGGAGATGAGTGGAAAACAGCCTTCCGAACCCGTTATGGGCTCTACGAATTCCAGGTCATGCCCTTCGGATTAACCAACGCCCCGTCAACCTTCCAAGACATGATGAACCACGTCTTCTCTGACATGATCGACCTAGGCCTCCTGGTTTACATGGACGACTTCCTGATCTATGCAAAAACCGAGGAGGAGCACGACCAACGAGTTAAGGAAGTGTTGAGGAGGCTGCGGGAAAACCGACTGGCAGTCTCACCCGACAAGTGCGTCTGGAAAACTCAGGAGGTGGAATTCCTGGGGTATGTCATTGGGCAAGACGGAATCAAAATGGCAAAGGGAAAGGTGGAGGCGGTGCTGGAATGGAAAACCCCTGCATCGCTAACAGAAGTACAGTCCTTCTTGGGTTTTGCCAACTTCTACCGACGCTTCATCAAGGACTACTCCCGAGTCGCCAGACCCCTAACGGAACTAACGAAGGGAGGAAAAAAGGAATGGGAATGGAACCCGCAGGCAGAAGAGGCCTTTCGAGAACTCAAGCAGCGATTCACGACGGCGCCAATACTTGCCCATTTCGACGCCACCAAAACGGTGATCATCGAGACAGACACCTCCGACTTTGCCATCGGCGCCGTCCTGTCACAAAGAGATGAGGAAGGAAGACTACACCCGGTCGCCTTCCACTCCCGAAAGTTCCAGCCGGCGGAAATCAACTACGAGATCCACGACAAGGAACTCCTGGCAATCGTCGATGCCTTCAAACATTGGCGCCGGTACTGCGAGGGAGCAACGAATCAGGTCCAGGTGTTCAGCGACCACCAGAACCTCGAGTACTTTACAACCACGAAGATACTCAACCGACGCCAGGCACGGTGGGCACAAGAATTGGCCGGCATCGACTTCCGCATTTACTACCGGCCAGGGAACCGGAACGGGAAACCAGATGCTCTTTCAAGGCGTTTGGAGTACCGCCCTGAAAAAGGGGGGAGTGAAAACCAGCCGATCACGACAGTTTTGCGAAGCACCAACCTCGCGGGACCGGAATTTGCGGAACCAGATAGACGAGAAAGAACGTTCATCTGCTCTTCGGCAAGATTGGCATCACTCCAACCCCGACAATGGTCAAAAGAGTTCGCGGAAGCGATCAAGGAAGCGGGGAAAAAGGACGACGAATACCAGGGCGCATGGAAAGAACTGGAAGCAGTGCTGGGGAACGCAGCGCTGAATGACCGAAAGGTCAAGGAGGAAGCTGCCTGCCCTCGTGAGGTGCGGCAGAGGGACTGAAAGGTCAGGACGGAAGAGGTCCTCGAGATCAAGGATGGGCTACTCTACAGAAGGGGTATGCTCTGGATCCCGGAGGATGGAAACCTCAAGAGAATGATTCTCGAATCAGAACACGACACGAGAGTCGCAGGGCACATGGGCCAGGATAAAACAATCGAACTTATCCGACGAAACTTCTGGTGGCCAAAGATGAATGAAAGAATTGTCGACTTCGTCCGAAGCTGCCCCGAATGCCAGAAGAATAAAGTGGCCCGGCACCAACCATACGGACTTTCCTCTCCCCTGGAACTACCGTACGCCCCCTGGCAGTCCATCGCAATGTACTTCATTACGGAACTGCCACTCTCGGAAGGATGCGACCAATTGTGGGTGGTTATAGACCGATTCACAAAAATGGCGCACTTCCTCCCCCTCGAAAAGGAAAAGAAAACGGCGGCCGACTTAGCGGTCCTCTTCGCTCGGGAAGTCTGGAAGTACCATGGACTCCCCACTGATATCGTCTCGGACCGAGATTCCCGATTCACCTCCGAGACATGGCAAGAATTCCTGCGGCTGTCCGGCATTCGTCCAAGGATGTCGATGGCCTTCCACCCCCAAACCGACGGGCAAACGGAACGCCTCAACCAGACAATCGAGGCCTACCTCCGAACGTTCGTCGGCCACGAACAAGACAACTGGGTAGGCCTACTCCCAATGGCGGAGTTCGCCTACAACAACTCGATCACCATGGGCAACGGGATGTCTCCGTTTTACGCTAACTACGGATTCCATCCCGTGTCCTCCGACCCAGCCGTCGCCGGACCCTTAAACCCCGCCAGCAAGCTCTACGCCCACTGGATGCACGCGGTACACAAGGAGTCCGCTGAACGGCTGGAAGCGGCACACGAACGAATGCGCCGCTACACGGACCCCCAGCGCGCCAAACCCCCGGAATATCACGTCGGGGACTTGGTGATGCTCAACGGGCGCAACATCAAAACGCGCCGACCCTCTCAGAAGTTGGACCACAAGAATCATGGCCCCTTCCAGGTGGAAAAAAACGTCTCACCCCTCGCGGTCCGACTCACGCTGCCCCGGAAATGGAAGATCCACAACGTCTTCCATGTGTCACTGCTCGAACCCTACCGAACCAGCGAACACCGGGTACCGCCGGACCCCTCAAAGATCCTCCGAGAGGCCGACGACATCGAACAAAGCGAGGAATACGACGTTGACGAGGTCCTTGGGAGCACCAAGAAAGGGCGCCGCGTCCTGTACCTCGTCAAATGGCTCGACTACCCAGACCAGAAGGACTGGACGGAAGAGCCGTACGATAACTTTTCGGTAGGCGGCCTGGAGAAACTTCGAGAGTTTCACCAACGGAATCCAGACGTGCCGAGGGACTCCCGGCTCACCGAGGGCTAGACTCCGACCCGCCCCTGGCGCATATCGAAGCCGAGGGGGTTGAAGCACGGTCGGAGGGTAGTAGGATGAAGGGGAGGAGGACTTCATCCAAACAAAGAATCTTTCGACGAGCAGAAGAGCAAAAGGTATTGTAATCCCAGAAAGAAACAGCACCCGTCCTTTAACTGTGGCGAGGCGTGGGTGGCCGGTTAAGAGCCACTGGTTTTGACCGGCTCTGGCGGCGAGACTACCGTACGGCCGGCCTGATCCCCTGCTACACCGGCGTGCCAGGCCAACCCGTCTTCTGATCACCTCTTCGGGGGAACGGTGCTGTTTCCTGGTTTCCTTTTGCACCACTCCGACGTAGGATCCTGGACCGGTCGGGAGACCCCCCAGATCCGAGGGCCGACCGCCAATCGAATTGGTTCCGAAGTTTTTTCCCGCTGGAGGGTTTTCTTCGGGGCCAGGCGGCCGGAGGGATGCAGGGGATGGAGGACTGCATTCCACCGATTCACGCAAAGAAAGAGGAGGAGTCAGGAGGTTAGCTTCGGGCCGAAGCTAAGAAAGGGGGAGAGTAGTGTTACACCCGAGGGTAACAAGGGAAAAAGATACAAGGAGAAAGGTAGCCGAACGGTAAGTCACGTGACTAGAATCCCTGATGAACGTCTCGGGGCCTCGGAAAGCAGTTCGGCAAGAACAGGTAGAATGGAGGGTAACCTCGACGGGTGATGGATCTTAGGCCAGCCCGCCAGGTAGACCCGACACACTGCCAACTCTTGTAGCCGCTGCATACGGGAACGAGACAAGGGTAAAACTAGCTTCCTGCAAGTTGCACACCATAAGCGGGGCCCATGTCGCAAGACAAGTCTGGGAGAGTCTAGGCGGGAGATAAGACCCGGAGTTAGGACCTTACAGCCGAGACGAGCGGACGAAAGAATAACTCCGGAGCGGGGCCAGCGGCAAACTAGGAGGGACGGCGAACTCCGAAAGAGCTACGACCGATCCTGACTAGGACCTCGATACGAAGCCCGCATAGTCCGAAAGACTAGCGCCGGGGGGAATACAAGGTCTCCGACTGTTAGCCTCCACCCTTATCGCTAGGACCGGCCAGGGCCAACCTCACCCATGTGCGGAAAGAACTCTAAGGAGGCGCACGTCTTAGAACTGGGACCTCCGGCATAACGACAGGAAGAAGGACCATGTGACCAGACGAAAAAGGCATATATACCGCACGAAAACTCCACCTAAATTCCTCTCGATTCCCTATCCTCGGACACGCTACTCAACGAAACACCCCGACACGACGAACCTAAGATTATTCCGTTGTGAATAAAGAAATCGAACCTGACTATACAAATATCTTTACCTCCACCTCCGTACTCGCGTACCCAGGTGTCACAGCCTGTGCGTTTCACGTTGGGAGCGGTATGTGCCCTGCCAGGGTGTGTCCAGAGCATCCCGAGTGTCTGGTGCGTCCGGACGCAGCCTGTGCATCCGGACGCAGATTTTTTTTCCTGATGTAGGCGTTCCAGGTATCAGCATCTCCTACTAGCCTTCATCGCGCTTGGTGCCATTCCTTTGCTTCGTCTGTCAAGATGGTTCCTATCCACACAATTCGCTGTATCCCACTGGTTTCCAGGTAAAATCTGATGGAGTCCCGGACTGAGTCCCACCAGGTGTGGAATGGCATTTTTGGTTTCCCATCAAACTTGGCAGGATTTTCTAGCTTTAAGTGTGCCACCTGGGGTGCTGGCAGACCTGTCGAAGTACTCGGATTGGTCATCCGGGCAGTGTTCTCCATAGTCCAGTCTGTCTATCCTGGGCCTCGGACGGGACTACGTAAAATACACACCGTTCGTCCAATCTCTGGACTGGACAGAGTCCGTCTAGGGCATCCCTAGGATGGGACGGATGGCGGTCGACGGTGGTCAACTGCCAAATTGTAGAAAAAAGCAAGGCAATAAATTCAATCTCATTACACTAAGCCAAATCCTCCTCGCATAATGCATTCAACATGTCCTCAATAACTTTGATATCCTGCTTCGCAGCGGCAATCAAGCTATCTCTCTGCCAACTCTTGAGACACTCAAAGGCCTCGATGGCATCGTCACCCATACGATATCTCTGGTCAGTTAAGGTGATCTTTGCAGCACTGAAGACCCTTTCAGGCTCCATACTCATGGCCGGAATCGTCAGATAGTCAAGCACCATCCTTGCAAGATTCTTCCACTGCGGTTCCAATGCCTTTGTGCGCCAGTAACAGACAACATCGAGGATTTGTTTGCCCACCAGGGGTAGATCTTGCTGATAGCGCTCCATCATATCAATGTTGACATCTACTCGGCTGAGAGCTTGCCGCTTTCAGTCCCACTGACTGAAGTGTGTAGAATCTTCATGAGCAGGTGGCGGTGTAGGGCTTCGGTGGGCTGCACAGTATCCACGGTAGGACTCCTTCCAGGTCTTCTCAACAGAGCTTTCTGTGAAAGCGATCCAGTCAGGCTTGTCCTTCCATTGCTCGCAAAAGTATGCATGCTTCATGTTGGAATGAAGTGCAATGGCGATGACATACATAGGGCAAAGATCTACCTTAGCATAATATCTGCGAAGCATGCATTAATAACAAGCAGCCATCTCCAGGGTGTGTACGGCAAGGTAGGCGTAGAGCCTTCGAAAGAATGCATCTTCGCACATACAGAAGCTGATGTCATTGGCGACGATCCACTGCAACAGAAAGTATTTGAACACATCCTCATTGAAGATAATTCTCAGCGGTGCATTTTCGAACATGCTTACGATTGTCTGTTGCAAGGACGTAGACCCAGTTGAGATGGGGCCATCGGGGCCAATCCAGTACTTGACTCGTAGATGCTCAATTGCGTTCTTAGTCATAATAACCGCAAATATTACAGCTCTCGAGGGATTTGGGCCTAAAGATAGCAGGTCAGTGCGATGTCAGAAATCGGAATACATCATACTACCCACAACACTGGCATTTCCACCGATCAACTCCATTAATGACACATTCAATCCTGTTCTCCGGAAGCTAGATGTGACTTGAGCGGACTTTCTTCTTTGCCTTGAAGACATCGGGGATTGAGTCCAGATCAAGAATCTCTGCCACCGAATTGGAATCGTCGATGGGGATTCTAATATTGGTGTAGGTTTCCGCCGAAGGCTTGTATGAACCAGTATGAGAATCTCGGGGGGATGGGCGTATCGTTTGGGTGATCTCTCGGCTACTGGAATATAGTTGTGCTGTCACTTTGTGGCTCTTCTTCGTCCGAGCTCGCAGCATGATTTTGGTGGATTGGTGGCGGTAGATGTGTGGATCCTTGGTAGAGGCAGATTTGCGAAAAATTTTCATGTACTTATCGATTACATATCTATTACATATCTACGCCAACCCGCTTCGACCAGCACCTGCCCCTCCCCCCACTTATCTAGTACGCACATATGACATATTACATAAAGCTACTAGTGCTATCCGTCCAACACTGAAGATGGGACCGGCCACCGTCCTCCCTCATCATGGACGGGACGGACTATCTCAGTACGGTCCGTCCAGAGCTCAGACAGAACTGCAAAAATCCTGTCCGAACGGCATGGACAGCTGTCCGGACCGGACTATGGAGAACACTGCATCTGGGTTACTTGTGCCGACAGTGTGTTAGCGATAGTTTCGGCTATAATCTGCGTAAGACGTTCGTCCAGATTCTCCTCAGCTTGCCGTATATCGCCCGGCGTCCTCTATGCAGTTGGTTGATCCTGAGGGGGTTCTGCTTCCTCCATAGGGATAGCGGGCGGTCTGATTCTTCTTGGGACCATAGCTGCAGATGCTGCTTACAAGTAGCTTGGTAAAGTCCTTCTCTCAGGTTGTCCTGCTTTGGCAACCTGACAGCGGGCTGCTTGGGTAGAGTTGATCTTGGTTCGTAGTCTTTGCTGTTCATGGTTTCGTTGCAAGTCTGCCATTTGTAGGAACGCAAGCGCATCGTTGATGCGGGTGGTTTGTATTGCTTGATATATTGCCTGTTGGCCTGCTTCCTCATTGCATGTAAGAATCGCTTGCCAGAGTTCCACAGTGAACTGCTGTGCGGCATTGGTGACCACCATCAATTCGGTTTGCATCCATTCGTGTGAGGCTCCGACATCTGCTTTTGTCTGCTCGTATATGTATTGTAGGCCTTGGAACAGAGTTGCGTAACTTTGCTTGATCAAATGAATACGGCAGTCATTCTGATCAAACTCACCTCCACAGATGTGATGGAGCTACTGCAGGTCGGTCTGTGCCAGCTAATGTTGATGTGCAAGTTGGCGTAGCCAGCTCGCAGATTCCCATATCTCAATGCTGTCGTTTTCCGGATAGGTGTCATTGTAGACGTTCTCGATGTTTCGGAGGTACTCAAGACGTAGCATGTCGATGGTAGAGGATGTGGCTCTGGTGACTGACATGTTTGCTGGTTGGGAAAGGGTTGTTTGTCGAAAAGGGGACTTTTTTGCCTTAGACTATAGTGTGAGACTGGGGTGCTGACACGTCACCGGAGTCACGGTAGAATCAATATCTTAGTCAGATTTTCGATAATTCACAGCGGAATAGTCTAAGGGGTGTCTTTACAGGTTCTCTCTCTCTGTCCTCCCCTTTGGACGGCGTGCCAAACGTCTATAAGAGCGGAGTCGACCTACGCTACCGCTGTCCTCTATCCTTTAACCTTGACTTCAGGAATGGAGAGCCGTATAAGCGTATACCGATCCCACTCTTTGTCCTCAGCGAGCCACACATTCAATTCCTGCTCTTTTCCCTCAGCGCTACGTGCATGCCAATTCCTTCTCTTCTTCCTCAGCGCATAAGCCAATTCCTTCTCTTTGTCTTCAGCGCCGTACAAACGTATACCAATCTGTACTCTTTGTCTTCGGCACTGTGCAAGCACATACCAATCCATACTCTTTGTCTTCGGCATGCCACTCATCTAATTCCTGCTCTTTTTCCTCAGCACTACACACATGCCAATTCCTTCTCTTCTTCTTCAGTGCGCAAGCTGATTCCTTCTCTTTGTCTTCGGTACGCGAGCGCATACCAATTCCGTACTTCTTTGCCCGCAGGAGTTCACTCACATATGTACCAGCCGAAGCCAAGGTGAACATGGGTCTAGGCCCAGAGCGTACTCATCCTGACCAGTACCAATGACAAGATACGGCAGCTGCTGCAAACCTCGTCGTTCCCATAGCTTCTATGGGTCACACAGATTCTGCTTTGCGGCCGTAGAGTAGTCCCCGGCAAACCACTTTGGTCGCTAAGGTCCTACTTCCACTCTTATCTCCCGTCTAGACTCTTGTGCTCCTTGTGTTTTCCCAATGCCTTAGAGTAGGTATCAGGCTGTCACTTGTCTGACGCTGTCTACGCCGTTGTTGTCCAGTGCTACCGACGCCATTGACATTGGCACTGTCAGCGCTGTCAACGTCTGGTGCTGTCGGCGCTGTTATCATGGACGAGTGTGTCATTCGAGAGACCGTCACCATTGCGGCGTGGCATTCGTGGGACTGACGCCGTTGCGAGGTGGCATTCGCGAGACCGACGACATTACGAGGTGGCATTCATGAGACTGACGATATTGCAAGGTGGCATTCGCAAGACCGTTGACGTTTGGAGAGTGGTATTCGTGAGGCTGTCTACATTTCGGGATGGCATTCGTGAGACCATCGACGTTTGGAGAGTGGCATTTGCAAGACCGTCGACGTTTAGAGAGTGTTACTCGAGAGACCGTCAACGTTCTGCACCAAATATCTATTACATTCTCGTTGAGCTGTTAGCCCATTATACTAGGGTATAACACTGGGATAGCTTTCCATGGGTTTTTCTCTCCTAGATATATTCCTGACGAACAGTCACATGATCTTTCTCCCCAAGGTTTCTTTTCGTGGCCTGGGAAGATCGGGCTCTGTTGTTCTCCCCTTTAGGCCTGTCGCTAGGTGTTTCCTCATAAGACGCGTATCCTCCACATCGTTGGAGAGTCTGCTACAGTATAAATCCTTTATAACTACACTCTCACTTCATTGCTATCATACAAATGTTGTCCACTCAACAGTGATAGACTGTTGGTGACTACATAAGTGACTGTATTATTGGTGAAACACCCAGGTGTTAGACCAGGAATGTCTGGTGATGTCAATATAAGTGCTACAGTAATTGTAGTTGTAACTGAAGATTATGTCTCTATAACTCAATGAGTTGTGATCTGATCTTCTGCAGACAACTGATAGATAGTCTGGTTTCTTTGATATAACCACCGAACCCATTTCACCTTGTATGTCCTACACGACCACTCGTGAGTTATATTGCACCCAGAAAAAGTAAGTATTTTTTGTTGGTGCACTGTAACTATGAGTAGTTGGTTTTTGTATGGGTCTTGCAGAGGATAACCTAGATACCTCCTAGGGATGTGGCTAAGCCTTCGCCTGAGGCTGCCACTCATCCCCTTGCCCATTGGTAACCTTCAGTTACCCTCATGGCCGCTGTCGGGTCAGTATTACTCTTCTTTTAAGAGCTCACCCCTGCCAATGACTTTCACTCATGAAATATCACTCGTCCTCAATCCTCAGATGATTGAGTCCTTCTGGTTGCTAGTTATACTAATTGCATGCCTTGGGGTGTCACCAGCGCGCTGGGTGTAACACAGGTTGACTTTAGAGCCTGGTTGGAGTATTGAAAACTGTTCTGGTACAAAGTACCACAGTATGTTAATGAAGCTATAAGGGGATCCAGGTTTTAGTGGCTGACGAGACACCGAGGATGAGGTGTAATGTAATCAATAATTTTATCTTCCATGAAGAACAAGTTTCCTTTTTTTTTCTCTGTGTTAGGTTTTTTGGTTTTCAACAGCGGGAAATAACAGTCAGGGTTAATGAACTTTGGTCCGTGGATGAACCCTTGTAAGGGAGGGGGTAGCATTACACCCAGCGCGCTGGTAAAACCCTTAGGCACACAGTTATCATGACTAGCATTCAAGGGAACTCTATCTGCGGATTAAGACCGAGTGATATCTCATGAGTAGAAGTCACGAGCTAAGGTGAGCCTTACCGAGAGGAGCATAACCGACCCGACAGCAGCCAGAGAGGTAACAGAAGGCTACCTAAGGACCAGGGGATGAGTGGGAGCCTGACAGGAAGACTCAGCCACATCCCATAGAGGCATCAAGGTTATCCTCTGCGGGCCCCATACAAAAGATTACTAGTTGCCGTGTACCAGCAAAAAGTCTTACTTTTTCTGACCCAAATATTACTCTGGCGAAGGCTTGCACCCTGACCGCAACCAGTTAGTGAAGCTTCTGCCAAACTCTCGCTAGAAACGGTGGCCTCGTTGATGGGATAACTCAGATCCCGCTGGGTTCCGGAAATATCACCATTTTTGCGGCGTCTCAGCAGTCAACCGCCGTCGGTCCTAGCCCAGAGGCTGGACGGACGGCGCAAATTGTATATTTAGTCCCGTCCGAGGTCTAGGACGGGCGGACTGGACTATGGAGAACACTGGAGGAAGGAATGTGGCACTACAGGCAGAATGCGGGAAGCTTACGGATGCCATTAGAGGGGGGCGACGGATATCCTTATAAGGAGCCGTCGTCCGTCCTTCTCTCTCTCTCTCTCTCTCTCTCTCTCTCTCTCTCTCTCTCTCTCTCTGTCTCTCTCTCTCTCTCTCTCTCTCTATCTCTCTCTCTCTCTCTCTCTCTCTTTCTCTCTCTCTCTCTCTCTCTCCTCTTTCCTTTTTTCCCTCACGCAGCAACTTGTTTGTCTTGTTCGTCGGTCCTTGCCTTGCCTCGTTGTCTTGCCTTGCGTACCTAAGGAACGTTTCTCTTGCTTATTGTCTTCGTCCTTGTCCGTGACCTCTGTCCGTTCGCCGTGCGCACTATCCGCTTGCCGGCCATCCTCTAGCCGCTAGCCCCGTCCGCTGTCCGCCACCTGGAGCCTTGCCGGTCCAGTCCCGTTACATATACATATAAGGAAGGCTTTCTTCTGCGAGCTGTCTGTTGTTCTTTCTCTCCCATGCAACCTCTTGTATATCTTATGTACTAATATCCTTGTCCTCGTCCTCTGTTTCCTTGGGCGAACTTATTCGAGTACTTTGGAATACGCCACCGCCGCCGCCGCCGTTACATTCAGCATGTGCCGGCTTACCCTGAGGTACTACGGTCGCCCTTCGGCGCCAAGATGTTTTGGCTCGTGCGCTTTGGCTGTGATTCGGTTCCCGAAGCCGCTTGCTGCGTACCGAGTCGGCGTGTGACTAAATACTTACCTATATACTTCTATACACCACTCTCCCGCCGTATATTTACCAGGGTGTGACACTTCAGCGAACTAAGATTGCTGCGGCACTTGTATCGACGTCACCAGACATTCCTGGATGCAGCTAAACTGTTAGATTGCAAGCCCTGAAGTCACCTGGGAAGCAGATAACGAGTAAGGGCTGAGAGCAGGTGTGCAGTGTGATGACGCTTGCAAGGGGTGCAAACGAACATCGTTCCCAGGCACCCAGATCAAAAGTCTTCTGGATCCATACAAGTGTTGCCTGCTCAAGAGTGATAGACTGTTGGTGACCACCTGAGTAATCGTGCCGTTGGTGAACTACCAGTGTCACAGTTTTTCTGAAGGCAGGCAATACAACAGTTTGCCGGCCACAGTCAGAGATGGACAATGGCATATACAAATGGGTTGTCAAAGGATCAGAGGAAATTTGTCGAAAAGCAGTACAAGTCACACAGATGGGAACGCCGTCAGATTTTTGTGTGAATGGGTTGGATCATGGTTTAGTAGGTCAGTTTGTGGTTATTTGCTTTTCTTTCTTTCTTTCTTTTCGCGGATTTTCTCTTTTCCTTTTCAGGCGGAGCTTTAGGACAGTAGATAGAGGACTGCCAGTAGTTATGATCCATCTCTGTAGTGGTGGGAGTCCGGCAACGAGAACGTCCAGCAAATGGCGAATATCAACAAGGTTTTACGGGTTTTGCGCAGGTTGTCATCGAAGAGGTTGCTGGCGGCGATGAGATCACTACTGGTGGTGATGAGACGCCGCGGGTTGTTGGCGGCGGGGAAGTTACGCGGGCTGCCCGGCGGAGATGAGGTTACTCGGATTCCTGTCGACAGAGAGCTTTTGCCGGACCAGGTGCAGATTTGCCAGCAACGATGCGGTTGCGATTGCGAAGCCACAGTTCAACGGCGGAAATACACCCGAATTTGTTCGATTTCAAGACGGTTTAGCGATGCACCTGAGCGGCCACGTGCCCTCGAAGGCGCATGCCGCTGTCGTTGCTGAAAGGAAGCGGACATATCTATACATCAAACTCTAGGAAGACGATCGGCGGCGGACTATGGGAAACCGCGCCGGCTGCTGCTCGAGGCGGAGGAGAAAACTTTGGTTTGGCGTTGTGATATTCTACAGCGGGCTGGACTTCCACAGACGGTGCAAGACGTTAGGGATCTGGCCCAAAACACTCCTCCGAAAAAAAGCGATCCAACAGGAACTGTCCGCCCACGATGGATAGACAGATACTTCTACAAGCAATATCGGGAGGTGAAAGCGAGATGGAGTCGCTGCGACACTGGAGGGGTTGAGTGACAGTGAGTCGGAGAATGACTTTGTGTTGGGGACACAAGAGAAGAAATTGTTCTTGATTCTCAGAAGCCTATACATATTGCTTGAGCCATGAGCACCAGAGTCTGGGAATCAAGAATCGAGCGCAATGTATGGGGTGTGGCGGAGTTACGGAGCAGCATCGAAGATGGGGTTAGATAGAGCAACGGGAATCTAGATATGAATGAGAGCGTATGCAATCATGTAAAGCTCTCCAGCGTGTGCCAAGACGGCTACCGTACGACACAGCCACCGCCGAACAAAAGTTGACCTTTTTCAGAGTCTAATAGATCGCGCCCGCACCACCACCAGCCCAAATCGAAACTGGAGAACACTGAGATGTTCTAAATACATACGCTCCTCCATGCCGTAGTGTTCTCGAAGTAGGTTCTCCTTTCTGTTGGGTGATGGAGCAGTGGTTAGCGATGGGGGGTTGTTTTCGACCATACTCGCCACCGCGATACGGACGACATTATGCGCCCGCTGCTTGATATACAGTGAATATACATCTTTGCTCAGTATTTAGCGCAACCCGAGTAATCAACGTCGTGTCGTATGATGCCCAACTGCTCCGTGTACAGCCAGCACTACAAGAGGCTTCTACATATGTGCATACAAGCCTCCCTAATGCTGAGTTCCATGTCGCCGTGATGACAACAGGGATTGGGCGAAAGGGATCGCGATGACCACTAGATATGTGCATAGACTGATACAGTATTATGTCACGCAGGGGTCGACAGTGCATAGAGTAGGTAGTCTTAGTCTAGTATCGAGTTATAGTTATCTAGCGGGACATACTTCATATCTATTATCTAGATATTTTAATATACAAAAACAAAAAAAAGGAGTATCTAGTGGCCGTAATGATGACCCGGACCGCACTGCTGGGCGCACCAGCCCGCGTCGCACACTAGAAAGACCCAACTTCTGCGCAGCCGAGTATGGAGCAGGCGCCCTGCCACCTCGTGATTTTCTGGCTTCCGTATGGCGCGCCGGTCTTTGGCATGGGTTGCGGCTGCTGGGCCTAGATATCTATCCAGCCAGCCGTGCAACTGCTCTGCCGCCGCCCATCCGGAGAAACACCGGGTTAGGATCTTGTCCGAAAGGTGACGCGGCTCGTCACGCAGGCTCGCTGCGGCGGCGGAGGGAACACAGAGAGCAGGGCGACAGGGGCAGTCGCGCCAGGCTGTGAGCGCACGGAGGAACAGCGACAGACGTCACTTTGCCCGCACTGTGAGGCTGCCGCGGCACCACGGAAGTCCGACGGCGACAGCAACAACAACAACAACAACAACCTCGGGAAGGGAAACAGGCTGCGGCGCTGGGTGCGCAGTGTGGCCGGAGCAGGGCGGCACGGGCCTGGAACGAATGATCGCCAGGGGGGGGGGGCTCGGCGGAACCTGCCGGCGTCAGATGCGGTGAGTTGCCTGCCGGGCTTACATACGTGCATTAGATAGCGGCGAGCGGCGGCGCAGCGGCAGCCGGCTGGCCGGCCGCACTGGCTTTCGGCTGACTGCTCCCCCGGCCGCACTGGCTTTCGGCTGACTGCTCCCAGCTTTCTATCTGCATAGAACACCCACCAGTCCCGCGACCCCGTCGGGCGGGCTGAGAGCCTTACCGCGCGCCGGCCAGTCAGCGTGAGTGTGGACGCGTCCACGAGCGACGCAGTGGCACCCACGAAGACGAGCTAGATAATCCTGCGCTGATTCGGTGCTTAAGTTTCCGCTGACTGTGTGACTCCGGATCATCCTGTCAACAGTTATCCGCGTCCGGCAGTCAGGGAAGCGGAGCCTTGGCCGCTGGGCAATCTGCCGCGCCGAGGCTCGCATCCTTGTTCCGGCCTGGCTACTGGCTGGCGGGGTTCCGTGATGCACGCAAGCCCCGAACGCGGGCGCCGCGACGTGCATTTGGCCGCAGCGCCCGTTAGGGCATCAGACATCGCAAGATGTGTCGTGTTTTGTTATTTCTTTTGTTCGGAGGGGTGTGCAGGTTTGCCGGCGGGTGGAGGTTTGGCGGGAAGCGTCGCGGGGACGGGGACGCCTGCCTTCCCCTGAGCTGCTGCTGAGGGCGGTCCTTCGGGAGGCTGCGGCGGTTTGCAGCCCGCCAGGCTGTCGCGCCGCCAATCAGCGGCCGTGCTGGTAGGGAGAAATCCGGCGGGCTATATCTATAGCGGCGGCCGTGGCTGTTGCTATTGACCGAGCAGACATTCGGATCCCCATCGGAGCGCCACATCGAGATGGAGCCGAACACCAGCGACAACTACCACCACCACCACTTCGCCAGCCAGTACCTGGGCGCGGAGGGGCTCCAGGAAATCCTTGAGGCCGACCTGCGCCGGAGCCACTCGTTCTTCGTTGAGCCCGAGCCCGAGCCCGAGCCCGAGCCCGAGATCTCGGGCGTGCTGCCACAGTTTCCGCTGGTGAGTCGTGCCCAGCTGGGATCTGCATGCATCCGCTGACTTGCGCAGGCTGCGCCAGCACTGGCGGACCGTCAGCCGGCAGCAGTGCGCCCCGCGCACGCAAGCGAGCCAACCACAGCGCACGCAGACGACCGGCGCGGCAGCGTCAATGCGTGTGCGGTGCTGTATATGGGCGACGACGCAACGCTATGCCAGCGCGGGCTCGAGGACGTCCGCCGCACAGAGGCGCTGTTCGGCGGCAACAGCGGCAGCAGCGGCAGCAGCGTCGTCGGCCCCGCGGCGATCCACGCGATCGCCACCGGCGACGGCGGCATCTGCTACCTCGTCATCTGCGGCGTCTGCTACATCTCCGTCGGGCCGTGCTGCTCGTCCGAGATCCTGCGCGCGTGGCAGGCGCACGCGCTCACCGTGGGTCTCCCCCCCCCCCCGTGCGCCGACGCGGCCGTGCTGACGCCCTGGCAGTGCCCGAACGAAGAGCCGGCGTCCGCGCCCTGCGCCGGCTCGCAGCCGCTAGCCCAGTGGCTCGACACGCCGTCTGAAGACGACGCCAAGATCGACGACATCGCGTCGGCGGCGAGCTCGAGCCCTGGCTGCGGCGCGCTGCCGCGCAGCGGCCACGTCTCGTCGCCGTTCCTGTCGCCGTACACCGAGCGCGACCCGGACGCGCGCAGCGTGGGCGGCTCCAGCGTGGCGACGACGTCAGCGCTGTCGTCGTGCAGCAGCGGCGTGCACTCGGTGGGCTCGCGCAAGTCGCTCTCGCAGCGGCGCAAGACGCAGCGGCGACGGCGGTGCGACGGCGCCGGCCCCGCCGAGGACGCGGCCGGCGCGCCGAAGTTCACCTGCACGTTCTGCAGCACCACGTCGTTCTCGACCGTCGGCAACTGGACGCGCCACGAGGAGGCCACGCATCTAATCCTGCGCCGGTGGATCTGCGCGCCCTCCGGCGCCAAGACGCGCCTGGGCAGCTGCGTCTACTGCCGCTGTGGGCCGTGCGCCACCGCCAAGTGCGAGTACTCGTGCCGCAGCCGCTGCGCGGCCAAGCACGAGGACGAGCGCGCGTTCGCGCGCAAGGACCACCTGAAGCAGCACCTGCGGACCGTCCACCGCGTCGGCTGGAGCCCCGCGTTCAACCGCTGGTTCGTCGACTCGGCGCTGCCGCAGCGGAGCCGCTGCGGCTTCTGCGGCGCCTGGTTCAACACCTGGGCCCAGCGCAAGAAACACATCGCCGGCGAGTTCAAGGACGGCCGCAGGATGGACCAGTGGCGCGGCGACTGGGGGCTGACGCCGGACTGGGAGGGCCGGCTCGACAACGCTGTCCTGCCGGAGACGGTGTTCGCGGCCAGCGCCAGCGACGAGGAGCTACCGTGCGTTGGGCGGAGGCTGCCGGAGGATTAGGTGTGCGGGGGGGGGGGGGGGGGGGGGGTTAATTGTTAATGCCGGGGGGTGGGGGGGGGGGGGGGGGGGGGGGGGGTGGTTTGGGGGCGGAAAGAG
>Ga0307516_10002380_pt1 | contig 25202 bp, 21 predicted proteins | sample 19_EM_MG_FD_203310 | JGI IMG/M metagenome (GOLD analysis project Ga0307516, IMG submission 203310) | Populus trichocarpa ectomycorrhiza microbial communities from riparian zone in the Pacific Northwest, United States - 19_EM | ecosystem: Host-associated > Plants > Roots > Unclassified | place...
ACCGCAGCAGCCGGGTCGTGACCGATACCGAAACCGTGACCGCGGCGCTGGTGCTGATGGGCATCTCGCCCTTCTTCGGCAGCTTCGGCTTGCAACCCACGGTGGAAGACCGCTTGCGCGGCGACCCCGAGGCCCTGGCCGGCCTGAACCAGACCGTGCAGCGCGCGCACCGCAGCGCCAACTTCGCCCTCGGCTTCGCAGTGCACCGCATGGACCATGATTCGGCGGTGATCCATGCCGCGGCCCTGCTGCACGACTTCGCCGAGATGCTGCTGTGGTGTCACGCGCCGGCGTTGGCGCTGCAAATCCAGCGCGCACAGCGCGCCGACCCCACGCTGCGTTCCAGCGCGGCCCAACTCGCTGTGCTGAACATCGACCTGATGGACCTGCAGCAGTCGCTGATGAAAGCCTGGCGCCTGCCCGAGATGCTGATCCGCATCAGCGACGACCGCCACGCCGAGCACCCCAGCGTGCGCAGTGTGGCACTGGCGGTGCGCCTGGCACGCCACACAGCGCACGGCTGGGACAACGCCGCCCTGCCCGACGACGTGAAAGACATCGCCCACCTGTTGAACCTGTCGCAAGCCGCGGCGCTGGAATTCGTGCGCGAGATTTGAGGCATATCAAGCTTTGGCCTCATGGGGCCCCCCGCCCGCGGCCGGTGACCCGTTAGGCTCTGCCCATGGGCAGCCCTCGACACTGGAGTCTGGGCGCCAAGCTCGCTCTGGTCGGCACGCCATTCCTGCTGCTGGCCATGGGTTCGATCGCGGCGCTGGTGTGGATGTCGTGGCAACTCGACGGCGGTGCTGCGGCCGTCAACGAAGCCGGGCGCATGCGCATGCAGGCCTACCGCATGGTGCTGTCGGCCGACAACACCCAGGCGCAGCAGCTGCCGGGCCAGGTGGCCGAGTTCGAACGCAGCCTGCAGGTGCTGCGCCAGGGTGACCCCGAGCGACCGCTGTTCGTGCCCTGGGACGACACCGTGCGCCAACGATTCACCACAGTCGAGCAGGACTGGGCGCGTTTTCGCGGGCAGTTCGCCGTGCCACCGGGCGCCGCACCCGGCGTTCGCGCCGACGCGGCGGCGTTCGCCACGCACATCGACGCCTTCGTGGCCGGCATCGAAGCGCACCTGTCACGCTGGACCTCGCTGATGCACCTGCTGCAGGTGGCGATGATGGGTGTGGCCGTGATCGGCGCCGCCGTGCTGGTCTACACCGGCTACCGCTTCGTGCTCGAGCCGGTCGGGCTGCTGAAACAGGCGATCGGCCGCATCCAGGGCGGCGACCTCGGCGCGCGGGTCGACGACCACGGCAGCACCGACGAGTTCGGCACCCTGGCCGCCGGCTTCAACAGCATGGCCGGGCAGTTGCAGTCGATGTACCGCAACCTGGAAACGCGGGTGCAGGAAAAGACCGCCCAACTCGACGAAAAACACGAGCGGCTGGAAAGCCTCTACGAAGTCACCACGCTGGTGGCGCGCGCCACCTCGCTCGACGTGCTGGCGCCGGGCTTCACAAAGAGCATCGCGCGAATCGCCCGGGCCGACGGCGTGGCCCTGAGATGGTCCGACGAGACCAACCGCCGCTACCTGATGCTGGCCTCGCAAGGCTTGCCGCAGGCCATGCTCGACGCCGAACACTGCGTCGCGGCGGGCGACTGTCATTGTGGTTCGCCCTCGGCGCCGCCGGGCGCGCGGGTGATCCCGATCCGCACGATGGATCCGGCGCGCATGCAGCATTGCGCAAAAGCCGGCTTCGAGACCGTGGTCTCGATTCCGATCCGCCTGCACGAGCGCCTGATGGGCGAGGTCGACCTGTTCTTTCACGCCCGCATCGAGATCTCAGCCGCCGAACGTTCACTGTTCGAAGCGCTCACGGCCCACCTGGCGGGTGCGATGGAAAACCTGCGCCTGAACGCGCTCGAAATGGAAGCGGCGGTATCGCAGGAGCGCAGCTTCCTGGCACGCGAGCTGCACGACTCGATCGCCCAGTCGCTCGCGTTCCTGAAGATCCAGGTGCAGTTGATGCGTGACGCACTCGCCAGCGGCGACAAGCAGCAGGTGCAGCACGTGCTCGGCGAGATCGACGTCGGTGTGCGCGAGAGTTACGGCGATGTGCGCGAGTTGCTGATGCACTTCCGCACCCGCGCCAACGCCGAAGACATCGAACCCGCGCTGCTCACCACGCTGCGCAAGTTCGAGCACCAGACGGGCTTGAAGGCCACGCTGCAGATGGCTGGCCAGGGCCTGCCGCTGGCACCCGACCTGCAGGTGCAGGTGCTGCACATCGTGCAGGAGTCCTTGTCGAACGTGCGCAAGCATGCCCGGGCCGGGCGGGTCTGGCTCGACGTGCAGCAGCAGCCGCAGTGGCGCCTGGAAGTGCGCGACGATGGCCTCGGTTTCTCGAACGAAGACGGCGAGCACGACGAAACGCACGTGGGCCTGCGCATCATGGCGGAGCGCGCCGAGCGCCTGGGCGCGCGGCTCGATGTGCTGTCCACGCCGGGGCGCGGTACCTCGGTCGTGTTGACCTTGCCGCCGCAGCGCGCCGGCACGCCCGGCCAGCAGCGCCAAACCGCCTGAGGGAGCACCCATGATGTCAGCCGCTGCGTCGAAGATCCGCCTCCTGGTCGTGGACGACCACACACTGTTCAGGCGTGGCCTGACGGCGCTGCTGCAGCGCGACCCGCAGTTCGAAGTCGTCGGCGACGCGGGTGACGCCGGCGAGGCGCTGCGCCGCGCCGAAGCACTACGGCCTGACCTGATCCTGCTCGACAACCACCTGCCCGGCGTCAACGGTGTCGACGCGCTGCCGGCCTTGCTGGAAGCCGCACCGGGTGCGCGCGTATTGATGCTCACGGTCAGCGAAGACGAAAACGACCTCGCTGCTGCCTTGCGCGGCGGCGCCTGCGGTTACCTGCTCAAGACGATCGAAGGCGACGCGCTGTCGGTGGCGATCCGGCGTGCGATGCGCGGTGAGAGCGTGATCGCCGACGAGATGACCGGCAAGCTGGTGGCCGCCTACCGGGGCGCGGCGGCACCGCATAACCCGGCGGCGTCGCCGGCGGCGCCCGTGTCGAGACTCGGAGCGCTGTCGCCGCGCGAGCACGAGATCCTGCGCTGCATTGCGCTCGGCCAGGCCAACAAAGAGGTCGGGCGCACGCTCGGCATCGCCGAGACGACCGTGAAGATCCACGTGCAGCACATCCTGCGCAAGCTCGACGTGAGCTCGCGCGTTCACGCCGCGGTGATCGCGGTCGAGCATGGGCTGGTTGATCCAGCGCAATCGGGGGGCATTCTCCCGAGCCGATAGTTCTTCAGGACGATGCCGCCTGTTGCGGCATCGTTCGTGTGCCGCCGCGCCGCACTCCCGTCGATGGATACCGCAGCGCGCAGCGGATTCCTACAGTCTGCTCATGCAAAACGAACGGGTGTCGTCATGAGCAAGAAGAGCCAGGGCCTGGCGGTCCTGCTGGTCAGCACGCTGGCCTTCACCGTGTGTTTCATGGTGTGGATGATGTTCGGCGTGATCGGCATTCCGATCAAGAAGACGCTCGGCCTGAGCGCCACCGAGTTCGGCCTGCTGACGGCCACGCCGGTGCTCACCGGCTCGCTGATCCGCGTGCCGCTGGGCATCTGGACCGACAAGTACGGCGGCCGCATCGTGATGGCGCTGCTGATGGCGGCGACCGTGCCGGCGATCTGGCTGATGGCTTACGCCACCGCGTACTGGCACTTCCTCGTGATCGGCCTGTTCGTCGGCCTGGCCGGCGGCTCGTTCTCGGTCGGCACACCCTATGTGGCGCGCTGGTTCCCGAAGAACCGCCAGGGTTTCGCGATGGGCGTGTACGGCGCCGGCAACTCGGGCGCGGCCGTCAACAAGTTCGTCGCTCCGGCACTGGTCGTTGCGTTCGGCTGGGCCATGGTGCCGCAGGTGTACGCGGCCATCATGCTGGGAACCGTGGTGGTGTTCTGGTTCTTCAGCGCCAGCGACCCGGCCCACCTGGTGCCGAGCAACACGAAGTTCAGCGACCAGCTGCGCGCGCTGAAAGACCCGAAGGTCATCAAGTACTGCCAGTACTACTCGATCGTGTTCGGCGGCTACGTGGCGCTCAGCCTGTGGATGGTGCAGTACTACATCGGCGAGTTCGGCCTCGAGATCCGCTCGGCCGCGCTGCTGGCCGCGTGTTTTTCGCTGCCCGGCGGCGTGTTGCGCGCGGTCGGCGGCTGGCTCTCCGACAAGTACGGCGCGCACTCGGTCACCTGGTGGGTGATGTGGGTCAGCTGGATCTGCCTGTTCCTGCTGAGCTACCCGCAGACCGACTTCACGGTGTTGACCGTCACCGGCCCCAAGACCTTTCACCTCGGCCTGAACGTCTACGCCTTCACCACGCTGATGTTCCTGCTCGGCATCGCGTTCGCGTTCGGCAAGGCCTCGGTCTTCAAGTACATCGCCGACGACTACCCGCAGAACATCGGCACCATCAGCGGCATCGTCGGCCTGGCCGGCGGCCTCGGTGGCTTCGTGCTGCCGATCATGTTCGGTGCGCTGATGGACCTCACCGGCATCCGCTCCAGCGCTTTCATGCTGATGTACGGCGTGGTCTGGGTCTCGCTGATCTGGATGTACTGGACCGAAGTGCGCCGCACCGAAGTCATGGGCACACACGCCCAGGCCTTCAGCCTCAACGGCTGACTCGCCCCGCATTTTTCAAGGACTGTCATGAACACGACCCTCAAGGCCGGCGCTGCCGTACCAACACCCACCGCGAGCGGCGGCGACACCACCGACTGGCGCCCCGAAGACGAGAGCTTCTGGGAATCGACCGGCAAAAAGGTCGCCTACCGCAACCTGTGGATCTCGGTGCCCGCGCTGCTCTGCGGCTTCGCAGTCTGGGGCATGTGGGGAATCATCACGGTGCAGATGATGAACCTGGGCTTCCCGTTCACCCAGGCCGAGCTGTTCACGCTGACCGCGATCGCCGGCATCGCCGGCGCCACGATGCGCATCCCGGCGTCGTTCCTGATCCGCCTGGCCGGCGGTCGCAACACCATCTTCCTCACGACCGCGATGCTGCTCGCGCCGGCCATCGGCACCGGCATCGTGCTGCAGCACAAGGACTGGCCGCTCTGGGCCTTCCAGTTGATGGCCTTGTGGGCGGGCGTGGGTGGCGGCAACTTCGCGAGTTCGATGTCGAACATCAGCAGCTTCTTCCCGAAGCGGCTGCAGGGCACGGCGCTCGGCCTGAACGCGGGCCTGGGCAACTTCGGCGTGACGACGATGCAGGTCGTGATCCCGCTGGTGATGACGCTCAGCATCTTCGGCAGCTTCGGCGGCGAACCGATGACGCTGCTGAAAGACAGCGGCTGGATCTTCGGCAAGATCGCCGCCGGCACGCCCACCTGGATCCAGAACGCCGGCTTCGCCTGGGTGATCTCGCTCGTACCGCTGGCGATCCTGTGCTGGTTCGGGATGAACAACCTGAAGACGGTCTCGGCCGACACCGGCTCGCCCATCGTCGCGTTCGCCAAGATCACCTGGCTGTACACGCTGGCCTTCATTCCGTCGATCCTGGGCCTGTACCTGTACCTGCCCAAGCCCACGGGCCTCGGCCTGATCAGCATGTGGGTGGCGATTCCGCTCGACGTGTGCGCCGCGCTGCTGATCATGAAGCTCGCGGCCTTCGGCCCGATGAAAGAGAACATCGCCAAGCAGTTCGCGATCTTCAAGGACAAGCACACCTGGTCGCTGACGATGCTCTACATCGTCACCTTCGGTTCCTTCATCGGCTTCTCGATGGCGCTGCCGCTGGCGATGAAGGTGATCTTCGGCATCAGCCACGTGCCCAACGCTGCCGGGGTGATGCAGCACACGCTGAACAACCCGAACGCGCCGACCATCCTGGCCTATGCGTGGATCGGCCCTTTCGTCGGTGCTGCGGTGCGGCCGGTGGGCGGCTGGATCTCCGACAAGGTCGGCGGCTCGATCGTCACGCAGATCATCTCTGCCGTGATGGTGGTGGCTTCGGTCGCGGTCGGCTACGTGATGATGCAGGCCTACGGCTCGGCCACGCCGGAGCAGTATTTCCCGGCCTTCCTCGGCCTGTTCGTCGTGCTGTTCTTCGCCAGTGGTGTCGGCAACGGCTCGACCTTCCGCACCATCGGTGTGATCTTCGACCGCACCCAGGCCGGCCCGGTGCTGGGCTGGACTTCAGCGATCGCCGCCTACGGCGCTTTCGTTGCACCGATCGTGATCGGCGACCAGATCAAGGCCGGCACGCCGCAGTACGCGATGTACGGCTTCGCGGTGTTCTACGCGCTGTGCCTGGTGCTGAACTGGTGGTTCTACCTGCGCAAGAACGCGTACGTGAAGAACCCATGACGTTCCATTGAATCGCGCCCGACCGAAGAACTTCCGGAGCTGAACCCATGAGCCATTTTCTCGACCGCCTGAGCTACTTCTCGCAACCCCGCGAAGCCTTTTCCGGTGACCACGGCGTGACCACCGGCGAAGACCGCACCTGGGAAGACGCCTACCGCAACCGCTGGGCCCACGACAAGATCGTGCGCAGCACGCACGGCGTGAACTGCACCGGCTCGTGCTCGTGGAAAATCTACGTCAAGGGCGGCATCGTCACCTGGGAAACGCAGCAGACCGACTACCCGCGCACCCGCTGGGACATGCCCAACCACGAGCCGCGCGGCTGCGCACGCGGTGCGAGCTACAGCTGGTACCTGTACAGCGCGAACCGGGTCAAGTACCCGATGGTGCGCGGCCGCTTGCTCAAGAGCTGGCGCGAAGCGCGCCTCGCGCACGACCCGGTCGAGGCCTGGGCCAGCATCGTGCAAGACGACGCCAAGCGGCGCGACTACCAGCAGGTGCGCGGCCTCGGCGGCTTCGTGCGTTCGAGCTGGGACGAAGTCAACGAGATCGTCGCTGCGGCCAACGTGCACACGATCAAGAAGCACGGCCCCGACCGCATCATCGGCTTCTCGCCGATCCCGGCGATGAGCATGGTCAGCTACGCCGCCGGCTCGCGTTACCTCTCGCTCATCGGCGGTGTCTGCATGAGCTTCTACGACTGGTACTGCGACCTGCCGCCAGCCAGCCCGCAGGTCTGGGGCGAGCAGACCGACGTGCCCGAATCGGCCGACTGGTTCAACTCGAGCTTCATCATCGCCTGGGGCTCGAACGTGCCGCAGACACGCACGCCCGACGCGCACTTCTTCACCGAGGTGCGCTACAAGGGCACGAAGACGGTGGCGATCACGCCCGACTATTCCGAAGTCGCCAAGCTCGCCGACATCTGGATGCACCCGAAACAAGGCACCGACGCGGCCGTCGCGATGGCGATGGGCCACGTGATCCTGAAGGAGTTCTACTTCCCCGACCAGGGCGAACGCAGCGCCTACTTCGACGACTACGTGCGCCGCTACACCGACATGCCGATGCTGGTGATGCTGAAGGAACACACGCTGCCGAGCGGCGAAGTCATCACCGTGCCCGACCGTTATGTGCGTGCCTCCGACTTCAACGGCAAGCTTGGGGCAGCCAACAACCCAGATTGGAAGACCGTCGCGTTCGACGACACCGGCAAGGTCGTGTTGCCCCACGGCGCCATCGGTTTCCGCTGGGGCCCCGACGGCCGCGCCGACGAAGGCCAGTGGAATCTCGAAGCGAAAGAAGCGCGCCACGGCAACGCCGTCAAGCTGCAACTCTCGGTGCTGGAAGGCGACTACCCGAGCACCGACATCGCGAAGGTCGGCTTCCCGTACTTCGGTGGCATCGTCAGCGAGAACTTCCCGAACAACAAACAAACCGATGTGCTGGTGCGCAGCGTGCCGGTCCGGCGCATCGCGCTCGGCAAGGAAGGCGAAAAGCGCGAGGCGTTGGTCGCGACGGTGTTCGACCTGCAGGTGGCCAACTACGGCATCGCGCGCGGCATCGAGGGCGAGCTCGCGGCCAAGAGCTTCGACGACGACACGCCCTACACCCCGGCCTGGCAAGAGCGCATCACCGGCACACCGCGCGCGCAGCTGATCACCGTGGCGCGCCAGTTCGCCGAGAACGCGCACAAGACTCAAGGCAAGTCGATGGTGATCATCGGCGCGGCGATGAACCACTGGTACCACAGCGACATGAACTACCGCGGCGTCATCAACATGTTGATGATGTGCGGCTGCATCGGTCAGAGCGGTGGCGGCTGGGCGCACTACGTGGGCCAGGAAAAGCTGCGCCCGCAGACCGGCTGGACGGCGCTTGCGTTCGCGCTCGACTGGATCCGCCCGCCGCGGCAGATGAACAGCACCAGCTTCTTCTACGCCCACACCGACCAGTGGCGCTACGAGAAGCTCGGCATGGACGAAGTGGTGTCGCCACTCGCCGACAAGAAGCTCTATGGCGGCAGCATGATCGACTACAACGTGCGCGCCGAACGCATGGGCTGGTTGCCGAGCGCACCGCAGTTGCAGACCAACCCGCTGCAAGTGGTGCGAGACGCCGCGAAGGCCGGCGTCGAACCGAAGGACTACGCGGTCAAGGGTTTGCAGGATGGCTCGCTGAAGATGAGCTGCACCGACCCGGACCACCCCGACAACTGGCCACGCTGCATGTTTGTGTGGCGCTCCAACATCCTGGGCTCCAGCGGCAAGGGCCACGAGTACTTCCTGAAGCACCTGCTGGGCACGAGCAACGGCGTGCAGGGCAAAGACCTCGGCGCCGAAGAAGCCAAACCGACCGAGGTGGTCTGGCACGACAAGGCACCCGAAGGCAAGCTCGACCTGCTTGTCACGCTCGACTTCCGCATGAGCACGACCTGCCTGTATTCCGACATCGTGCTGCCCACCGCCACCTGGTACGAGAAGAACGACCTCAACACCAGCGACATGCACCCCTTCATCCACCCGCTGTCGACGGCCGTCGACCCGGCCTGGCAATCGCGCAGCGACTGGGACATCTACAAGGGCTTCGCGCAGAAGTTCAGCGAGGTCTGCGTCGGCCACCTCGGCGTGGAACGCGAACTGGTGCTGACGCCGCTGATGCACGACTCGCCGAGCGAACTCGCTCAGCCCTTCGAAGTGAAAGACTGGAAACGCGGCGAGTGCGAGCTGATCCCGGGGAAGACCGCACCGAACCTCGTGGTCGTCGAGCGCGACTACCCGAACGTGTTCAAGCGGTTCACCGCGCTCGGCCCGCTGATGAACAAAGTGGGTAACGGCGGCAAGGGCATCGCCTGGAACACGCAGACCGAAGTGAAGCAACTCGCCGAACTGAGCGGCGTGGTCACGGCCGAGGGCGTGACCTGCGGCATGCCGAAGATCGAGACCGACATCGACGCCTGCGAAGTGATCCTGCAGCTCGCGCCCGAGACCAACGGCCACGTCGCCGTGAAGGCCTGGCAGGCGCTGGGCAAACAGACCGGCCTGGACCACACGCACCTGGCGATCCACCGTGAAGACGAAAAGATCCGTTTCCGCGACATCCAGGCGCAGCCGCGCAAGATCATCTCGTCGCCGACCTGGAGCGGCATCGAGAGCGAAACCGTCTCGTACAACGCCGGCTACACCAACGTGCACGAGATGATTCCGTGGCGCACGCTCACCGGCCGCCAGCAGTTCTACATGGACCACCCGTGGATGATCGCGTTCGGTGAAGGCTTCACGAGCTATCGCCCGCCGGTCGATCTGAAGACGACCTCGGGCATCCAGGGCGTCAAGCCCAACGGCAACCCCGAGATCGCGCTGAACTTCATCACGCCGCACCAGAAGTGGGGCATCCACTCGACCTACACCGACAACCTGCTGATGCTCACGCTGAGCCGCGGCGGGCCATGTGTGTGGCTGAGCGAAGACGACGCCAAACGTGTCGGCATCGTCGACAACGACTGGATCGAGCTCTTCAACCTGAACGGCGCGATCGCGGCGCGTGCGGTGGTGAGCCAGCGGGTCAAACCCGGCATGGTGATGATGTACCACGCACAGGAAAAGATCGTGAACACGCCGGGCTCCGAGATCACCGGCGCACGCGGCGGCATCCACAACTCGGTGACGCGCATCGTGCTCAAACCCACCCACATGATCGGCGGCTACGCGCAGTTCAGCTACGGCTTCAACTACTACGGAACCATCGGCACCAACCGCGACGAGTTCGTCGTGGTGCGCAAGATGAACAAGGTCGACTGGCTCGACACGCCGGTCGGTGAAGAACTGATCGCCAAGGTTCAGGCCGAAGGAGAAGTCGCATGAAGATCCGCGCCCAAATCGGCATGGTGCTCAACCTCGACAAGTGCATCGGTTGCCACACCTGCTCGGTCACCTGCAAGAACGTGTGGACCAGCCGGCCCGGCATGGAATACGCGTGGTTCAACAACGTCGAGACCAAACCCGGCATCGGCTACCCGAAAGAATGGGAGAACCAGGACAAGTGGAACGGCGGCTGGGTGCGCAAGGCGAGTGGTGCGATCGAACCGCGCCAGGGCGCGAAGTGGAAGCTCTTGATGCGCATCTTCGCCAACCCCAACCTGCCCGAGATCGACGACTACTACGAACCCTTCACCTTCGACTACCAGCACCTGCAGTCGGCGCCCGAGATGAAGGCCACACCGACTGCGCGCCCGCGCAGCCTGATCACCGGCAAGCAGATGGACAAGATCGTCTGGGGCCCGAACTGGGAAGAGATTCTCGGCGGCGAGTTCGCGAAGCGCTCGAAGGACAAGAACCTCGACGGCTTCGAGCAGGTGCAGAAGGACATGCTCGGTCAGTTCGAGAACACCTTCATGATGTACCTGCCGCGGCTGTGCGAACACTGCCTGAATCCGGCGTGCGTGGCGAGTTGCCCGTCGGGCTCGATTTACAAGCGCGAAGAAGACGGCATCGTCCTGATCGACCAGGACAAATGCCGCGGCTGGCGCATGTGCGTGAGCGGTTGCCCGTACAAGAAGATCTACTACAACTGGAAGAGCGGCAAGGCCGAGAAGTGCACCTTCTGCTACCCGCGCATCGAAGCCGGCGAGCCGACCGTGTGCAGCGAAACCTGCGTCGGCCGAATCCGCTACTTGGGCGTGCTGCTCTACGACGCCGACCGCATCCAGGCCGCCGCAAGCGTCGAACACGACCGCGACCTGTACCAGGCGCAGATCGACCTCTTTCTCGACCCCTCCGATCCGAAGGTGATCGCGCAAGCCCGGATCGACGGCATCCCCGACAAGTGGATGGAAGCGGCGCGCAAGAGCCCGGTCTACAAGATGGCGGTGCAATGGAAGGTGGCGCTGCCGCTGCACCCCGAGTACCGCACGCTGCCCATGGTCTGGTACGTGCCGCCGCTCTCGCCGATCAGCGCCGCGGCCAACGCCGGGCACGTGGGCACGAACGGCGAGATTCCCGACGTGAACCAGCTGCGCATTCCGGTCAAGTACCTCGCCAACCTGTTGACGGCCGGCGACACGCTGCCGGTGGTGCGCGCGCTCGAACGCATGCTGGCGATGCGCGCCTACCAGCGCGACAAGCACGTCGACGGCCGCATCAACCACGGTGTGCTGCAGCAGGTGCAGATCACGCAGGCCGAGGTCGAGGACATGTACCACGTGATGGCGATCGCGAACTACGAAGACCGCTTCGTGATCCCGAGCACGCACCGCGAATACGCCGAGAACACCTTCAACGTGCGCGGTGGCTGCGGCTTCACGTTCGGCAACGGTTGCTCAGAAGGCACCGGCGAAACCAGCCTGTTCGGCAGCGAGAAGAAGCGCACCATTCCCATCCGGGCGGAGGTTTGAGCATGTTTGCACTGAACACCCCGGCACCGATGGCGAACAGCCTGCGTGTGCTCTCGGCCCTGCTGATGTACCCCGACGCGGCCATGCGCAGCCACCTGCCCGAGATGCGCGACCTGTTGCGCGACGAGGCCGCGGTGTCGCACGCACGGCGCGTCGAACTCGACACGCTGATGGACACGCTGCGGCGCACCGAGCAGCTCGCCGCCGAGTCGGACTACGTCGAACTCTTCGACCGCGGCCGCTCCACCTCCCTGCACCTGTTCGAGCACGTGCACGGCGATTCGCGCGACCGCGGCCCGGCGATGATCGACCTGGGGCAAACGTACGAGAAGGCCGGCCTGATCCTGACGGAGGGCGAACTGCCGGACTACCTGCCGGCGGTGCTCGAATTCGTTTCGACCCAGCCGCCGCGCGAAGCCCGCGCCTTTCTCGGCGAGATGGCGCACATCTTCAACGCGATCTTCGGCGCGCTGCAGCAGCGCGACAGCGCCTACGCCAGCGTGCTCGGTGCCTTGCTCGAACTGGCCGGTGAAAAGGCGCAGCCGGTCAAGCCCGCCGTTGAGGAGGCGCTCGACGAGAGCTGGGCCGAGCCGGTCGTGTTCGATGGCTGCTCCACGCAGGGCCAGGCCAAGCCCGGTGCGCCGCAACCGATTCACATCGTCCGCGCGAGCGGCGTGACACAAGGAGCACGGCCATGAACGGCGTGTACGGTTTTCTGTTTCAGGTCTACCCCTACGTGTGCTTCACCGTGTTCCTGCTCGGCAGTCTGATCCGCTTCGACCAGAACCAGTACACATGGAAGAGCGATTCGTCGCAGATGCTGCGTGCCGGCACGCTGCGCTGGGGCAGCAACCTGTTCCACTTCGGCATCCTGTTCCTGTTCTTCGGCCACATGGTCGGGCTGTTCACGCCCCACAGCGTGTACGGCGTGTTCATGAGTGCCGCCACCAAGCAGCTGATGGCGGTGGTGGCGGGCGGCATCGCCGGAGCGTTCTGTTTCGTCGGCCTCTCGCTGCTCTTGTACCGGCGCGTGTTCGACCCGCGCATTCGCCTGACCAGCCACCGCACCGACATCGCGGTGCTGGTGATCCTGTGGGTGCAGTTGGTGGTGGGCCTGATCACGCTGCCGTTCTCGTGGCAGCACGCCGACGGCAGCGTGATGATGATCCTCGCCGACTGGGCCCAGCGCATCGTCACGCTGCGGCCGGTCGACGCGACGCTGCTGGCGAGCCTGCCCTGGCCCTATCTGTTCCACATCGTCTTCGGCATGACGATCTTCCTGCTGTTCCCGTTCAGCCGGCTGGTGCATGTGTGGAGTGGATTCGCCACGGTCACGTTCCTGTTCCGCCCGCACCAGGTGGTGCGCAGCCGGCGCCTGAACCTGCCACCCGGCCACAACGAACCGCGCCGGCCCGGCGCGAGTGTTTGAGCTTCACGGAGACAAGATCATGCTGGTGGAAACTGTCGATTTCAGCGCCAAGGCGCAGGCTGCTCCGGTGCTTGTCGCGCGCATCAACGGCGTGGCCTTGAACAGCGCATCCGAAAACCTCGCGCCGGAAGAACTGCGCCAGCGTGCCTGCACCGAGTTGCTGCGCCAGGCGGCGCTGCAGGCCGGTATGCTCGACGCCAGCGACACCGCGGCGGGTGACGGCGTGGTCAGCGAAGCGGCGTCAGCGGCGATCGATGCCTGGCTGGAGCGCGAGCTGACGGTGCCCGAGCCATCCACCGAAGCCTGCCAGCGCCACTTCGCCGCGCAGCCGGCGCGCTGGCGCAGCGGCGAGCGCGTGCGGGTGCGCCACATCCTGTTTGCCGTGACCCCCGGCATGGACGTGGTCGCCCTGCGCAACCGCGCCGAGGCCTGCCTGCTCGATGTGCGTTGCCACGATGGCAGCGCCAACGACGGCTTCGGCAGCTCGGCGCGCAAGTTGTCGAACTGCCCGAGCGGCGAACAAGGCGGCGAGCTCGGCTGGCTCGCCCCGGCCGATTGCGCGAGCGAGTTCGCTCGCGAGTTGTTCGGCCATGTCGAGGTCGGCGTGTTGCCACGCCTGGTGCACAGCCGCTTCGGCCTGCATGTGGTCGAAGTGCTGGAGCGCGAAGGCGGCGTGGCGCAGCCGTTCGAGGCCGTGCGCGGCGCGGTCGAGATGGCCTTGCGCCAGCAGACGTATGTGGCGGCGCTGCGCCAGTGCCTGCAGCTGCTGGCCGGTGCGGCCGTGGTCGAAGGAGTGGACCTCGAAGCGGCCGCCACGCCGCTGGTTCAGTAAGTGCCCAGCGGCAGCACACCGATGCCCGACGAACTGCTGCAACGGCTGCGCCGCTTTCACGCCGACTACTTCCCCGGCGTGCAGAGCGAGTTCGAGTCGCTGGTGCAGGACGGCCAGCACCCGAGCATCCTGTTCATCGGCTGTTCCGATTCACGCCTCGTGCCCTACCTGCTGACCGGCACCGGGCCGGGTGAAGTATTCATGGTGCGCAATGTCGGCGCTTTTGTGCCGCCGCACGACGGCTCCGCCGGTTATCACGGCACGGCCGCGGCGATCGAGTTCGCCGTGCTCAAGCTGAACGTGGCACGCATCGTCGTCTGCGGCCACAGCCACTGCGGTGGCATTCGCGCGCTATATGAAGAAGCCACGCCGCAGGCCACCAACCTCGCAGCCTGGCTCGAACTCGGCCGCGAGGCCGCGCTGCCGGTGCAGGTCACAGCCGAAGCGCTGCGCCGCACCGAACAGCGCTCGGTGGTGCTGCAGCTCGAGCGGCTGATGGGCTACCCGATGGTGCGCGAGCGGGTCGAAGCCGGCCGGCTCGCACTGCACGGCTGGCACTACGTGATCGAAGACGGCGAAGTGCACGTGTTCGACCTGCGCAGCGGCAGCTTCGTGCCGGCCTCGAGCGCCGAGCACAGCGGCACCGGCCCGTTCGATTCGGCCCCGGTCGACGCCGGCAACCGCATCTTCGACCCGATCGACGACGCGGCCGCCGGCCCATTGACCGCGGCTTGACCCGCATCAAATCAACGCGGGCCGCGGCCCGTTACCTTGGCCGGGTGGCCACTTTGGCGACGTGCCCGGCCTTGGCCCCGACCCGATGAACCGATCCGACTCCACCGACCTCACCGACCCGATCGCCAGCGAGCTGGCCGCGCTGCTGCAGGCCAGCGGGCTGAAACCACTGCACCTGGGTGACCGCACGTTGCTGCCGATCGTGCAAGGCGGCATGGGCGTGGGCGTGTCGGCGCACCGGCTCGCGGGCAGCGTGGCCGGGCTCGGCGCGATGGGCACGATCTCGTCGGTCGACCTGCGCCGCCACCACCCCGACTTGATGGAAAAGACACGCGACCTGCACCCCGGTGCGGCCGCCACGCAGGCCGCCAAGCTCGCCATCAACGCCGCCAACCTCGAAGCGCTGGAGCGCGAGATTCATGCCGCGCGCGCGCTCGCCGGCGGCCGCGGGCTGCTGGCCATCAACGTGATGCGCGCGGTGAGCGAATACGGCCCGTCGGTGACGCGCGCGCTCGAATGTGGCATCGACGCGGTGGTGGTCGGCGCCGGCCTGCCGCTCGACCTGCCCGAGCTGGCGCAAGACCACCCGAAAGCGCTGCTCGTGCCGATCCTGTCGGACGCGCGTGGCGTGCAGTTGCTGGTGCGCAAGTGGGAGCGCAAGAAGCGCCTGCCCGATGCGATCGTGATCGAACACCCGCGCCTGGCCGGGGGCCACCTCGGTGCCGCGAAGATCGCCGACCTGAACGACCCGCGCTTCGAGTTCGAGAACGCGATCCCGCAAGTGCTGGCCTTCCTGCGCGCGGCGGGCATCGAGATTCCGCTGATCGCCGCCGGTGGCATCCGCTCGTTCGAAGACATTGCGCGCGTGCAGGCGCTCGGCGCGGCAGCTGTGCAGCTCGGCACGCCGTTCGCGGTGACGCGGGAGTGCGACGCCCATGCCGAGTTCAAACGTGTGCTTGCGCAGGCGACCGACGCCGACCTGGTCGAGTTCACCAGCGTCGCCGGGTTGCCGGCGCGCGCGGTGGCCACACCGTGGTTGAAAGGCTATCTGAAAGCCGAGCCGAAGCTGCAAAGCGTGGTGCACGTGAAGCCCCGCTGCACGCTGGCGTTCGACTGCCTGGCCCAGTGTGGCCTGCGCGACGGCCTCCCCGGCTGGGGCCAGTTCTGCATCGACACGCAGCTCGCCGCAGCTTTGCGTGGCGACCTGAAGAAGGGACTGTACTTCCGCGGCGTCGGCACCTTGCCCTTCGGCGACCAGATCCGCAGTGTGCGCGAGCTGGTGCAGCGCTTGCTGACGCCGCTTGCCGAAGCCGCCGACTGAGGGTCATTTCGACTCAGTCCTTTGCGTGGCTTCCGGGGTAGGCTTGGCGGATGGACTACACGACGATCCGCACCGTTCACGTCACTTGCGCTGCCCTGAGCATCACACTCTTCTGCGCCCGCGGCGCGATGCAGTTGGGGGGCATCGACTGGCGCCGCTGGCGCTGGCTGCGCATCGCGCCCCACGTCAACGACACCGTGTTGCTCGGCGCCGCGATCACGTTGGCGGTGATCAGCGCGCAGTACCCGCTGGCGCAGCCCTGGCTCACGGCCAAGGTGCTCGCGCTGCTGCTGTACATCGTGCTTGGCGGCGCGGCGCTGCGGCCGGGCCTCTCGAAGCCGGTGCGCGGCCTGGCGTTCGCCGCGGCACTGGCCAGCGTGGGCTACATCGTCGGCGTGGCGCTGACGCGCTCGCCGACACTCGGGCTGGCCTGAGTCGCCGAAGCTTCAGCCGAACTGAACCGGCTGGCCCTGTCCGTCGAACGGGATGTAGCCGCCGACGCTGCCCGCCTTGATCGCTTCGACCATGCGCTGCAGCGGCGCCTCGGCCTGCGCGCTGGTGGGGCTGGCGCCGGCCCGGCCTGACATCGCGGCGACGAACACGATGTCCCAGGCCTGGCCGAACTCGCGCGCCTGCTCGACCAGCGTCTCGAACGAAGCGATCTCGTCGGGCGCCTTGTCGACGCACATCAGCGGTTCGAGTGTGCCGCCTTCGCCGGCGTCGAAGCGCGCGCGCTGTTCGGGCGAGGCGTCGTCGGGCAGGCCGGCCGTCGCGAACACGAACAGCAGGCGCTGCGGTTCGTCTTGCTCGCGCGACGCGCGCAGCATGTCGTCGAAGGTCGTGATCGTCATGTTTGTTCTTCGTTGGAGTTGGGTGGGGGATGAAGCAACACCGTGACCAGCAGCGACGTGTCGGTCACCGCCCGCACGGCGTGCGGCTCGCCGCCATCCAGCACCACCAGCCGGCCTGCGCCGAGCTGGCAGGTGCGCGACGGGGTGGTCACGATGGCGTCACCTTCGAGGCACATCACGCTGATCGAGCCCGGCACCTGGTGCTCGGGCATGCCCTGGCCGGCCCGCAGCACGACGCGCATCAACTGCAGGCTCGGGGTCTTCAGCAGGCTCGTCGTCACCGCGGTCTGCAGTGCGGGGCCAAGCGGGCGCAGGTCGATGATGTCGAGCGGTTGGGCGTGTTGCAGGGCCATGCGGACTCCCGGTCGGAGATGCCGGTCTTCGGCGTCGGTGGAATGGGCCAGAGCCTAGCGGTACGCCGGCAGTGGGGTCTTGCAGTGGGTCAAGCCACGGTCATCAGCCCTGCCCGTTTCAGGGGCGCTGATGCAGGTCAAGGTACGGAACGTGGCACAGGCTTATCTTGCGCATTCGCCGACACGGGGAATCAACATGCAGCAAGCCGAGAACAAAGTACCGCACACCCAGCTCAACCTGCCCGCGCAGGGCATCAGTGCCGAGGTGCTGCTGGAGAAATACGCCAAGGGCGACGAGCGCAGCATCGACGCGGTGAACCAGCGCGTGGCACGTGCGCTCGCGCAGGCCGAACCCGCGGCGCAGCGCGCACTGTGGGAGCAGCGTTTCACGGAAGCGCTGCGCGCCGGCTTCGTGCCGGCCGGGCGCATTCAATCGGCCGCCGGCACGGGCCTGGCCGCCACGCTGATCAACTGTTTCGTGCAACCCGTGGGCGACTCGATCGCCCAGAGCGAAGACGGCCACCCCGGCATCTACACCGCATTGACCGAAGCGGCCGAGACGATGCGCCGCGGCGGTGGCGTGGGTTACGACTTCTCGCGCATTCGACCGCGCGGCGCGTGGGTCGGCAGCACGCAGAGCAGCGCCTCGGGCCCGGTGAGCTACATGCGGGTGTTCGACCGCTCGTGCGAAACCGTCGAATCGGCCGGCGCGCGGCGTGGCGCGCAGATGGGCGTGTTGCGCTGCGACCACCCCGACATCGAAGAATTCATCCACGCCAAAGACGCCGGCGACCTGAAGAACTTCAACCTCTCGGTCGGTGTGACCGATGCGTTCATGGAAGCGGTGCAGGCCGATACCGAGGTCGAACTGGTGCACCGCGCCGAGCCGGGCGCAACGCAGAAGGCTGCGGGCGCATACCAGCATGTGCAGCCGGGCGGCGGTGGTCCGTGGGTCTACCGCAAGCGCCGCGCGCGCGAGCTCTGGGATCAGATCATGCGGTCGACCTACGACCACGCCGAACCGGGCGTGCTGTTTCTCGACCACATCAACGACGACAACAACCTGTCGTACTGCGAGAGCATCACCGCGACCAACCCGTGCGCCGAACAGCCGCTTCCGCCGTACGGCTGCTGCTGCCTCGGCTCGATCGACCTGACACGCTTCGTGCACGGCCCGTTCGAAGCCGATGCGCGCTTCGACGACGCCGGCTTCGTCGCGGTCGCGCAGGTGGCCACGCGCATGCTCGACAACGTGCTCGACGTGACGGTGTGGCCGCTGCCGCAGCAGCAGGAAGAAGCGCGCAGCAAACGCCGCATCGGCCTGGGCTTCACCGGCCTGGGCGACGCGCTCGTGATGCTGAACCTGCGCTACGACAACGCCGATGCGCGGGCGATGGCGCGGCACATCTCGGAGCTGATGCGCGACGCGGCCTACGAAGCGTCGGTCGAGCTCGCGCGCGAACGTGGCGCCTTTCCGCTCTTCAACGCCGACCTGTACCTGACCGGCAGCACCTTCGCGTCGCGCCTGCCGCAACCGCTGCGCGATCGCATCCGCACGCACGGCCTGCGCAACTCGCACCTCTTGTCGATCGCGCCCACCGGCACGATCAGCCTGGCCTTCGCCGACAACGCGAGCAACGGTATCGAGCCGGCGTTCAGCTGGAGCTACACGCGCAAGAAGCGCATGCCCGATGGCAGCGTCAAGGAGTACGCGGTCGAAGACCACGCGTGGCGCCTGTACCGGCATCTGAAGGGCGAAAGCGCGGCGCTCACACCGGCCTTCGTGACGGCGCTCGAGATGAGCGCGCAAGCGCACGAAGCGATGGTCGCCGCGGTGGCGCCGTGCATCGACACCTCGATCTCGAAGACCGTGAACGTGCCGGCCGACTACCCGTATGCCGACTTCCAGCACCTGTACCTGGAAGCCTGGCAGTCGGGGCTGAAGGGGCTGGCGACCTACCGGCCCAACAGCGTGCTCGGCTCGGTGCTGAGCGCGACGCCGGCGAACACCTCGGCCCCGGCCGCGCCCTTGCAGATCGACGGCGCGAATCGCCGCCTCGCGCTCGAACGGTTGCCGGCGCCGGTGCTGTCGTCGCTGCGCTGGCCGGGGCGGCCCGAGCTGCCGTCGGGCAACCCGGCCTGGACTTTCATGGTGCACCACCCGTTCGGCGACTTCGCGCTCTTCGTCGGTGAACTCGCCGCGGCCGGTGGCGGCCCGGCGCAGCCCTTCGAGGTGTGGGTCAACGGCGCCGAGCAACCGCGCGGGCTGGGGGCGCTGGCGAAGACACTGTCGATGGACCTGCGCGCCAACGACCCGGCCTGGCTGCAGCTCAAGCTCGACGCGCTGGCCACGGTGGCCGAAGAGCGTGCGTTCGAGATGCCGTTCCCGCCGCACGGTGAGCGCCGCCTGTTCCCCGGTGTGGTGGCGGCGACCGCGGCGGTGATTCGCTGGCGCTGCGAGCAGCTGAAGGCCTTGCCGAGGCTCGGGCGCAGTGCACCGACGCCGGTGATGGACGCGATGTTCAGCGTCGACGAGCCGCACACCGGGCCTTCGGGCACGCTGGCCTGGGCCGTCGACATCGACAACCCGGCGAGCGGCGAAGCGTTCACGCTGACGCTGAAGGAAGTGACCTTGCCCGGGCCCGACCGCAGCACCGTGACGCGCCCTTGTGCGGTCGGCTTCTCAGGCAACTACCCGCGCGCGCTCGACGGCCTGGCGCGCCTGCTGTCGCTCGACATGCGCGTGATCGACCCGGCCTGGATCGGCATGAAGCTGCGCAAGCTGCTGAACTACGCCGAGCCGCTGGGCCACTTCATGGCCTTCGTGCCGGGGCTGCCGCACGGCGAGCGGCGCCAGCAGACCTGGCCGTCGACGGTGGCGTACCTGGCGCGTCTGATCATCCACCGCTACGCGATGCTGGGCGTGCTCAACGAAGAGGGCTACCCGTTGCGCGACATGGGCGTGCTGGAGTCGTCGGGCGACAAGGCCGAGCGTGGCCGCGTGCTGGCCGGCCGGGTCTGCCTGGAATGCGGCAACGCGACCGTGATCCACAAGGACGGTTGCGACTTCTGCACCGCCTGCGGCGACGTGGGGCAGTGCGGGTGACGGCCGTGGCCCTGCCGGGCTTCGACTCGCCGGCGGTCGGCTTCGAGCAGCCGTTCGAGATGCTCGAAGCCTGCCACGATCGGGTGCGGCGCAGCCTTGCGCTGCTGGACCGGCTGATCGGCCACATCAGCGCGCATGGCCACGATGCGCAGTCGCGTTCGGCGGCGGCCGATGTGCTGCGCTACTTCGACCTGGCCGCACCTCAGCATCATCTCGACGAAGAGCGGCATGTCTTCCCGATGCTCGACCTGTCCAGTGATCCTGCGCTGCAAACGCTGGTCAATGGGCTGCGCAGCGACCACGCGCGCATGGAAGTGCTGTGGGCGCACTTGGGTGCCGCACTGAGTGTGTGGGCGCTGCCCATCGCGTCTGGCGATGTCGGCATGGAGCTGCGCGAACATGCCAGGGAGTTCGCACAGCTCTACGGCGCACACCTGCGGGCCGAAGAATCGATCGTGTTCCCTGCGGCACGGTCGCGCATGGATGCGGCGCGCGTGGCAAGAATGTCGGCCGACATGCAACGCAGGCGCCAGTCGCGTCCACCCGCGTGACGCGGTGCTCATGACGGCTCGCGGTACTTCGGCAACGCCGTGCCGGCCAGCGCTTCGAGCGCCGAGCCGATGCTGTTCCCGCCCGGCAGCAAGCGCAGGATCGCTCTGAACATCGGGCGGTAGCTGTCGTCGACCTCGTGGCCGGTGAGCGGGTCGCGGTTGGTTCGGAAGGCGGCGTCGAGTTCAGCCCAGTCGGCAGCGCCGAGCGCACTTTCGGCCAGCGGCAGCACGATGGCTTCTTCGAGCCGCATGTGTTCCAGGTAGAAGGCGGTGTACTTCTGCACTGCGGCCTCGAAGACCTGGCGGCGCGCCTCGCGCTGGTCGGTCTCGGCCACCATCTCGAACGCGGTCAGCGCATGCTCGAGTTCGCGCACGGCATGTTCGCCACGGGTGTGGTCGTGGCCGAGCCGGTCGAGCACGCTGTCGACATGCGCGTCGAGGCCGCGGAGTTTCGGAAACAGCAGCTGCGTTTCTTTGGGGTGATGCAACTTCTCGGGGAATTCGTCAACGTAGAACAGCATCGCACGCAGCGCGCCGAAATCCGGCAAGCTGCCACGCTGGCGGTGCTCGCCCAGCAGCAAGGTGACGGACCGCAGCATCGCCGACAGCGCCCGGTGCTCATGGCGAATGATGCCCAGGCTGGCGTGTGTCATCGAGCCTTCTCCTGCAGGAAGCGTGACGGCAGGGTCCACCTTTTGCCGTCGGTTCGGCTTGATGCCGATCAACGCTCGGCGCCAGCAGCGCCGGCCCCCACGGTGGATCGAGCACGGGTCGGACACCACGTTGTGCATGTGGCGTTTGCGCGCCAAAGCTGTGAACATGTCACCTCGGCCGCGCGGGGGTGGTGACGCTCGCGTGTGCCGATGTCACAGTGCGCCGGCCCGAGCAGGGCTTCGAGCGGGGCACCGAGCCCCGGCCAACCAAAACAACTTGAGGGGATGACAAATGAAGGCATACGCCGCAGAGTGCTTCGGTACGTTCTGGCTTGTTCTGGGGGGATGTGGAAGTGCGGTGCTCGCCGCCGCGTTTCCAGGTGTGGGCATTGGCTTGACGGGCGTGTCGCTCGCGTTCGGGCTGACCGTGGTGACCATGGCGTATGCGATCGGCCACGTATCGGGCTGCCACCTGAACCCGGCCGTGTCGATCGGGCTGTGGGCCGGTGGGCGGTTTGAGGCGGGCAAGCTGCTGCCGTACATCGTGGCCCAGGTGCTGGGTGCGGTGGTCGCAGGGGGCGTGCTCTACCTCATCGCCAGTGGCAAGGCCGGGTTCGACGTGGCGTCCGGGTTCGCATCGAACGGCTACGGTGATCACTCGCCGGGCAAGTACACGATGTTCGCTGCGTTGCTCACCGAAGTGGTGATGACGATGATGTTTCTGATCATCATCATGGGCTCGACCGACCAGCGCGCGCCGCAAGGCTTCGCGCCGCTGGCGATCGGCCTGGGGCTGACGCTGATCCACCTGATCAGCATTCCGGTGACCAACACCTCGGTGAACCCGGCGCGCAGCACCGGCGTGGCCGTGTTCGTCGGAGACTGGGCCGTCGCGCAGCTGTGGGCGTTCTGGGTTGCACCGATCGTGGGGGCGGTGCTGGGGGCACTGGCCTACCGTGCGTTCGGAGAAGGCGAGCGCTGAGCCGTCGCTGCATGGCAGTCTGCTGGCAGGTCGAACCCCCTTCGGGGTGATTGTGCGGGGCACGCAAGGCGAACAGACTTTGCGGCGTGAAACCCAGTCGAATCTGCCGCGCACCGCGGCGCCCATCCGCATGATCGAGCAACTCGGCAGACGCTGCGCGCTGGTCATGCTGGCGTCGATGTCGCTCGCGGCGACGATGGGGCTGATTGCCTGGGGCCCGATACCGCTGCCGGCGCAAGCGCACCTGTATGCCGACGATCGGATCTGGTTCGGCCTTGCCGGAGCCGCGAACGTGTGGGTCAACCTGGCCACCTTCGTCGTCGGTGTCTGGGGCTGGCGCGCCACGCGGGCCAGCCGCTGGCCCTTGGAGTTGCGCACGCCGTGGCAGCTCTTCCAGGTGTGCGCGATGGTGTCGGCGGCGGTCGCCGCGCTGTACCACGCGCGACCGGGCAACGGCCTGTTTGTGCTCGCGCATGTGGCAACGGCCGGCGGCTTCATGATGTTGACGCTTGGGCTGCTTGCTGAACGCGTGGACACACGCTTCGGGTCACGCCAGGCTTGTGCGCTGGCGCTGTTCATCGCAGCGTCTTCGGGTGCTGCCATGTTTCTGGGCAATTCCCCGGACATGCGGCCGTTGCTGCTGCTCGAGATCATTCCTGTGCTGGTGATCCCGGCCGGAGCCCTGAGCTTGCCGGGCCGATCGACCGAGGCGTACGACTGGATCGTCGTGCTGACGCTCTATGCGCTCGCGAAGCTGCTGGAAGCGGGTGACGCGCTCGTCCTCCAGGCGTCGGGCTGGATCAGTGGCCATACGCTGATGCATCTGGCGCTCACGGGCGCGGTGGGCTGGATGGCTTACTGTGCTGTGCGGTCCCGCGCAGCCACGGGGTCGCCAGGCTCCGAAACGGCATCGGACGACACGAGCCATCGAGACACCTCGTTGAACACCGCGGGCTGAAACGCCATGTGCACGTGCGCCGTTCCGGGAACGTGTCTGTTGTCGGCGCCGGTCAGCGTTGCAGTGGAGGCTGGAAAGACGATGTTGTCGCAGTTGCTGTAGAAGCATGTGAACAGCGCCGACCTGTGGCTTGGGCTCTGCAGCGCCAATGCGGAAATCCACGGGCTTTGCAGCGCCATCTCCCTGCTGTTCACCGTGCGCCCATAGCGCGCGAGCCAGGTCCCGCTGTGGGGCGTGCCGATCGTGACGATGCGGTGCACACGTCGGTCGGCATCGAACTTGTCGAGCCAGGCACGGACCGCCAGGCCGCCCATGCTGTGAGCGACGACAACCGGGGGGCAACCCGTGGCCAATTCCACGCGCCTGACCGCCAACTCGATCGTGTCCACATAGCGGCTGATCGAATCGAACAGCGGCTCGAGGTTGACGGCGACAAAAGGTACTTCGCGCGCCCGCAGATCCTTCATCCATGGATTCCAGAAGCCGCGGTTGCAGACGAAGCCGTGCACGAACACGACGCCGCGGCGCCCCGCGGAGGCCGCCTCGAGGTTGTCGGGCTCGGCGTTCGAGCGAAAGGGCTGTCGCCAACAGAAGACTCGTGGCGCGCTGAGTACTTCGCCCCACCACGCGCGAAACAATTGAGGGGCTTTGGCGGGCGGCACGGGTCCGTCTTCCTGAACCCACGACAGCAGGAGAAACTCAACTGCCAGGAACAGAGCGTATCCAGCAAGAATCAGGAATGCGCCGAACGCGCCCCAGGCCGGCTGGCCGGACCACGCAAAATACGAAGCCCACGCGATACTGACGGCGACGAGCGTGAGCGTGATGAACTGCTGAAAGCGCGCAAGCATGTGGGTTCGCATTATCGGCGCGCTCGCGCCTCGTCCACCGTCTTCAGCCGGCTTGCTTCAACGCGCGCATCGAACATGACCCTCAGCAACCAGATCCTCGATCATTTGAATGTGGTGAAGGCAGAGCGCGGGGCACGCAACGACGGGCCTGGGCTGGACGCCAAGGTTCGGGCTATCAAGGTTTATCAACAACTGCGCTTTCGGCACACCTACGCTGACATGTTGGTGAGCGAGCGTTACGGCCCCGCCGCGCACTTCTTCCTCGACGAACTTTACGGGCCCAGCGACTTCAGTCGACGCGACGCTGAGTTTGCGCGGGTGGTTCCCACCATGGTTCGGTTGTTTCCTGTGGAGATCACCGAGACCGTCGCTGCACTCGCGGAGTTGCACGCGCTGTCGGAACGACTCGACACGTCGATGGGCCGGGAACTTCAGCAAACACCGGTAGATGCTGTCGGCTACGTCAAGGCATGGCAGGCCACCGGCAATTCGCCGGCGCGAACAAGGCAGATTGAGCTGACGTTGGACGTCGCGGGAGCTCTCGAAGAGCTGACGCGAAGAAGCTTGCTCAGGAACACGCTGCGCCTGATGCGCCAACCGGCCCGTGCTGCAGGGCTGGCGGAGCTTCAGCGGTTTCTTGAACGGGGGTTCGACACGTTCAAGGCGATGAATGGCGCTCGCGAGTTCATCGCGGTGGTTGGAGCCCGGGAACGTGCGCTGGCAGCGGCGTTGTTTGGCGCGACAATACGCGATACCGGGGCGCCGCTGAGGTCGGGTGAAGTATTTGAGCTGCTGCCCTGAAGGT
>Ga0307516_10002381_pt1 | contig 25197 bp, 34 predicted proteins | sample 19_EM_MG_FD_203310 | JGI IMG/M metagenome (GOLD analysis project Ga0307516, IMG submission 203310) | Populus trichocarpa ectomycorrhiza microbial communities from riparian zone in the Pacific Northwest, United States - 19_EM | ecosystem: Host-associated > Plants > Roots > Unclassified | place...
TGCAGGTGAGCATCCCCGCACCGAAATGCAATTCGGGCGGATACACTGACTTGCCTCGCCCCAGAGCCAGGAGAGTGGTGAGAGTTCCGCTCTAGTTCCGTTATCCAGTCTGATTGCAATTTACGGTCCCGTTCTCAGAAGTGCGTTCCAGGCGCGAGCCGCTGTGCGAGGTGTACAAAGATGAAGATCGAGAATTGCGTCTTCGACAACTTCAAGAAGAGGGGTGTCGGGGAGACCCTTAGGATGGGTGAGGCGTGTACATATTGTCGGTGAGCGAGAATTGATATGGGGCTTCTACGGACAGTATGTTGACATACGAGCTCACCCCTCTCTGCGATTCCCATCAGAGCAAAGAAGAAGGTGAGCGAATAACATCGGCCCTTGCCAGGCCGTTATATCTGCTTACTCCTTGAATCCTGCGCAGAAGTGTGACGCTAAGCACCCTTGCACAACATGTATCACGGCCAAGAACGTCTCAGAGTGCGCCTACGACAACGTATATTCCGCGCACCGCACCGGCGGTTACCCATCAGGACAAGACCCCGGAGGTGCACACCCAGTCAAGACCCCTGCAATCACATCTACTCATCCGCCCGCCAACCACAACCTAATACCATCCACCTCCGACGTTACGGTAGTAATGACCCATGAATCGTTTGCCCTACAAACCTCCGAGGCCGGCCAGGATCAGCCTTCACACGGTCGTACGCGATCACTGGAACTCGTCTGCGTTCGTAGAAACCCACCTGGGCGACGCGTATCCCCGGGTTCTAACCCGTCCATCTCCGTCATCTCTTCCCCTCTGCTCTCGAAGGTCCCTCCAGAGCCACAGCTACCACTCTCTTTTTTTGGAGGGGAGAAATTACAGGTCCAAACTTCCGAATTAGCCGCCACCGACCTGGATATGAGATGGTGCGCATCGGGATAGGCGTTCTCGGTCCCAAACTCACCTTCACCTGCTAGTCGGCTGTGGGTTTTTTTTCGGCTGCTCAAGTTAGGAGTCAAACTCAGCCACGAGAAATTAGACGCGTTCCTACGTGGGGACCAGTCTGGCACCGTGGTGCACCCCTTCTTTGTGTTCGGGGGTCAAGTGTTGGGAATGCCGTTCGCTCTGGAAACAACACCTGCCACGGTTCGATTTCAGGCGAGAAGGGCCCAAATAGCGCTGGAGTGTCTTGCCGAACTTTTCAGTGGCAAGGATTACAGGGTCAAAGTTCAAGTTGCGGTGTTTGCCGCCTCGGGTTATGCTCTCGTAAATATGCCTCAGAGGGCCCTCCTCTACATTTGGAAGAGTTGCGACTTTATCAAAGCAGGGGATCTGCGATTTGTTCCGTGGCACCCCCCGGAGTTCTCGGAGGACCTTCACGAGATCTTAGTTGCTCTCTCCCAGACCGTGTATTTGGCGAACTACCTGTTCTTGATGCGCAATGGCCCAGAACCCCACGCGACTGCGGCACTTGAGAGGGAATTTCAGCACGAGCTACCGGTTGGTGATCTCACCTATGTCCTCTCCCACACCCGACTAATTTTTCGTGACAGCAAACTTATCCGATCCTCTTCAAGGTTTGTTCTCTGACGATGCGAACAAAAGGGATATTACTTGTCAGGGACGCGATTCTGCTCTTCACCTTCCTCCCTGTGGACGGTGAGTGTCACGCGTCCAACTCCTTAGTTCTCACCTGAAATTTGATGGCTCCAGACTACAGACTTGGACTCTGGCGGCAGTCATGCAATCGGATTTTGGCATCGCTCGAGGAATTCTCTCAGAACCTGCTCGACAACATCAAGACGTTTCGTGAGCACGGCGACGAAAGCGGAGCAAGTGTCATCGGCAGCAGTTGCATCGCTTGCCTGGCACATCTCGCTGTCCTCTATGAGGTCGCCGGACGGATGGATCCCATGGCCAGAGAGACCTACAACCTCTGCGATTCGGCGTTGCAAAGGTTAGGGAAGCTGACGTCGGACCTTCGCTTCGACGAGTATACGTACCTCGACCTACTCCTTGGGGTGAGTCCGTTCCCACGTTGCTACCTGATGTTTATGGCTCATATAAGGGGCTGGGGTAGGACTCTTGGAATAAATCGCTAGCGGTCTTCGACGTCCGCATAGCAAGCCTTCCGTTGGAAGAGAGCGAGCCATTGCAGAATTTTCGAGAGGTAATCAGGGGAGCGTATTCCGATTTTCAGGCTGGGCTCCCTGATTTGATGCCGCCGATGTTATTTTCTTTGGCTTGGTTGGAGGATGGTACCACGAGGGATTCGAAGTACCCAAACCTGATGCCAGCCAGGGTGAGAATGGTGTATGGGGTGTAGGTGTAACTTTCGGTTCTAGACCCGTTTTGGCAGGCGGTTCGAATTGCAGCTGTCCGATAACACCCACCGTGTCTGTTCGCTTGGCGAGAGTGACAGCTGTTTTTTTTCGGTTGCACGCTGGGGCTTGTGGATCCCCAAAACCTGGCATTCAAATGGCGCTCTTAGTACTTTCTTCTATATTCACGCATACGGTAGGGCGCGCGGAAAGATCGGGAAGGAATTCGCATGCCACAGGGGGACTTTTGATCGTGCTCTCGCCGAGGTCCACCGATCCTCCGGATTTGTCGGCATTTTTTCCTTTGTATCGCATCTTTTTGCGCCCGGCTTGCTCGACAGCCAGACCGACACACCCCGGTGGAAACCGCCGTAACAGCCCCACCCCAGACACTACGTACATATGGCGCGTTGGCGGTTGTCACTGCGAGACAGAGTTGCGGGGAAGTGCCCTTTGTTCCCTTGGCCCCCCGGCTCGATTTCATTGGAACCGTGCCCGTTGCAAATCCGAGTGTGATTTACTCTGATGAATGGGGCGGAACATGAAACGGTGTGCCCCGGGTCTGGGACGCCCATTTCCGGTTGGGTTCCACCGGAGGGCGGTTCGAGAGTCCATGTCAGTTGTGGCCGCTGGCCGGAACGCTAGTCTGTTCTCGGGTTCTGTGGCAATGCTATTGGGTGGCGAGGCACCAAAGGCACCCCTTCCTTCCACCACCAGCATCGATGTCAGCCACAGGAGCTTGTCGAGGATGCAGGTGAGCATCCCCGCACCGAAATGCGGTTCGGGCGGATACACTGACTTGTTTCGCCCCAGGGCCAGGAGGGTGGTGAGAGTTCCGCTCCGCTTCCGTTATCCAGTCTGATTACGATCTACGGTCCCGTTCTCAGAAGTGTACCCCCGGCGCGAGTCACTGTGCAAGGTGTACGAAGATGAAGATTGAGAATTGCGTCTACGACAGCATTAAGAAGAGGGGTATTGGGAAGACCCTTAGGATGGGTGAGGCGTGTACATATTGTCGGTGAGTGGTAATCGATATAGAGGACCCACGAACGACACGTTGACGTCCGAGTCCCCTCCCCTCTCTGCAACTCTCATCAGAGTCAAAAAGAAGGTGAGCTGGTGATACCTGCCCCTTGTTGGGTTGTTATATCAACTCACCCCCGAATCCTGCGCAGAGGTGTGACGGAGAGCGCCCGTGCACAACATGCATTACGGCCAAGGATGTCTCAGAGTGCGTATACGACAACGAGAGGCACCCAAAGTTGGCGGGTGTGTATGCCTTGCACCGCGCCGATGCCAACCACCCATCAGAGCAAGGCCCCGGAAGTACACACCCAGTCGAGACCATTACAATCACATCTACTCATCCCCCCGCCGACCAAACCTTAATACCACCCACCTCTCACGCTACTGGGACAACGATCCACGAACCGTCTGCCCCACGGGTGTGCGAGGCCGATCAGGGCAGACGGTCATTGGAACTCGTCCGGGTCCGCGGAAACCCGTCCGGACAACAGGTCTCCCCGGATTCTAACCCACCCATCTCCATCATCTCTTCCTATGTGCTCTCGAAGATCCCTCCAGAGCCACAGATACCGCTCTCGTTTCTTGGAGGGGAGAGGTTCCAGGTCCAAACGTCCGAGCTAGCTGCCACGGACTTGGACTTGAAATGGTGCGCGTCGGAATAGGATTTCTCAGTCATAGTCTCACCTTTACCCGCTAGTCGGCTGTGGTTTTTTTTCCGGCTGGTCAAGTTGGGACTCAAGCTCACCCACGAAAAACTAGACGTATTCCTGCGTGGGGATCGGTCTGGTACCGTGGTCCGCTGCTACTTCGTGTTGATGGCTGAGGCGTCGGCGTTGGGGTTCATTCTGAAGACCACGCCTTCTACGGTGCGGCTTCAGGCTAGGCGGGCCCTCATAGCGTTTGAGCGGCTTGCCGAAATCTTCGAGGGCGAGAATTACAGGCTTAAAGTTCAAGCCGCGACATGTACCGCCTCAGGTTACGCCCTCATAAATCTCCCACAGACCTCCCTCCTCTACATCTGGAAGTGTTGTGGTTTCATCCAGGCAGGGAACATACGATTCGTTCCGACCTGTGGACGCCCCCCGGAGTTCTCAGAGGACCTCCACGAAACCTTGGCTGCTCTTTCCCAGATCGTATACCTGGCGACCTACCTGTTCTTAGTGGGCAGAGGCCCAGAACCCCGGGCAACTGTGGGGCTTGAGAAGGAATTTCGCCAGGAGTTGCCAGTCAGTGGCTCCATATCTGCCCCCTTCCACATTCGACTGATTTATACTACAGCAAATTTATCCGATCCTTTTCAAGATCTGCCCTATGGCGATGCGAACAGAAGCCACCTTACTCGTCAGAGACGCACTTCTACTCCTCTCCTTCCTCCCTGTCGGCGGTGAGCGTTATGTGCCCAACTACTCAGTTCTCCAGCGGAAATATAATCCAGCTGTTCTAGACCCCAGACTTGGACTCTGGCGGCAGTCATGCGATCGGGTTTTAGCATCGCTTGAGGAGTTTTCTCAGAACCTGCTCGACAACATCGAAACCTTTCGCGAGAATGGCGACGGAAGCGGAGTAGAGGCCATTGGCAGCAGTTGCATTGCTTGCCTGGCACATCTCGCCGTCCTCTACGAGTCTGTCGGACGGATAGATCCTGTTGCCAGAGAGGTGTATGACCTGTGCGATTCAGCGTTGCAAAGGTTAGGGAAGTTGACGGCCGACCTTCGCTTCGATGAATACACGTACCTCGATCTACTTCTTAGGGTGTGTCTGTCCACTTTGCTACCTGACGTTCATGGCTCAAACAAGGGACTGGGATAGGACTCTTGGAAGAGATCGCTAGTGGTCTTCGGTGTCCGCATAGAGCGTCTCTCGTTAGAAGAGAGCGAGTCACTAAGGTATTTCCGGGAGGTCATCAGGGGAGCGTATTCCGATTTTCAGGCCGGGATACCCGATGTGATGCCGCCGGTGGCGTTTCCTTTGTCTTGGTCGGTGGATGACACCACGAGGGGTTCAAAGTATCCGAACTTGCTGACGGCTAGGGTGAGACTACTGTCTGGGGTATGAGCAAGATTTTCAGCGGTTCTAGGGCTATTTTGGCGAGCGGGCTGTCCGTTGATGCCTACACTGTAGTAATTGCCATTAATTTTAGGTGACACGCTGGGGCTTGGGAATTATGCTTGTTGGCCGTCAGACTGTCACGCCCAGAGCCAGTTTCCGGGAGTTTCCCTTGAGAGTAATTTACAAGTTGGAGAACGCGTGGAATGAGTGGTGGTTGGGTGAACGTAGGCTGGAATCCAATCTCGAGTTCAGAGGGAAACAGCTCTAGTGGACGTCCTGGAATTGTGATATTGGACGTCGCTGCATCTCGATTGGCCACCCTTCTCGTCCTCCCTTCACAGCCAGACCGACCAGGGATGTTGCCGGGCGCCGTATACGTAAACGACAGGTTTTCGCTATGCATAAGCCCCGCGGCTTTGCATCTTCGTCGATCCCAAAGAGGTTGACCCCAAAGTTCCGCTCTCGAGCCACCTAACGCCACCGAACTCGGAGGGTTGAGGAATGCGTGTTCGCACTATGGAGTACTACCCCATCGGGCGGATTTCCCGCAAGCAACCTTGGGAAGGGTAGCACATCGCTCGCGGGGGGTGGTTCATGGCTGCCGTCTGCTGTACTAGGGCGACACTCGTTTCTTGCCTCCTAAAGAGGGTGGATTCCCCAAACCTGGTATTCAAAGGGCGCTCTTACCGCTTGCTTGTATATTCCTGCATCGGTCGTACGGTGGTGGCGCGTGCAAAAAGGACGGGTGGTCCAAGATCCTGGAACGTTCTACTCGGGGACCGTAACTACTGCTAGTGGTAGATAAGAAATAACAGACGATAACAGGGAATCTGCATGGGGGAGGACCAGGGTGTGGCCAGACAAGAAACACGACCACAACGGACGCACAATGAATGACCCGCCTCCTTTCGCGCAGAGGCCCACTGATTCTCCGTCGCACCCCGCCGACTAGAGTTCGTCGGGCCCCCGCTCGCCTGCCGCCAATGATTCGTGCATGGAGGGATATGGGCCATAAAACCAAGAACCAACTGAGACCCAGTTCAATCTGCCGGATTTAGCGAGTCTGATGTTGTCCCAACCCCCCTCACTCGCGCCAATTACCCGTGTACAAATAGGGCGTTGGCTTCAACGGCAGTCACTACGTGGCGGAGTTGTAGCGTGATGCTCTCAGCCGCCTCCTCGGGTTGATCGGATTGGTTCCGTGGTTAGACCGGTTGCAGATCCGGATACGATTTACGATGGCGAATCGGGACGAAGGGAAAAGGATGCGTCCCAGGTCAGGGGACTGAGGGTCCCAGAATTGCGTCTACCGCTGGTTTGGTTTCACAAGAAAACGATCATGGGCCTTGTCAATGGTGGCGCGCATGCGAGCCGGCCCCCGGTTTCGTGTCACTGTCAACGTCATTTGGTGGCGGGCGGTGTGCGTACGTCTTCTTCCCCCCACCAACATCAATGTCGGCTGCAGGAGCTTGCCTGCCATGCAGGTGAGCATCTCAACACGGAAACGCGACCCGGGCCCATACACTGACTTGTTTTATGTTCAGAGCTAGGAAAGTGGTGAGAGCTCCGCTCTGCTTCCGCCACCCAGCCTGATTGTGATCTCCGGTGCTGTTCTCAGAAATGTGTCCCCGGCGCTGGTCGTTGCGCACGGTGCGCGCACATGGGAATCGAGGATTGCGTCTACGACAACGTCAAGAGGAGGGGTGTTGGGAAGGCGCTCGGGGTGGGCGAGGCGTGTACATATTGCCGGTGAGCGCGAACTGATACGGAAATCCTGCGAACGACACGTTGACATCCGAGTTCCCCCATCTCTGCAAATTCCATCAGATTCAAAAAGAAGGTGAGTGGGTAACACTCGCCTCCTTTGTCAGCTCATCGGATCGGCTCAACTGTTGAATCTCGCGCAGAAGTGCGACGCTAAGCGCCCATGCACAACATGTCTCAAGGCCAAGGGCGTCTCGGAGTGTATCTACGACAGTGAGAAGCTTCCAGAGTTAGCGGGTGTATACCCCGTGCACCGTGCCGATGGTAAACCATCAGGGCAAGACTCCGGAACATACCCAGCCGAAACCCCTGCTGTCACATTGCACAACCCAATACCATCTACCTCCGATACTACGGGGGCAGTGACATGCGAACCATCTGCCTCACAAGTGTCCGAGGCTGGCCAGGACAAGGTTCCGCACGAGCCTTCATCCGGACTTGTCCGCGTCCGTAGAAACCCACCTGGACGACACGTCTCCAAATATTCTAACCCGCCCATCTCCGTCATTCCGTGTTTTCCACCTTCGAAGATTCCACCAGAACTAAAGGTACCGCTCTCGTTTCTGGGAGAGGAAAGGTTACAGGTCCAAACTTCCGAGATAAACGCCACAGAGCTGGATATGAGAGGGTGCGTACTGGAACAGGCGTTCCCGGTCACAAACTCACCCTCAGATATCAGCCGGTTGTGGGTTTTTTTCCGGCTGACCAAGCTAGGGACCCACCTCAGCCGCAAAAAATCAGATGCGTACCTGCGTGGAGATCAGTCGGGCACTGTGTTGAATCGCTGGTTCGTGTGCGGACCCGAAGCGCTCGGGATCCCGTTCTTGAAGGGTTTCGGCGACACGCCTGCCATGTTTCATTTTTTTGTGAGAAGGACTCAATCAGGATGGGAGGGTCTTGTCGACCTCTTCAGGGAGAGCGATTGCAAGACCAAACTTCAAGCTTCGGTCCTGGTCACCGCGGGTAATGTCCTCATACGTTTGCCGCAGACGGCCCTCCTCTACATCCGCAAGAGTTGTGACTTTATCAAAGCGGGGAACCTACAATTCGTTCCGACCTATGGACGCCCCCCAGAGTTCTCGGAGGACCTCCACGAAACCTTAGCTGCCCTTTCACAGACAATATACTGGGCAAACTACGTATTCTTGATGTGCAGTGGCCCAGAACCTCATGCAACTGCGGAGCTTGAGAAGGAATTTCGACAGGACCTACCGGTCGGTGGCCCCGTCTCGGCCCCCTCGTGCATCCAACTGATTTTTACGACAGCAAGCTTACCCGATCCTGTTCAAGATCTGTCCTCTGACGATGCGAACAGAAGGTATCTTGCTTGTCAGGGACGCGACTCTGCTCCTCACCGTCCTCCCTGTCAACGGTGAGTATTACGGGCCCAGCTCCTTACTCCCCGGCTGAAGTCTTACTCAACAGCCCCAGGAACCAGACTTGAGGCCTGGCAGCAGTCATGCGATCAACTTTTAACATCCCTCGAGGAGTTCTCTCAGAACCTGCTCGATAACATGAAAGTGTTTCGTGAGTATGGTGACAAAGCCGGGGCGGAGGTTATTGGCAGCAGTTGTATCGCTTGTCTGGCACATCTCGCCGTTCTTTACGAGGTTGTCGGGCGGGTGGATCCTCTTGCTGGGAACGCGGGAGACCTATGCGATTCTGCGCTGCAAAGGTTAGGGAATCTGACATCCGACCTTGGCTTTGACGAATACACGTATCTCGATTTACCGCTCGGGGTGCGTCCTTCCTTACGTCGCTTTTTGACGGCGGTCATTCAAACAGGGGACTGGGATAGGACTCTTGGAGGAAATCGCTACCAATTTTCGACTCCCGCATTGCAAGTCTCCCGATGGAAGAAAGCGTATCGTTGCGGCATCTCCGGGGGGTCATCGGGGAAATGTATTCCGATTTTCTGGCGAAGGTTCCTGACTCCGTGCCACCGCTATTCACTCTGGCTTCGTTGGAGGACGGTACCACGGAGGATTCAAAGTATCCAAGTTTATTGTCGCCCGAGGTGAGGATGCAGTATGGGGTATGAGAGGATTCAGGACCTTTCTGGCTTGTATTTTTTTATTGCAGTCACCTCCGCGCCTGTCTACCCGACGAGGGTGATAGTAATAACTTTTCTGTAGCATAATGGGGCTTAGGAATTAATTTATTGGCCATCAGGTCCAGGGTCGACTTCGGGGACTACGCTCGGGAGAACCCATAAGCTAGATCGCGGGTAGGATGAGTGAGCGTGGGTTCTGGAATCTTGACCGACGTCCGAGCTGGCAGCCTGATCACGTCTCCCCCTCGTCCCTTCTCTCACACGCAACCAGGGCACGACGCTTGACGGTGTGTTCCCTACGTGAAATCTCTGGGGCGGCTACAGATTTTAGCAGGCGTCCTGAGTGGTTGATTCCCACCCTGCATATAGGATCCGTGGACTATTAGCATCTACTAGCATCACCTTCGGAGTCCACCGTAGACTTTCGTTCGCCTTGTCCACCACTACCCGTTCTGATCCCGCCTTCCATTTGCTCTAGCAAACCGGTTCGCGGGCGGCCCTCCGGAAGCTTTCATTATGTCATGAACCGATGCACGAAAGTAGCGCGCCCCCCACCAGGTATCTCGTAACACCCGTCAACGGACCATACTGTGAAGGTTGCAGTCAATAACGATTCCGCGAAGCACATGACCGGTGGATGATACCCGCCGAGCCACCCAGTAAACATCCCCCTACTCCAGCCACCACCACTGTTCATATCCGAGTCCGAGCCTTTCTGAAAGTACCGTACAAATCTCGTAGATTTTGAAAAACTGCCTGTTGCACCTCCAACGATCAAAGTCGTATTGGTGGTCCCGTAATCGATAATCGACGAGAAATGTCACGACGGAGTTGTATTACTCTCCGCCTTCTTGGTTCGAGGACTGAGGGCCCCTGGTCTGCTTGAGGGGCTGTAAGTGGTTCCGCCAGAGAGCGATCAGGGGTCCTTGTTAACGTTAGCGCGTCCTGCCGGATATCGCTTATTGTGTCAACGTCATTTGGCGGGGAGTTGGGGATACGTCTTCTTTACCACACCAGCACCAATGTCGACCACAGGAGCTTGCCTGCCGTGCAGGTGAGTGTCTCTGCACCTAAGTACGATTCTGGCGGATGCACTGACTTGTTTCGTTCCCAGGGCCAGGAAAGTGGTAAGAACTCCGCTCCGCTCCCGCCACCTAGTCTGGTTACGATTTACGACGCTATGCTCAGAAGTGCGTCCCCGGTGCTGTTCGTTGCGCAAGGTGCACGAACATGGGAATTGAGGATTGTGTCTACGATACCGCCAAGAGGAGGGGTGTCGGGAAGGCTCTCGGGGTGGGCGAGGCGTGTACGTATTGTCGGTGAGCGAGAATCGAAACGGAAATCCTGCGAACGACGGTTAACACTCAAGTCCCCCCCTGCGACTTCCATCAGAATCAAAAAGAAAGTGAGTGGGTGATACTCGCCTCCTTTGTGAGCTCATCGGATCGACTCAACCGTTGAATCTCACGCAGAAGTGCGACGCTAAGCGCCCATGCACAACATGTCTCAAGGCCAGGGGCGTCTCGGAGTGTATCTACGACAGTGAGAAGCTTCCGCAGTCAGCGGGTGTATATCCCGTGCGCCGCACCGGTGGTCACTCATCAGGGCAAGACAACGGAGATGGTTCCCCAGTCGATATCACTACCCTCACACCTCCTCATCCGCCCGCCAAGCGAAGCCCAACAGCATCCAACTCCGACACTGCGGAAGCAGTGACACACGAATTGCCTACCCCACAAATGCTCGAGGCGGGCCAGGACCAGGTTTCGCACGGTCGTTCATCGGAACTCGTCCGTGTCCGAAGAAACTCATCTGGACGGCGTGTCTCCCAGGATTCAAACCCGTCTATCTCCGCCTTCTCGTCCTTTCTACTCCCAACTATCCCTCCAGAACCATGGGTACCACTCTCGTTGCTTGAAGCGGAGAGGTTACAGGCCCAAACTTCCCTGATGACTGCCGAAGACCTGGACCTGAGAAGGTATGCACTGGAGTATGAGTTCTCGGTCACAAACTCACCCTCAGATATCAGTCGGTTGTGGGTCTTTCTTCGGCTACCCAAGCTAGGGACCCAGTTCAGCCGCAAAAAACTAGATGTGTTACTGCGTGGAGATCACTCGGGCGCTGAGCTGAACAGCTGGTTCGTGCGCGGACCCGAAGGGCTAGGGTTGCCGTTCTTGAAGGGTTTCGGCGACGCCCCTGCCATGCTTCGGTTTTATGCGAGAAGGGTCCAATCAGGATGGGAGGGTCTTGCCGAGCTCTTCAAGGAGAGCGATTACAAGACCAGAGTTCAAGCTTCGATCTTGGTCGCTGCGGGTAATGTCCTCATACGTTTGCCGCAGACGGCCCTCCTCTACATCCGCAAGAGTTGTGACTTTATCAAAGCGGGGAACCTACAATTCGTTCCGACCTATGGACGCCCCCCAGAGTTCTCGGAGGACCTCCACGAAACCTTGGTTGCTCTCTCACAGACAATATACTGGGCAAACTACATGTTCCTGGTGTGTGATGGTCCAGAACCTCACGCGACTGCAGAGCTTGAGAAGGAATTTCGGCAGGAGTTACCGGTCTGTGGTCTCACCTTTCACCTCTTGCACATTCAACTGATTTCTGCGACAGGAAGCTTATCCGATTCTTTTCAAAATCTGCCCCCTGACGATGCGAACACAAGGTATCTTGCTTGTCAGGGACGCGGTTTTCCTCCTCGCCGTCCTCCCTGTCAACAGTGAGTAGTGCATGTCCAACCCCTTAACTATCCAACAGAAGTCTAACCCGACGGCTCCAGGCACCAGACTTGGGCTCTGGCGGCGGTCATGCGACCAGGTTTTAGCATCGCTCGAGGAATTCTCTCAGAACCTGCTCGACAACATACAAGCGTTTCGTGAGTATGGTGACAAGGCTGGAGCAGATTTGATTGGTTGTAGCTGTATCGCTTGTCTGGCACACCTTGCCGTCCTCTACAATGCTGTCGGACGGATAGATCCTCTTGCTGGGGAGACATGTAGCCTATGCGACTCGGCGTTACAAAGGTTAGGGAAGCTTACGCTCGACATTCACTTCGATGAATTCACGTACCTCGATTTACTACTTGGGGTGCGTCCGTCTTACCTTGCTTCTTGACTGTGATGACTTAAACGGGGGACTGGGATAGGACTCTTGGAATAAATCGCTAGCGGTTTTCGACGTCCGCATAGCAAGTCTCCCGTTGGAAGAGGGCAAGCCATTGCAGCATTTCCAAGAGGTCATCAGGGGAGCGTATTCCGATTTTCAGGCCACACTCCCTGATTGCGTGCCCCCGACGTTCTCTCTGGTTTGGTTGGAGGACGGTACCACGGAGGATTCAAAGTATCCAAACTTATTGTCGGCCGAGGTGAGAATGCGGTATGGGATATGAGTGAGACTTTGGGACCAGGGCTCGCGTTTTTTAGCCGCAGATCATCCATTTACTACTTCGTGTCTATTTACTGGGCGAGGGTGATTGCCAATACTTTTTTGTAGTATACTAGGGCTTAGGAATTGGATTTGTTGACCGCCAGGCTTGGGGAGCGCGCGTATGGGTGGGGCGAATGATCTGGAGGAAGGGGGAGTAGTTTTCATGCACTTGAACTGAAATCGTCCCTCTCGACTAGGATCTCGAGTTCTCTGGTAGCGGTATCGGCGGTGCCAGCAGCGCCTTCAACCATCGGAATACCGAATTGGTTTGCCGGGCCGGTCCCAGCACGCCGGGCATAGTTGGTGGAATCACGAAAGGTAGCATCCGTCTCCCTGCTTTGCAGAGGATCGATGATCTATAACTGACGGGGGAGCATCCGTCTATGCATAGAGCCTGTCCGAACGCGTTAAGGAGTGATAAAGGGAAAACTCCCGTTCTTTGTTCTCGCAATAAATCCTTCCATTTTCTTGTGTTGATATCAACTGACCGTACCCCTGCCCTGTACACCCATTTCACCTAATCCTCTTTCACTATGCCCAGGATTTCAGCGACGAACTCCTTCGGGGACCGATCCATCGACGTCTCATCGTCCAAGTTCCATGCTAAAAACTTCCTACCAATTGCCTCGGCCTCTTCCAACTCCCTTGCTTCTTCTTCTGTCATATCTTCGTCCAACAGCTTCTCCAGTTCGTGAGCAGCGAACACGGTGCTTTCGAGTTCCGCATATTAGTTCGAGGACACTCGCGTGACCGATCCGGATATTTGCGCTCACCTTAAGTGTTCGGCTCTCTCGACAATACCGGGAGGTAGCCCGCATAGCTCGGCACATCTCGCAGCGTACGAATTATTTGCCAACCCTTTCGCCACCCTTTATCCCGGTGAGTCGGTTTAGACTGGGACTGACGTGCGTTTATACCTGTATAGATACGTGATCTTATCCCCCGGCCGGCTACTGACCACCGGGATATCCGTGCCGGAGAGAGGGGCAAGCGCCACGCCCGTTGATAGTGACGAAAACACAACCTGCATATGCACAAAAGACACCCTGCTATAGGAAGACCTGAAGATCTCAGCGGCGACTTTGTGGAAGTGTGTTGCAGCCAGTATTTTAGGACAGTCGGGACCGCGGCCGATTAGATGTTTTATGACACCGCAAAAGAGTCCCGCACCATCTGAATGGCAGAGTTAGCAAATAACACGAGTGACAGAAGCGGCCGGCCGAGCGTAGCAAGAACCGATCAAGAAACAAGAGGCAGAATGACAAGAGAGCAAACGAGTGATGACGAGCCTGTCGACAAGGTTCCCTTCCCAAACTCGTCAAGAATGATCAGAGAGCGTTCAGTGCAGTTCCTCAAAGCGAACGAGACTTGATTAAGATCGATCATAAAGGCAGATTGGTCCTGGGGAAGGGGAGTCAGGCGCACATAGAGACGGAGTCTGGGCACCATCCAGGAGGACCTTGGAGACCGATTCGCGCGTTTGAACCCGAGTAAAAACTGATAGCATGTCAGCACGCTGCCGGCACGATAAATAAATACCCGACTTTTGTCAACCAGACCAAGGGTCGCGGACTCGGCGGGAACGAAACTATAGGACGTGAGCATCACAATGCATGGAAGGGTGCGGATTCACCATCCGATCTGCGGAGCGGGTCAGCAAACGTGGTAAGCATGACAGCCGATCGCTTACCTGTGCCATATACTGAATAAGGGCGGTCTGGAGGAGTCGGCGTTGGTACGTTGAGTGACTCGAAGAAGCGATATACTTTCCTGCTTCAGGTAAACGCTCTGCACAACAAAGGGTTTCCGAAATCGAATAGAGGAAAGGATAGAATACATCACAAACCTTTCCACATGCATTTGCGCCAGTGCAAATGACTACGTTCGGGGCTTCCCCCCCTGAGCCGTCATCCTGCTCGCCGCTCACGCCAACCTCGTGAGTTCCACCCGCGATGTAGACGTCATTCGGGACAAAGGTATCAACCACGAGTTCCTGAAGGGGGTGCCTGTACGAGGGTCAGCGAGGGTAGCTTGAAGCCGAACTTTCTGACTCGCCGCCCTTTAACTATCTTGATCACATTATCTTCACACATATCCGGCATGTTAAAGTCGTATGTCCTTGCGGCTTGGGCGAAAGAAAGAAGGCAATCTAGTTCTGCACAGAGATCACATATCCGAGTCAATACCTCCTCGTGGACAAGGACTTTTTGAAGGAGGTCCTCGACGATCTCCAACTCCCTATCTGTGGGAGTCAATAATAGGGTTATGGTTTTTACTACGGTGACGGAGAATCCGCGATTACCAACGATGGAGGTGTGAAGGTCTCCGATATGCGTATCCAGGTCTAGAATGTATGAGCACGATGGGTAGGTGGTCCTAACGAAGGGAAACGGACTAACCCGTCATCTGCTGGGACTTGAAATATACATGGGCTCTGTATCGCGGGTGTCAGCAAACTCGAACCAGATATAAACGGGCCCTACTCGGAGGAAAACTGCAGGAAAACGCTTCAGCCCGGGTACTAAGGGGAATGGGGAACGCCACGGACCTGGAAGGTCCAACCGTCCAGATCGTCGACCTGCCCTTCGCCTTCATTGGACCACTCCTCTAACATGGGGACGCAGATGAGGAAACCTGTAAACGACGTTATACCCAGCGCGTCATGGGAAGTGATCATCACCCACCTAACTGCGGGAAGTAAACGACGTTGAGAGTTTCAACGCTATCGGGTGCCGTAGAGGCGACTTGCTGAGCAACTTTTGACTGCGATGGTGTCCCGTAAAATGGAAGATAACTTGGGAATAAGGTAGCAGAGACGCACGAGGACGGTATCAAGCCCAGCGTATATATGTTTTCTGTTGTCCAGTTCCTCATCGATATCCTGCCGGACGCAAACACGACAAGTGGTGATGGATTCCTCCCAGTCGACCTACCGCTTGTCAGTGAAGGAATCGCACCTACACCGGGGCAGCGTACCGTTTCGTTGATGATCGTCCCAACATCTCGAAGCAAATTCAGGTCTAACACGCTGATCAACTTTGCAAAGTCATTGTTGTGATCCCCCGGTGCGGAAACCAACCCCTACCTTCCTTAGCAAATCTACGTGGTTTGCGTGTACCAACTCCGCCAGCGAGTCGCGGATCATGGCGGCGTGAAAGGCAAACTGAATCGGGGAGGTCATTGCGCTGCGTGAAAGGGCACATGGAGTGGCAGGATCGGGTCCTCACCTCCACAACTCCCTGCCAATCCTTGACCTTTGCCTTTCCGGATTTCAACATCTTGAGTATCCTGGGGGAGTTCTTAATTCCCGATAGATGCTTTTGGATGTCGTCTGCTGTGGTCATATTCTCAGGATCGATGAAACACGCTACTGCTGCATGCCGGGCGGCGATGACGGGCAGAGAAAGAGAGGGTCGGAGAAGCCATTCGCGGAGGAGATTGCGCCCCAGGGTTGTCCGTGTGTTGTCCAAAACTCCTACGTTGGGGTCATTCAACGGGCCCAAAATGACAGGTTCCAACGCACCATAGATCGAGAGGCCTTCTTTAGACTTGTCGGAGTGGAGAGAAGCGTGATCTTCCGGATCGAAAACTTGCAATGAGCTAAACGGGGTGTCAGCCAGGTGCTTCAGATCCGAGATATTAAGCGAAGCAAACCGCAACGCATCCGAGTTTATGTGCATGACCTGGTCGCTGAGTATTCGGACGAGTTAGAAAGTAGAGTTTCCGAGGGGGATAGAAACCACGTACAACGCCAATAGTTCGATCCCGCGGACTTCTACCCCTTCACCGGACAAATCGCCGACGGCCCTTTCACGAATTAAGCAGTCGATGAGGGCTCCAATAGCACCTAGCTGCGGAGGTACCCCGATGTCAGCAAACAGAGCGCATATATCCTCGGTTAGAGCTCACGCATAAAGGAGACTGGTCGAACGAGGCAAAGTTTGCCATCCGAATAGAAGCGTTCCATCGTTTCACGGACGGATCCCCGCCAGGGTCGGTTCTCCTCCTCATAAAATCGTACGCGTTCGAGGCACTGGTAGTGGTTCTACCATCTTCGTCGGTTTGGTCTGGACCTTCGATCGGGAACTCCGAGAGAAGGGGTAAAGAGAGCAGGCGATCGCGCCCTCTTCGGACACCGAAATCCTTCTGGGGTCGTATTTGGAAAAAACCGCCAGAAGCCCCCGCTAAAGCACGACGTCAGTCCGCTGAAACCGGACGCATGTAACAGCCGCACCATGCTTCTGGAGCAGACGTATGCACCGATCATCCGTCCTGCTCGTGGTAAGAATCTGGTCTGGCCCCGCCAATTCCAGGACTGGCACGGGTCAGTCCACCGGTGTTTTCAGGAAACCCAGCTGACAACCCACTCATGTTCGTGGAGTCGAAATGGGATGTCTCGACCGTGTCTTCGACAACGCGTATGACGCATGTGATGGGGTCGAAATATGCGGCGCCCAGATTGCCACTGAAATGCATCAATTCGCGCGCCAACTCCGGCGTGGACGGAGCCCTCACCCTTGACAACTAATCGCAAGGCAAATCTATCAACAGGGTCTGGAGCGTGAGGTCCTGCAGTGCGGCGTTGCAGAAACAGGCGCACCTTCTCGATACCAGGAGTCGTGCTGCCCTCTCCACCAGGGTCCTCAGGGTCATCAGACGCCATGATTGTCCCTATTTCCTCATCATCCGACCTGGACTCCCACCGGACTCTTTTCTTCGACCCGCCCTCTTCGTCTGATTCCCTCGCGCTCGCGGACGCAGTCGACAAAGGCCGCTTTGGCGCTCCCTTCCTCATTGCGTGAATCAGAATCAGATGGAGAAGGAAAGAAACGGAAGTAATCTCCGAGAGGGAGCACGAGATGTCACATCACGTGGCGGGCCGTCACACGGGGAAGAGGGGAGAAGCTTGAGATCATCCATTGAATATCGAGTGCAAAACGACATGAATTACCGCGCTACACTGAAGTTTACTTTTTACCCACGTTCAACAAATCCTTCGCATCATCGCCTGCGACTGCATAGGGAGAAAGAGCACATGAATTAGAGTGAGAAACCTTGAATGGAGCGGTTTACTAACCATTCAACAGCAGGCTCTGTGAATCGAGCATCAAACGGTTGCCGGAGGTCGAAAGAAGGTTCGCGATATCACGGGCAGCCTCGAGTCTGCGCAATTGAAGGAAGCCTTTGTTCGACCGGAGCGCCTCCCCGATAAGTTCGGCAGCCCGGGCTTCACCCTGAGCTCGCACGATAATGGACTGAAAGGGTGGGAAAGGGGCTAATCAGGAACAAATTTCATGAGTGAGAAACGCCTAACGCACCTGTTTTTCCTGGATAGCTTGATCGACAAGGAACGCGGCCCTGAACGCCGTCTGTTGCGCTACCTGGACATACATTGTCAGGACTTGGACGGTTGGATGTATAAGGCACGACGGACCTGTTTCGCTTCCACGGCGTGGGTGAACTCTGGGGAGAACGCAACGTGTGTGATGGAAACATCATCCAGGACAAGGTTGAATCGCAATGCCCTCCTTGTCAAGTTCTCTCGGACAAGTCGAGAAACCTATGACGACCAACCGGGATTAGGATCAAAACGTGGGGAGAGGCTTGTTCGGCAGCCCGTACCATTTCACGTTGCGTGATCAGCTGGCTCGCATTGAATTGGGCCACAACGCTTTTCAGGACCTCGTTTACGATAGATGGTAGTACCCGCTCATCGTAATCAGTCCCCAGTTCACGGTAGATTGTTGGGAGAGCTGATTGGTTAGGCCGGGACAACACACGACACGTAATGTTGACCATTTGCAGATCTGGGACGATGTTATCAAAAGCGCATTCAGTGTAAAGCTGGTGGTGGTCTCGACCTTTTGTCCCCGTCAAGCTGGCGATACTTCGGGGCTTGGCTCGGATGTCGTACATGATGGGTGTCTCGAACCAAGGAATCTGATTAAGAGGTCAGGGATTCTGTGCATCGACGAACTCCAAAGGGACCAGTACCATGAGGTGAGTTCCTTCGGGGTAAACTTCTTCCCCAATGCCGTGCAACCTATTACGCGTTCATAAGCAGAAGACAGGGTGTCGCAACGCGGAGCCTCGAACCGAGTGTATTTGATAGCACGGTGACCACCATCAACTGTTCAAGGTTTAGTACGCCATCCCAGAGACAGGACGGAGAGCACGCGCACCGTTGAACAAACTTGCATTGAGAGCAACGCCTCCAGCGACGAGGGCAATCAAGAGCCCTCCGCCAGCAAAAGCACCCTTTCCTCCGGGAATGCCACCGCGCCCACCGGAGACACCGGCCTTCTGGAGTTGGTTCGCGAGTCTCTTCCAGGCCTCTTGAGAGTTCATGTTGGGCTGACGCACAGTGCCGGCAACCAAAGGGATCGGAGACGACTGTTCGGCAATTGCCGTTCCGAAAGGGGAGCTTGCTCCAATACAAGCATCCTCCTGCTTTTTTCTTCTTCTCTTTTTTCTTCTTCTATGCCCCAAGATAGATGGCGAACGAAGTTTTGAGCAGTGTGGTAAGCCCTGGTCTCACCTCGTCGACTCGCAACCCCCGTTCTGACCGCTGCACAGTTCGGTTGGATCTCCCTGGCTTGTTGGTGAGTCCTGACCGCCACAGAACCCAAGTAGTACCTCCCTCGGGTAACCAACGCACCACAGGATCGTCGTTTACTCCCCGCAAATATGGGAAAACTACACTCTACAGTCAGGTCAGGGCCTCAGCGTCGTGTTCGTCGTAACCTGGTTGCTTGGAGATGCGTGTAGCTTGGCAGGAGGACTCATCGCGCAACTTGTACCAACTGTAATCATTCTTTCCACATACGTGAGTTCCGCACATCTGCCCCGTCATACCGTTCATCAGGTCCTAAAGCTTCTCGTATCAGTATATCGTCTGCGACTCCCTACTCCTCTTCCAGATCTACTACTATCGCTGGAAGAACCCTCATGCTGACGAGGTCATCACACAACCAATAGAGCCTGTAGAAGATACCCCTCTGCTGGGAAACCCAACAGGACCCAAGCGTACACGCCGGTGGGGCCTGGAGAATGAGGTCATCAAATACTCGCTCTGCCTCGTATTTGTTTTCGCTGCCGGCGCCGTGGCGTGGGCGATAGACTCGAAAATTCATGGACCCAGGCGTCCAAGCGAACCCGAAAGCATAGTAGAGTGGAGAAGTCAGGTTCTGGGGTGGGTTAGCGCAGTATCGTTCCGTACGTCATCTACGGTCATTAATTTTGCGTTTTTTTTCCACTCACCCGATATCGCACCAGTGGGCGCCCGCATACCACAAATCCGTCGGTGGTTCTAGTCTCTATCGGAACCCTCTACTCATGCACACATTTCACAGTGAAGAATGTTGAGACGAGATGCGAAGGGCTGTCACCTGCCCTGTTCCTGTTCGCAATCTCCGGCAACAGTACATACGCATTGTCGATATGCTTTGCCTCGATGAAGAGGGAATATTTGATAGCGAACGCCCCTTGGCTGGCAGGTTCGGCTTTTTTTTTTTTGTCATTTGGAAATTGTATTGATACCGCCGTCCACCTTGTTGTGCAGGGAGCGTATTGACTGTATTCCTTGATGTATTTGTAAGTGGAATCATGAGGTTGAGGCATAACAAGAAATCGAAGCTGATTCGCGACACGGTTTTCCCCCCACATCAGGTCCTTGGACAATTCGTGTATTATCGTTCCGGTGAAAAGCGTAGGATACAGTTGTAGTCGTGCCTCGAGTCCATAGAATTTTGTTCACCCGGCCACCTCGCCTGCTTGCAAAGGAGCATGTGTTCCGAAGGCGCGGCTAACCGATGGCCCATCAGACTCGTTGCAGCACACGTTCCAGGTCAGCTTGTCGTCGTTCCCGAGTGAGACAATGAGAGATGGCAGGCCTGCCTCGTGTAGCCGCATGCACCAACCTTTATCTACCGGCATCATACGCCCCCTGCTGTTTTTCTTCTGCACCTCCCCCCCTCCCCGCCGACGAAGGGTACGCGATGGAAAGGTCCCGTTAGGCCCTGAAGGTGGGTAAGCCCATTGCCCTCCCTCGCAAGCGACGCCTGATCCTCTCCATGACCCCTCCTTCTAGCTTTTGCTGTTTCACGCTAATGTACCCCTGCCTGCACTTTCCATCCCTCTTAATAGCAAAGTTTTTGTGCTATGACCTGCGTCGCCATGCTCCAAGTCCAGTCACGGCCTTCCCTCACCTACTGCTCTGCGCTCTCTGCCCCTCCAAAGTCGGTGACGATGGAACAGACGTTTTCCTTCGACGCTGTTCAGGTGTACAACTGCGGTAAAGGTCGGTCTCTGTCCCAATTTCCCGTTTTCCACAGCCACCGTCATCTTATCTCCCATGCCACCCAGATGCAGACTCTGTGGCAAACCTCTCCATCCCCCACCTCCGACAGGCTCTCCGCCTTCTCGAATCCGAGATGGCGAACCTCCGAACGAAACGCGAAGAAATCGAATCCAGACTCGAGCAGGCCGTCCGAACCCAATGTCCCTCCCCGATCCACCGTCTCCCTTTCGAGCTCCTCGCGTCCATCTTCGCCCTGGGTGTCTTCCCCTCCCAAGAAGAAGAAGATCCACTGATGCTCCCGACACTCATGCTCGTCTCCCGGTACTGGCACGACATCGCGATCAACACGCCTACTCTCTGGTCTAAGATCCGGATCGGGAACCATAACTCGGTTGACAAGGCTGCTCGGATGCTCGCGAGGTCCAAATCCGTCCCGTTGGACATATCCATTGATTTCAACGATCGGTACAACCGCCAGGGTTCCATACTGGATGTCCTCACGCGGGCGATGAAATTGCTCGCGCCATCTATCCGGCGATGGACCTCCTTCCACCTCAGCGTCCCGAATCGCCTTCAGGCCAACACAGCACTCTCCCATTGCGTATCTGAGGCACCCGCGCTCAAAGTTTTCACGGTTCACGTCTTCCATTCAATGCAGGAAGACACCGTGTCACAGCCTCCGGACTCTTTATTCGGTGGGTCTACACCAGCCTTGGAAACGTGTTCCCTCAAGTCCTTCCATCTGGGTTGGGGGCACACCATCTTGGGAAACCTACAGGTGATCAAGTTTGACGGGTACTGGAACGGTTCAGACCCTTCTACCGCAATGATCCTTGGTATCCTCCAGGCCTGTCCAGGCGTACGCGAGCTGACGTTACGCAACCTGTCTGACGTTCCCGAATCACGGACCACGAGCTCAAGTACGGACCTCATTTGTTTACCCCACCTCACGAGGATCTCGCTCTATTACTCCGGATCCAATCGTACATTGTCCGTATTGGACAGGATCTCCTTTCCGGCGCTGGAGCGGATCGACATCGGATATTTGGACGATGCCGGCCCATTCTTCGATGTTCTGCACCGTCAATCGTTGTCCACCCTCCCGCTCCAGCACCTTCGCGTAGAGTCTGTCTACTTCTGTGAGGCGAAGCTGGTGAGGCTGTTGCAACGGTTACCAAGTTTGCACGCATTGGACCTGGTGGATGTAGAAGACCTCTCGTCTGATGTGCTGAAGGTTTGGTTCCTACCCATGCTTTCTCGGACCCGAGACTAATAATGACGACGATTACCACAGCTCCTATCCAGACCCTCTGGCGGGCAGTCGTGGATCTGCCCCAACATCCAGAACCTGAGTTTGGAGGGATGCGCGGTAAACAGAGACCAACTCCGCTCCCTGGTCGAATCTAGGCTCCCTGATCACGCTCGGGCATTCCCCACCCAGCCGCCCCTGCAAGAAACGACGGAAACAGACGATGGAACGTCCACTCCAGGGTCACCAGAGCGATTACGGTCGCTTGACCTCACAAGATGCCATGTCAGCAAGGCGATGCTCCAGTGGCTGAAGATATATGTACCCGAAGTCAAATACGACACGTCGGGGAACGCGTGGGGGGACTCGTGTCCGTAACCACAATTTCCACGCGTAATTCCTGGTTGAAGTCGTGTTATACCCCGCGGATTCGTTTATCCTATTCGCTTTTCTCCCACTCTCCTCTCATCTTCCGTTCCCCCTCGTGTATGCAAAACCGCGTAACTCTCTGCTCCTCATTTTTTCCATACCCGCCTCATCGGCCTAATTCCTGGCCCACATGACTTTCTCGACCCCCTTGTCTATTTGCTTTGCTCAAACCAACGCTCACGTCTCAGATTCGCATCGATGGTTTGTTCCTCCCATCTCCACCGTCTGTTTCATCCCTTTCTTATTCCTCTATTGTTTATTTGGTCGGCCGCTCGGCTTTGCTCTGACTTTGCTACCCCCCACCTTATCCTCATCGCCGCTCTCGGTTCTGGGAACCCGTACGGGAAACAGCAGAGAAGTAAAAAAATGTATTATTAGCACCCCCCTTACTAGAAATACTAACGAAATGAAATTCGAATCACGGACACATCTGTACATATATACAATAGAACGCATCTTCGAGAGACCCGGGTCATTTCATCCTCTTTCGAATCGAGATTTTGAGACTTTTTCGTGGACCTTACTTGGTTTGGAAGAGACTCGAATCGATCGGATGGATGGATGTGCAGTGTGTTTTTATCGTTAGGCGCCGTCAAGCACCACCGTGAGCCGCTCCTTGGACCTGCTGACCCCAAACAAGCCAACAAGTGACCGACGCGCCTTTGACCGGCCCTTGGAGCTTGCAGCCTCGAGGCTTAGCTTCGAAGGTCCGGAGATCACCTCGGGAACAGGATTAGATGAACCCTACTATCCACCATTCCAATTCGAGACACGGTTGTTGGAGGCCTTCGATCTCTCTTCGATGTCGTGCTTTCAAGGGTCAGGGTTACTGTACGAGACGATTGGACCGTCATTTCGTGGGGTACACCCCTCCAACGTAACGTAACGGTACCTGTCATTTTCATCTCAGCTATCCACCAAGTATGCGGAACAGGAACAAGTGAGATGTCCCATCCGCAGGGACACCCTGGATTCCATTGGTTTGGGTCTACGCTCTCCCTTTCGACTTACCGAATAGGGGTGGTCTCTTCAAGAGCTCTCACGCGGGCGACTATCCAGGGGTGGCCGGTCAATACAGTCGGTGTTAGGTCGAATAGAACGCAGAGAGGCGCGTGGGGCAGCTGGCAGCCACTTGCAGGGCCATTGATCGAAACGAAGCTGAGAGCTGGTATGGGACGAGACACAGTAAGGTCCGTCCCTGGAATCAGAAGTTCAGGGGTTGTTGTAGTAGAGTTTAGCGAACGGTTCCAAGCGCGCCGAGGAAATTTCTACGAAACGGTACCCTCGTAGACGTTGATAAGTTGATCGAGGTACCACCCCAAACCATGATAAGTATCCGGGACCTGGGATCGCACCTCCCGGGCCAAACTGCCGCCGAATAGACTCTGACCGACCTCGCGAACAAGGATTAGCAGATAACAACCAGATCAACCCTACTTAGTACCACGATAGCCACCAAACCAGATAAGACAGTAGGGGGGAACCCGTACACCTCGTGTATCCCTAATCGCGAGTGACCTAGGTATCATGGGATAGATGATCCGACCGGGAACGAGCGACTCGGAAGGGTCCACGCAACGCTCAGACCCCCCCCCCCCAAAGCGCGTTGAATTATGATACTCCCAGGTGCGAGCAACCCTTCTCACAAGCGCCAATGGAGTTCTCGGAGAATCCTTCGCCTTGAGGTTCGCCTGGCCGGCCTCCGAGTCGCGGTCGCTCCGGTCGCCGGCAAATCAACTGAATCGCGCCGCACCACCTACGAGATGAGCGTGGGTCGTGAGGGTGGCGGGTACACGATCGCGGTCCCTACCATCTGACTTTCCGACACCCAACTGCTGTGGATACACACGACGAAAACGCAACAAAAACCGAGCCCCGTACGTGATTTTCAAGTGCTGCAACCGTGGGAACTACACACTCAGCTCGACTAATTCGAACTCGGTCAGCCCTCTGGGGAATCATGCGGTTTCGCGTTTAGCCACTTTTCAGCTTAGCCCCGGCCTTTGGTGGGCGGTTTTCTTTTTGGTGTAGGTTGAGGCGCTTCCGTTGGCACCCTCCGGTGGGGTGTCCGAGGTTCCGTGCTGTGGATAGAATCATAGATGGGCAAGACCGCCGCTCCACGTTTCACTCAGCTGAGTGGTTGGAGGTATCCACACACTCGCACCCCTTGTACCCCTAGAGACTCGGAGCCTCGGTGTGGAACACGACGGCCGGGAATCTGGCCCGAGAGGACCTTCGCGGCGATCCTCCAGGGAGCCCAACCGAACGGTTCTCGAGAATGCTGTACGAATGGGTTATGGTCGCTTCGAGGGCTTTCGTCATACTCTGGTCGAAATTTACCACGCGGCAACCAATTGGCCGGGTCCGACCCGAGAAACTAACCCAGATGATAAAGTTCACACCGCCTATTCGGACCGGTTTGAAACTTGCCATGTTGCCGGTGGGCGGTCACACTCAGAGCCCTCACACAATACACCAAGACTTTCGAACACAAGGTTTATACAACTGCAAAGTATGACAGTCATCAACAACTACACTAACATCGACTACCTGAGGATGGGGGGGGGATTACGATTCAAGAAGGGAAACTTC
>Ga0307516_10002382_pt1 | contig 25196 bp, 36 predicted proteins | sample 19_EM_MG_FD_203310 | JGI IMG/M metagenome (GOLD analysis project Ga0307516, IMG submission 203310) | Populus trichocarpa ectomycorrhiza microbial communities from riparian zone in the Pacific Northwest, United States - 19_EM | ecosystem: Host-associated > Plants > Roots > Unclassified | place...
GTGACGTCGATTGTGCCTGGTGATTTCGAGGACAGTTTCTGTGGCTGAACCCTGTACACATCGTTGAAGTGTAGGAGAGAGATAGAAGACATCGCGATCCAGTTCCAACCTCTGTACAAGGCCGAGTCCGTGCTTAAGCTTATACGCCGATCAGTCCATCACTGGGCGGTCGTTCGCCCTGATCGGCTTCCTTGGGATTCCAGTCTCGAGCTCACCGCACCCCTCCTGTCATTTTGCATGCGTTCCCTTCGTTGTTCACCCGAAACTCCGCGGTTCGAAAAGTCTCGCCCCCGCGGTTCAATGTGCAGTTCGCGCTGTCGAAAGCATCCCAGTCATACTCGACGCTTGCACAGTCTGTGGGCTCGCTAACGGGTGATAATTCTCGTGCAGCGCATGCATACGGTCGAACTACAATCTCATTCCTTTTCGCCCCCCACAGCACCCATCGTAATCTCTCTTCTGGTGCACAGAACCTAAGGCCTACCGATGTCCTTGAACCTTCCATCCAAAACAGGATGGATGTTGACTAGGTCCTCCTCATCTGTCGTGTGACTTCTCATCTTCTCGCCGTCAAAACAGTCCACCTCACTCATATGTTCGACCTGGGTGACTCTCAGGCTCTCCCTGTATTGCGTCCTCCCTGGGTACTGCAATTTCTGGGACCGCTTTTTCCCACGCTGGGCGGTCATTCCTGTGTCGGCTTGCACGAATGTCTGGTCGACAGCGTTCTCCCCCGCCAGGCGGGACATTCGGTTCACGAACCGTGACCCTGTACAATGTGACCTGTTTCAGCCGTGGGTGGAGGAATTAATCCACCACCGACTCACCGAGGAGGTACCTCCTCACAACTGTGCTCATCATCTGCCCGGCTTCATCATCGATCAGGTACTTATTCCCCTTTAACACGTCGTATCCGTCGTGTCCCTCGGCCAAGTATGCTACCGTGACGACCTTATACATCATCCCTCCCTTCTCCCGTTTCACCTCGTCGAGGTTGTGACTAACGTTTACGGACGCCAATTGGGCGGGGATGGTTTCACCAAAAGTGTGGGTTGGCGTATCGGGGGAGTTCTCATCGATCGCGGGATCGAGGTGTACGCTAAGCACGCGTTGTCCAGGTGGACGGCGAGAATCCCATACCACGCGCAACCCTGAGATGACCGGGAACCGACTGGATATCGGAGTCAGTTGAGAGTGAGGAACGGACTGGAACGGGCTGTTACCCTTCTTGTGCTGGCCAATTCTCCAACCCTGTCTCCAGTGCGGCCCAGATGGTCTCACCGTCGAGTTCTAGTACGACCAATGGGTCTTCGAAGGGAAGGATTTCCATGATGTCCCCCAAGGTAATATTCCCTGTGTCCAGTGGTCAATCAATCGCCAGAAAGCACTACCCAGATGGATGACCTGGCCCGTAGACTGAGTCTCCACGCAGGGTTCCTGCACAGATGAATGCTGCGTCTGCTCCTCTGGGTCCTTCCAGGCTCAACACGTCGTCGTAGGTGTGCCGGAGGACGTTAGCGAACCAGTCGCTCGAAGCCATCTGGTTGGGGGAACAATGAGCCACGGGAAGCAGGGTGTGGTTGACTCAAGAAGACCTCTTCCGTTCGGATGTACTGAGACCTCAGGTCAAGCTCGACATCTGTTTTGGCTACGGGCGCCTTTAGTGTGTCGGAGACAGAGCCAAGGACAGACTTGAGGATCTCTTTGAGTGTTTGAGACCGCGGCATTCCTGGCTTCGTCTCAATCCGCCGTCCTGAAATTACGCCTTAATATCCTCCAAAGAGAGTTTTCAAACGACGTGCCCTTGATTGACTTGATCAACTTCCTCCGCACCGCGCCAGTTCCGGTCTCAGGGACATCCTCCAGCTCCAAGTCGATCGAGGTCAATTCACGGAAGTCTGTACCGCTCTTAATGACCAAGACGTCTCCCTTATCTCCCTCGGATCCCAGGCATTCTTGATTGATGTCATAACCCTCCCAATATTTTACACCTTTGGAGGCGTAGTAGAAGTGATCGTGACCGCCGAGAAGTATGTCAACTCCATGGGTGGAAGCGATTCTGCTTGACGGGATGTGATCTGGCGAGAGAGCGAGGAGTTCCCTCGCCAATGTGATGTCCTAAGCGGTCTCGCAGGATTAGGGCGCTCATTATGCGAATATATCCGCGAGGACCTACGTTCGGTAACCTATGAGAGAGGGGGTGAGTAAAGTCTAATGCGTGCCCCGCACACGCTAATTACCTCGAGTGTGTTAGGGCAATGATAAGGTCACACTTCTCCTCTCCCCTCAGACGAGCAGAGAGGTTGTGGCCTACTTCGGCCATACTTCTGTGTTCGAAGTTGGGAGGCCAGGAAGGGACGGTCGTTATCCATTCTCTATGGTGATCACGAATTTGAAGGGTTGATGCCTTCGGAAACTGTCACCACCTACCTTTCTACGAGTCCGATGACGCCGATACGGACTCCTTCACGTTCGAATATCTCGTACTCCTTGAGGCATTCTGGAACCTTCGACGTTGTGTTATCTATGATGTTGCTAAGCAGCCAGGGCTGCGAAAACAATTAATGTCACCACTTTCGAGGGGGCATGAATGGGTGTACGTACGAAATTTGTCGCTGAGAGGAGCTTCGTTAAATGGGGGTATCCTGCAACGAGATTTCGTGAGGAGGACGGTCTCAAGTTTCATGCTGACAGTTGTCAACGAACCAAAGTCGAAATCGTGATTTCCTAGTCATCGGTCAGAAGTCTGTAGACGTTATGAGCGTCGTGCAGCTACCTGTGAGGGCGACGTCTGGCGCGATCTCGTTCATTACGGGGACCTATCGCGATCGCGTGTATTGTCAACGCATTGAGACGACGAGATCCAAAACGATGGAGAATACCATGTGAGTCCCTCTGGTCACAGAACTCTCCACCGAAGGAGAAAATAGATCTCCGGAGAAAAGCACGAGACCCTGTTTCGAAGAGTTCTTCCAGGACTCTCGGACATCGCTCACCATCTGAGCGAATTGGGTGACATCGATCGTGTCTGGTGACTTTGAGAACAATTTCTGTGGCCGAACCCTGTACACATCGTTGAAGTGCAGGAGAGAGATAGAGGACATCGTGATCCCGTTCCAACCTCTGTACAAGGCCGAGTTATACACCGATCAGTCCATTAGATGATGACCGGGGCGGTTGTTTGTCCATGTTAGGATCGAACGCCGTCGAGCAGCCGACCTATGACGTCCTCTCACCCAAGCTGAACCACGATGAAGGCTGTGGTGCGTACCTGCGCGTTGTTAACCCGGAATCGCTGGCGCACCTTCGCCAGCACTTCTGCGCGTCGAATCGAAGCCTCAGAGCCAGTCACGACCGCTGCGGGTACGGTGAACCCAATACCGCCGCCGAAGTTGAAGGAGGGTTGGCTATACATCGACACCGTGTTCCCGCTTCGCTTTGGAACTTGGGAGTGAGTACTTTCCGAAACGCTTCCGGGATTGGCGCCGCTGATTCCAGGCAGCATCCGGTACCTGATAGGAATGTTGCGACAAGACCACCTTACAGAGGCGATCCGTTCGATGCTTTCGACCACGAACGTGCCGAATTTCACCCTGGTATCACTGGAACCGCAATTGAAAGAGGGCGGTCTCTTTGTACGGTATAGATATCAGGACCTGGACGACGACGGTACGGCGGTGAAAACGATCGAAGAACAATTACGCACGACTCTTGCCGACCAGGGTGGGATCCCTTCGTGGGCAAATCTCGGTAGGAGCGAGGTCTGGGCTGTCAAGGGGATCCCATGGAGAGAGGTGCGAAAGTTCCTGTCGCGGACGAGATTTCTTGCTAATCACAACATGACCAGGACTTGAAACGATTCCCAACACCGATTCTCAAAGTTTCGTTCGATGGTCCGGACATCCAAGAAGAAGAACTTTACAACCTTTTCAGAGTGCGTCGCTGGGTGCTGTATCGACGGTGAACGCTGGGGTTTGACATCATATGCAGCCCTTCGGCCGGATTCTGGAGTTATCCCAACCAACGAGCGGACCTCCTGGTACCCCTAGGTTTTCGAGTGTTTCTTTCCGGAGTATGCGGTCGGCCACAATCGCCAGAAATGTCATGCACAACTACCCGTTCACCATGAATGGGTCGACCACCAAGCTCAAAACTGGATATACACAAATGATACAGGCTCACGTGTTCAGGGACTGGATCGTGAATCACCCAAAGATCATGCTACCAATTGTACTCTTCCTATTAGGGAGCTTAACGTATGCGGTACGGACATACGCTCCCTTCTCCTAGTTCACGGACGCTAAGACCACAGGAATAGATCTTCGATCCCATTCGTGTTTGGATGGTTCAAGGGAAGGTTCTTAACTGGTTCGACTTCCGGGAGTATGGCCTCTTCAGGTGGCTGAAAGAGAACACACCTTCACTCGCTCCGTGGAACGACGGGACCTCGAAACTCTCCAACGCCGCAGAGGTTTGGGAAGATAGAACGGCGGCACAGGAAACGGTCAAGAAATACTTGTCCGAATACCCTTGTGAGCCACCATGTTCTCGGCCCTGTAACCGCACTGGATTTTCTTGTAGCTTGTACTATCACGTTTATCCACGGTCCACAGGGAAGCGGTAAGACGAACTTGGTCTATGAGGCCCTCACATCGCTCGGAAAGTGAGTTCCTCGACTCCTACTCTCCAACCGTTTCGTCAACTTTCGTCCAGGAGGAGCCTGCTCATCGACTGTGGTCCCATTATGAAACACAAGGACTCTGATTCGAGGATGGTCGCAGCACTCGCCCAACAGACTGGCTATTGGCCCGTTTTCACTTTCTTCAACTCCATGAGCAACATGATTGATCTCGCCAGTGTCGGCCTGATCGGACAGAAAGGTTTGACTCGTGGTCCATGAAGTGTCGGTATGTTGCTGATTCTAACCTCCCACAGCTGGATTGAGCATGTCGCTGCCCGACCAACTCAGGCAGATCCTGGATGTCGTCGGGAGGAGTCTCAGCGATGTCCACGCATATCACGAGAAAGCGGTTCAGGATGAGCTGAAGAGGCGGGAGAGCGTGCGACAGCAACAAGAGAAACTGAAGAAGATCCAACGAGGAGAATGGCATGATGGAAGGCTCGATTGTGTTGCTGGAAACGGAGTCATGAGCGAGCTCGGAGTTGGGGACGAGAGATTTGACTCTGACGCAGACGTGGTCACCAAGGAGGCTGATTCATTGGGTTCAGAGGTTGACGACGAAAGCAAGCCCGGCGGTGATCTTGACGCCATCAAAGGTCTCCCGGTTGTCGTCATCAGGGGTTTCGAGGACAAGGTCGGAGGGAGGTCGGAACTGTTAGACGTTGTAGCCCAATGGGCGACCGGCTTGGTTGACAACAGGGTACGTGGTGTGGATTCCTAGCTTTCTGCGAGTTTAACAACCCTACGTCTAGATCGCGCATGTTGTCGTGTTGAGCGACAATCGAGAAAACGCCAAACGACTTGCGAAAGGTCCAGTGGTACCGTATATCCCGTTCGTAGGCGGCTCACATTTCTTTGTAGCAAATCACTCGAGCCCTCTCAACACAATCGCCCTCTCCGATGCCGATGCGGAGACCGCGCTTGCCTTTGTGCAACAGAAACTCAAGGAGGTCAAGTTGGACATTCGACTTACGTCCAAGGCAACTGCCAGCGTCGAACGCCTAGGTGGACGAGCGAGTGACCTTGACAGCGTACGTCTTCCCAGCCTTTAGACGTCTGTCGATTGCTTGAACGTGGGCACCCGCCAGTTGATCTACAAGGTTCGTAACGGTTCGAGTATCGAAGATGCTGTGGAAGACATCATCACTCGTGGCGTTGGGGAGTTGAGGAAGAACGCGTTCGGTGATGATGCCGAGGATGCGAAGGACCTTCCGTGGACCCGTGCCCAGGCTTGGGGTCTCATGAAACTTCTGGCAAAGGAAGGAGAGGTGTGTGTTTCACTGAAATTCTTTCGATCCTTGCCACATGCCCTGAGTTACAACTACAGATTCCGTACCATGACACGTTGGTAAACTTCCCATTCAGGGGGGACGAGACGGCGCTGAGGAACATGGAGCACGCTGAATTGATCACCATCACCACTCACAACGGTCGCTCATCGACGATTCGACCGGGAAAACCAGTATACAAATCCGTGTTCGAGAGGGTCGTCGGAGGTCCGAATCTGTTTCGCATTGTTTTACCGGGATCACGGGAAAGACTGATAGATTCATTGTTTGCCAGACACGGTGTTCAGCGCTATGCAGGATATCGATTACAACAAACAGCTCATCGCCGTTTCGGAATCGATGATCAAGGCGTGCGAAGAGGAGCTGGTTCGGCTCACCGAAATTGGGGAGCACACGAGGTCTTCGGTTTTCGGTACGGACAGAGCTGTCGGCCTACGGACGAGGTACCTTTTGAAAAGCATGGGGGAAGCCTCGGCGAAGGTTGAGTCGCTGGAGAGGGCAAACGCAAAACTGAAAAAGTTGTTGACAGATCACTAGACGACCCCTACCCTTACACACATACACGAACCCTTATTTGTATTTTGAGCTATACTCTTACTACACACACCACTCAACGGCCGATAACTCTTCACGATCGAGCGTTCGGTGTTCAAATGGCGGGCCGCAGGCGGAAAAACCATTGAAATCCACACAGAAGGTAAGAAAATTTACAGTATTCAACATACGGTAGTAATCAATCCGACTGGCCATTGTTGGACGCTCGGTGCCTGGGGAATTCCATCTGCGGAAGAGGCGGGACGGGTGCAGGATGAAACGGCGACTGTTGGAAGGGTACTGCACGAGGAGTTGGGAAATAATTTTGGCGATGTGCTGGGCCTTGGTCGGGGAAGGGGATAAATCCGGGTGGGGGAGGAGGTATGACTGGATCATCCGAGATGTAGGTTAAAGCAGAAGATCCTTGACTTGACTGTTGTTGGGATCCTGGGCGGGGGTAGTCGGAAGGGGTTGGGCGCCGTGAGGTTCCTACCGTGGACCCGGTGGTGACGCTTGGTATTCCCGGGTGTGTAGGAGCCGGGGTGTAGGATCCTCGAACCGGGACGGCAGGTGCTGAGTACCGGTAACGATTTGGGTTGAGGTCATCGTCCGATTCGTCGTCCAGGCTGGGCGATCGCCGCCTCGGTCGAGGGGTTTGTACCCTTCTATGCCGCCTTCCAGTCCCTGTCATTGGTTCGAACACCAGTCGGGAGATCTGCGATGAGAAGTTGCCACATTCCGGAGACGGGAACAAGAACGGACGGTGGTATATGGTATATGGCTTCTCACTTACGTTGAGCGACACTGGCAGCAGGGTCGGCGACGAAGAACCGATTGAGATCTTGTCGTAGGTCGTCGACTTGAAAGGATAATTCCTGGACGTCTGTGTACCGTCTCTCCCGTTCGGTGAGGAGAGACCGGTTGAGGTCGCACAGGCAATCGTGGAGCTGGTTCTGCTGTTCGAGAGCGGCGAGTTGGTATGCTTTGTGTTCCTGGGGAATATGTATTCGTCGCAGCGATTCAAAAAAAGGGATTCGATGGAGATCCGCACCCTGAGCACGTCAAGCACGTCATGGAGGAGGGCATCCGACACTGTCTGGAAGAGCGTTGGCTTCGGGGTGTGGGGGGACAATTGGTGCCTCTCACTGTGTCTCTGGGCAAAGCGATTATCGGCGGAATGTTTGGGGTATGTTCCGAATCCATGACGGTCCAAGTCAGCAACCCGGTAGATCTTTTGGTCGAACGCAGGTCAGGATTTCAGCTCTTGGCTCCTGGTAGGATTCGGCTCGCTTGGATGATTGCAGGGTGAGGAAGGCACACCAAGAGAAGATGACTGTCCGCTCGTCATACAATCTATTCGGGCAGTGGACCGAACTCGAGACAATGGCGATCGTCAAAGCGCGAGGATCTCATATCATTGACGGGTACCGAACGAGATCCTTGTCTCTGTTCGCTCCGGCCCGGTTCTTGTCTGGGTCCACCTCGAACTCTCCGGGAACTGCGCCGATGTTCCTCCGAGTCGCCGTCTTCGTGGGGGCGCAAGTTCTGCCGAAAGGGACTTGGCACTCCCGCTCCGGGTCATCATTCCGGTGGAACCCGTGCCGAGAGCGAGCTGATGGGTCCGCGCCACTCCGTCACATCGTACGTGGACCGGGCTTCTCCGGCTGATTAACGCCACCATACACCCGATGGCCTTCTCGGCACGGAAAGAGAACGTCGTATGCGCAGCAATTGCATGTCACCAAACTTCTGTTCTTACATCGACTGAGGGGGGGGGAACACGGCCAGAACGCGTCGTCTACTGTGAGAGACCTGCTACGAACAAGATGCAAGATTGACGGGGGAAAGAAAGGGCCCATGAATAAGATACCAATAATACAGCGACGAAGAGGGCGCATGTTCGTTATGTATAGCTTGGGAACGAAAGCAATTTGACAAGTGAAAGGTGAAGAAGAGAAGTTCAACTCAGTCCATACTTCTCCGTCCGGTCTGATCTGGTTCTGCCTTCTGCTTCGAAAAGGCCACGAACGTTGCACGTCTCAGTTTCCGTAACCACGGTGGTGGGCGCGCTTTCACCTGCGGAAGGACGGGGGTTTAGAATACCCTCATGGTAAAGCAGCCGCGGGCGGTGAACTCACAGATTGCAGAGAAGATTTGCGGTTCAGGAGCACCAACTGAGTTTTAGGACCCCGTTCGTCAAGAAGGGGGGTTGGGGTGCGTTCGGACACGGGAGTTCCAACACGACTTGGAGGGGGAGTGACGACGTCGAACTAGAGATGAGATAAGACAAAGGTTGTTCCTCGCCTCCGGTCCGTTTCGTACCAAATAGTGGATTGGCTCGCATTGCGTCTCTTCGTAAACGTAGCATACAGTTTGCTAAAACACCGTGACGTAAAGATCAGCACGAGTTCGCCGTCGCCGCCCCATTGGGGACCACAATGAAGGAGGGGCGAACCATTAAATCATCGTTCTGGTTGGCGTGAGGCACCTCGAAAAAGCAGGCGCTGGCCGTCGTAGCTTTTGATTCCGTAGAAGCGGGACGAGAGCTCGACAAGGCAGCCAGGACGTAAGGGTAGGACAAGGGACCGTAGGAATCAACAGCCTCGTGAGTCATGACGATATCCCAGGGGGAATAGACCAACGGAGAGGGCTGGTCAAAGGATAGCCTGCCACACTGTGGATTATCGGGAGGGGAGGGGGGCGAAATCCGGATTCGCAAAAGTCGGGGCGTCGGTTTTATAACCACATGAAAAGCGTGACGGTTGCGAGAGGATTGAATAATGCCGTGGAGCGGAACAGCCCCGTCACATGGACAGGGCGCGCGCACCCTCTATTATGAGAATGTTTCGGATTTCACAATTGCCACTGGCCACCAACGCTTGTCGCGCTGTCCTTCCAAGTCACCTTTCCCTAAGCGCGGCCAATCGTGTTCCTCCGAATATTCCCCATTTTTGGATTCGGTTGTTCCAGCCGATGCCCGGCCGGCCTTCCCGAGTTACCCTGCCAGGTACAGATGGCTCGGCCTGTGTTCATTCCCCGATGTTTCGTTTACGACAGAGGGTCCCCCACTCGACGCAAGCTCCGGGGTAGCACGGCGGGGACCGACCTGGCACCAAACGTAAAACATCGCCTCGAAGGAACATGTCGCTGTCAGCAGTATTTGCTCCCGGTCAGGTCCCCCTCTGGACGCCGTTTTGTGACATGTCATCCATTCGTTTGAAAATCCCTAAATTTAAGGGGGAGGAATTTGGCGAGGTCCCCTCTCTGCCGCGGAAGCGGAGAGTCGGCATTACGAAGTGGGGTCGCGATCTCCTCGCTTGCAATGCGGAGCTCGCTGTCAACCCCAGTCTTGGATCGACAGTCTGCGAGATGGATACCCGCCGTATGGAATTCCTGGTGGCACTGCAAATACCGTGCCCCATTCGACCCACCTTCGCTGTCAGTAGCCTCGCCTTAACGGGCTTCATCCGCCGCTGCCGGGTCGATAACAAACCTTCCCCAGAGTGCGCCCTCATCAGGAAACCCTCGGATGGGCGTTTGATGGGTTTCGAGGCCAGTAAAACCAGCGAAACCCCACAAAAGGTGAAAGCCATGGAGGCCAGTCGAGTCGAAGAGGGACCCTATTCAATGCCTGAAAGACACTAAGGCCTTTGTGGCTTGATGCCCACGTCCATCTTTAATAGTTCCCTGGCAGTCGGTCAATCAGTGGAAATCAGAACCCGAAAGCGAGCTTCTGGCACACTTATTAGATGGTCACGCTTCATAGCCCAGGAGTCTAGGTTTCGAAATCTGACAAAGGGGGAGAGGTGACCAGTGATAACGAAAAAGATGCGCAAAGATAATCACATGAGTGAAGTGCCCATGAAGATCTGTACACACAAGCTCTCACGAGAACCGTCGGGACCACATCCGTTTCGTCAGCCATATGGAAGTATAACGCCATCGCCTTCTCCCTCAGAAACAACCAAACTTCCAAACGGCGAAGTCAGGGAAGGACTGCCCGGCTCTGTGCTTGAACGTTCTGAACCCCCAATCTCGTCAACCCAGGCCGCACGAAGTTGAGGAGTAAACCTTGACCAATGGAACGGTACATTTACATTCCTAGTCTCCCAAGCTGTCACCCGTCGCACCAGACGTTGGGCGAACACCTTATAAATACCATCAAGCCATGGCCCAATCATGAAGTATAAGGAGGAAGGTCTCCATCTCGCCACTCTTGCCCAAGTGGGGTAAGTATCCCTATTCCAGACACCGAAGGGATCGGGAACGATCCGACTTGATCTGCCTCGTTTTCCGTCTCTCGACGCAATCGTTCCTTCTCATTTCCCTCCGCCTCTTCATACGTTCTCATCCCTCCACCATACCCAACTCCTGGTTCGGGTATTGGGAGCGAGCGAGCGGTGGTCCCAGATTCGACCGCGTCCGTGTCGGCGTTATGGTATGGTTCCGAGTTCGATAATAGACGTTTGCGGTCGGATCCGTGGGGAGGAACCGCGGAGATGCTTCGTGGGGGAGCGTACGACCGCCGAGTGCTATCTTCCATGTGGAGGAAATAACTGGAAACCACGAGGGATAGATCTACGACCAAGATGTCGTGGTTAGTTTAACATCCTCGTATGCCAGATGGCTCCCGGACTCACACAGTTGGGCGATGAGGATAAGGACGGAAAGAGCACCCCACGCAGGTTTGGGGGCTACGAGTTTCGAACATGGTAACCGACCAGCCCTACATGGCACGGCGGGTGCTACCGCGACCAAGAGGCATACGAGGACGATTAGGTTGAGGATGAAATGGATGGGGGTCAAGTATGCGCCAAAACAGATCAGCCGACCGTTTTCCTTCCATGAGGCGAAGACACTTGCGAACACGGGTGAGCTTTGGGTGCTCATTCGTTGAATGAAGAGGCGGACTCACATCGTGGAAACCAAGAGTACAAGGGCCACCTGCAACATACCCACAATCGCAAGTGCCCCTTGGGTTCCGTTCGGTAACTTAGATCCAGCTATTTCAAGGACCCCCGCTCGATCAGGGGGAAACACGCCACAAAACTGGAACGCTCACTGCTCAACTGGAAGAAACACAGTACCGCGAGCGCGAGTGCAAACGTAAACAGGAAACAGGAAACTGCGATTGCGCCAATCCTCCTCGAAAATCCGAAGCAAGGATTGAATCGCCGTAGAGACATGCTGTTTTGGGGGTCGTGGTCGAAGTCGTGAGGAAAGGAGGAGTGTGCCAGCTAGAATCGTCCCTGAATCCAGCTTTGGCATAGGCGGAGCGGGCAGGTCGGAGTGGAGACGCCCTGATACAGATATGGAACCCCACTGGCTGCACACAGCCTCCGCTTTCTTTATTTACAGCTGACACATTTTATCCAAGCGCTCGAGCTGGTAAATCCAGCGGCAGATCACGCGCAGCGATTTGAAACCTGAAGTGAGTGGCCTGTGCAGCATCGCACAGGGAACTGCCTGCGAACTACACAGTTGGTTGTGGTCGAAGCAGTGGAAAGTCCGATTCGATCGGATTTATGCCCCCACACTGAGCGGAGGGGTCCGCATATTTCAAAAATGAATCGCGCATTTGTGAAACGAATGATGTCGATGAGTATTCAGAGTACACCACCTCCAGGACGCTTGTGCGGAACATCGCTCTCACTAGAACCTTGGGTATTTTGGTCCCTTATCCGTGAGCCTGTAGTTGATCCCGTCAAGAGTCTCGATCTCTCCCTCCTTCACTAACTCCCTTATGGCGTTCCTGACATGGGTTGGTTAGAGCGCGTGCCCAGCCCTGTGATGTTTACGGAGATCTTACCTAATTTCCAACTTGGACGTTCCCTCACCCGGGGCCCTCTTGACGTTCACCTCTTCTCCTGGCGTTTTCGACCGAATGAAAACCATGATATTCCGCTTTGCGGGGCTCCACCCCCCGTATGGATCTGGCTTCAGCTTCCGTGGCGGGGTAGAGGTCACGATTTCGGATAATTCTGAACGAAGGGCTTCTAGCTCCTTATCCAAGCCCTTTCCCGGGGAATCAGGAACAGCATCGTCCCTACTCCGCTGCTTGAACTTCCCTTTGGGGGTCTGCCTGTTCTCGCCTTCGTCGTCGGATCGACCCTTCAGCTTTACTGTAGATTGCGACGATTGGGAGGAGGAGCCCTCTCCGCGATCCGAATGTCCTTCGTAGGAGTGGTTCTTTGCAAATGGGTGCGCCGGGGCTGGGGATGGAGAACGTTCGGAGGGGGGGTCGGTGTAGTATTCTGTGGATCCGCCATCGTCGCCACTCGCATCGCGATTTTCAACTGTCTCCATTCCTTCCTCCACCAAAGGGTCTGGACGGTCATCATCAACCTGCGGAGTGGGTGCGGAGGGCAACGGGTGATCCCGTAATGGCGGAGAGTCGAGAGCCAAAGTCTGCATAGATATGCTTATATCTGGGTCGGCAGTCAGAGGAAGTGGAGGGCAGACTATCCTCGCATACTCCGAGTCGTAAAGTCTCGGCTGTTGCACGCACGAATATTGAGACGAATGAGATGGTTGACAGGGAGCCGAAAGTACACACCGGTGGTCGACCCCGAGAGTGTCCCAAAGTGACCACCATGGTCTCCATCAGATGAAAGATCACTTCATGGGGATCCTCGACCAGTCGAATAGAGAATATGTCAAACAACACCACTTCATTGAATTTGCGGGGCACGCCAAACACTCGCGCATAGGCATGTTCGCTGCAGCACGCTTGGGTCAATCCTGTTGAATCCCACAAACGTGGGGAATAGTCACCTTAACCTTGGTGGCTCTTGATCTTCCTTGATCGTCAACATTGCCGTTACTTTGCCAGTTCCGTCCACCATACGGATAGTCCGAGTCCTTTCCCCAGGGACCTCAACACTGACGATGTGTCCGACGAACGTGGCCTGTGAGATGGAAGTCAGCCCAGTCGGAGGTGGTCCAGGTGGGGAGAACGGGATTTACGATGTAGAAATCATCGTCGCCCAAGCTGTACCAGGATCGTAGGGACCCAGTCCTGGTTAACTCTTCTCTGATCTTGGCCTGAGCCAACTGTCGAATCGTCACCGGCCGAGTGGGTTCAGGCCGTCGAGTCGCCTGCCTGCAATAACCTTCAGAAACGCGGGGCTAGACAGGTGAGTTAGCGGGCTCACGCATGGCCAAGTGTGGCGTGAGTGTCGTCCATGATCAACTCGATGAGTGGCGTTGATGACGGGATCTCAAGGGAGTAACTGGAGACAAACAAAGAAACGAACAAAATAAACCTAAGATATTACAGGCGAGGCTAAGATAATGCTTTACTATCTAGATGGCGGCGTAGTGGTTATCGGAGGTGATGAACACGTCTCCGCCCTCCACCAGCTTGTCGAGCGCGTCGCTGTGCGAACAACCACGTCAGTTCAGGTACCTAACAGGCGAGGGAGGAGGGAGCACGGACCTGACTATAGGAGGGTCCACTTTGATCGCCCTTCCAATGGCTGCGACGTGGGTGCCTTCGCCTCCATGCTGGGATTGTAGGAACTGCATGATCTTGCGTTCAACGTCGTTCATGTGCAAGTACTGGTCGCCAGATCCCATATTTTGATGTGAATATGCGGATTGGCTGCCACTGGGTGTAACCCCCTGCATGGGCTCGCCGTCACCACCACCACCACCACCATGCTAAGTGGCACTCAGTCACGTCATGAATGAGTTCAGGAAACGAGCTCACCAGCCCACGGGAGAACGCCAATGTGACATATATGGCCTCAAACGAGTGGTAAATGAGCTCGTGAGGATCTGTGACTGGTTGTATGTGCGCGACATTGAGGTATCGCCTGTTGCCAAACTGTTTGAGGGTCCCGGTGACTCTTGCGTACATATGGTCACTGGGTCTCCGATTAGGCTTGGGGGCTTGGGAATGACACAGGAATAAACTCACGCAACACCGTTGGTGTTTCCATCATCGCCCTCCGCCGAAGCGTCGACCCAATGCCGAGCTTCAATTCGCCCGGTTCCATCTGCAAGTTCGTATATGTTGTTTGTAGGGTTCGGCTGGACGCCATACACATGGGCGACTGTTGTAACCTAATTCACCTGAAGGTGAATGACCACCCCCACTGCGACATGTCGGAGACCAGACTTACATGATTGATCTCGCAGTTGCCAAGCATCCATTCGGCGGATTCGTGTACTTGTGACGAATCCAACAATTGCTTGATCGTCACTGGCCGTAAGGAATGCGAAGTGGTTTTCTAACACTTTACCGTGAGCGTCGGATTCCCGTCGTTGGAACAGGGGTTCGTACCTTCGCAGACCCCGGGCTATTTTCTCCCATGGGGGATCCTTGCACATACCCACCTGCAAAGTCACCTAGGCGTCGCGTTGTCAGCATGGTTTCCACGGAGAGCAGAGGATGTCGGTACGTTGGCTCATGTTTCGGTGAGACGGGACCGGGGAAGGGTCGTGATGGTAAATGAGCGAGCGTGTCGCGTTACGTCACGCGACCTGTCAGGTTGAAATCGACGCGCCTGGATGGTTATCCCAAGAACGGTGGGTTGCGGTACGGCGCTACAGCAGCGAAAGTGGTGGTCGTGTATTATTATAAGGTTCCTACTAATATCCATCCTTCGCCTACCATACAACCCGTGCAAAGTATTATCATAGACATGATTTAAGCGTCACCAGCATGGTCCAATCCGTGCGCCCTTTATGCGTGAGTGGTGGCGATTTTGAGCATACCCTTTGCGATTCCCTCCAGAATCTTTTTACGAGACTCGACGAATCTGGCAGCTTCTGAGGCAATGATCTTCGATCCGATCTGAGGAGGGAACGGTGAGTAGACGAGGAACAGGTGGGTTAAAAGGGCGTACCTGAGGGAAATCCTTTAAGGATTCGCAGGCATCGACAAAGTCCTGTTTGCTCTCGTTGCTGCCAACCTCTTGAGCTTTCTTGGCGATATCCGCGGACATCTTTTGAATGACAGCGACACCCTTCACCCTGATTTCCTTGAAGCTTTGCACCAACTGAAATAAATGTAAGATTTTCTCCCTAACCACACATTGAACAACGTACGGCAGAGAGTTTGTGAACTTTGACAACGGATGAGGGTTTGAAGCGTGTTGTCTCCACATTCAATAGGATCAGGGCCTCCTGGGTTAAAGCGACGATTTGAAGCAACTCCGGGAGCAACGAATCGTCCTCAAGCGCATCCGCCAGCTTCGCCTGCATATCTAGAAGGGAGGTCAGACCATCTGTGTATTTGCTCGGATCGGTCACCGCCCACCATCGAAGAAAGTCGTCACGAGGCCCGGAGGGGAAGTAACCTGTGGTGGCTCCTTCTGATCGTGGGAGCCATCCTCCGCAGGGATTTCAATGCCACGCAGGGGTTTTCCGGTCTTGAGCTCACTCTGCTTCATGGCATCGGCGAGCACGGTAGCGGGCGAGGGTCGAATATGATTGTGGAATGGTTCTAGCCACTCTGCAATTGCGGTGGCGAATTCGAATAGCCGCCTCTCGTGTGCTGTGAGCTTTGAACCGTGACCATCAGCCAAAGTCAGAAATCTCGACAATCGTGACATACATTATGCTCCTCGTTTTCGCTCCTCTGGACCAGACGCTCTTTAAGAGGGCGACCAGGGTCATTCGTCTGCTTGGGTCGATCACCAACGAGAAGCTTTTCCTCAACTGTGTCGTCCAGATCGCTGGCTTGTTGGAAGGCGCGGATGTAAATCTTTAGAAATGTGTGTAACCAGCCCGACTGTTCAATACCCTCAGGTCAGTAAATCGACTGGCGACGTGCAATAGAGTGCAGACCCCGGGTTCCCGCCCGAATAGAGTGGTTTGCTCGTTAAACGATGGCCCGTATCGGGGCTGGTAGTTGGCGAAAATCTCGTAGTCACGGTTGTCGTGGTGCACTAGTGAGAAACTCGGTCAACACCGGGTCGTGCGTGCGACAGATCGACTCACGCCGCGCGAAGATGAACTTAAGCTCGATCAGCTCCATATCCGTGAGATCGGTATTAACCTGCTCGTGGAAGACTCGCATCCGCACGTGCTCCATCTTAGCTATGTCCCTTTGGAGAGAATTCTCCAGTCTGTCCTCGAGTTCAATAAACTCCGGGATCTCCAGAATAGGGTCAGTCTCAACGAGAAATCGTCGTGACGGTAACGTACTTGAGAGTACTTCTCCGCGCTGAAAGCGCGCACAACGTATTCAGAGGTCTAGGGGGCGATAAGGATCCCTGTTTGTGAATGCGAGCACGTTGCCACGGACCTCAGATGAATTCGCGACGTAGATCTGGCTTGACTCCCCACACTCGGTGGAGTAAGTTAAGTCGCCGGTGGCGATCAGAGAAAAAGTGCTCGCCCGCGACAGGATCAAATGTGACAAGGTATCATGCTGTATTTGCTTCAGGTTCAACCCGCGATAATGTTCCAACGCAGACGAGGCGGCGCCTGGTTCCCAGGTGAGTTGGCCATCAAGAGTGAACACTCGGGGACTAACCAAGCAGGTGATATATCCTGATCAAAGTTAACCGAATCTGGTATGCCTGCTGACTATGTGTCAGCGCAACTTCCAGGGCAACAGCGGCCTTGCATAGGTGCAATTCGTCGTTGGAGATCTTCCAGGCGTTGACCAATATGTGAGCAAAGAGGATGATGAGATCGTCAGCGGGTTGAAGCTCGGTCTTGGGGAGATCGTTTCCAAGTTTGAGACTCTCGAGGTAGAGTTCGAGACATTTATCTGCCCGGGCAACTTCGGACTCCTCAGAGGCTTGAGCTTCGGGGAGATTGTGACGCAGCAGCTTGAGCACGTTGATCGTTCGCTGAAGCTCCTTGTGGGTTTCCTACGCCGCGGCAAGTTAAGTTTCCGACCTGCGGGAGCAAACGGGATGAATCACCGTTGCTATTGAGGTTTGCCTGAGGTGCGAGGTCCATTCTGCAAGACTCTCGCCGTCTAACTCAATATACGGCTTCAGATCCTCAAAGCAGCAAGCTTTGTCGCCGAACTGATCGAAGTACGACTTGAGGTAGTTCTCTAGAACCTTCGGGTCTCCAACAACATTGAGTGTGAGTGGGGGGTGGAAACTATATTGAAAATACCTTTCGATATTGAGCGTTCCTTCGCCCGCTTCTCCAGTTCCAGGAGGGCCAGAGGGCCGGAGCGGTCCTTCTGTCCATCGCGTTCAGCGATCTCTGTGAGGAATTTTCTTGTCGACTCCACGAATTCGGTGGTATCTCCTTCCGCAGAGAACGTAGCGTCAAGGACAGCCAAGAACTCCAGCCAATTGCGATCTCTGAACCAGATTAACGAACGAGACGGAGCATGGGGGATACCCACTTACCCTTTTTCAGTTATCCGCCGCTGAGCTATCTGTTTCTCTTCCTCCCATAGACCCTTTCGTTTCCAAACCTCCCTCCTGATCTCATCCACGATCAAGCTGGTTTCGCAGATCGCTTTGGCCGGTTCAGTCATCAGCAGCTGGTGTGCGTCATCCCATAGCTCTAGTTTTTTTAGGATGCTAAGATGGAGGTAGAAACGATCTGCGGAAAGGTAGGAAGGGACAACCGCCGAGGAAAGTAGTCGCTGTGAGAGTTTGAACAGTATGGGGCGCATAGATGTAGGGGTAGATGGATCCCCGGCCTTTTCGAAGCGCATGATCAGGATATATGCGGCGTGCTCGGGTTATAAACTCACTTGAAGAACAGCACTGATGACGCTCCAGTAAATGTAGTGGTCTTCTTGGAACTGCTTGTGCATTTTCATGGCGAGCTACATATCTTCGGTAAGCGACGGAGCAATCATGTTGATCACGGGCGGACCTGTTGAGCTGCCTTCCAGTTTCCAGTCCGCACGATTGCGAAGAAAGTCTGCACCCCTAGTTCTTCGTGGTGGGGCTGCTTCTTATAAGCTTCCTCGAACATGGTGATCATGTCATTGTCTATCCACAACTGAGGTGAACATTGCCGGATACTCGAGCGCCCGGGCAGACTCACGTCTTCCCAATCCACGGAGGACGTGCATCATCGCGGATAACGTAGCATCGTCCGTAGTCTTTGACGCCAGGACTTCGTCACAAAGAACAAGGGATTCCTCGACTTTTTGAGTCCGGACGAGGGCGAGTGCTTTGAGCGCCTGTTGCGATTTAGCGGTGATGCTTATTCCTCGGATGGGGATTCTGTCACCTTCACAAGGTTGTTTTCCGGCGACTTCTTGAGCAGCTTATTGCACGTTAGGATCGCGGTTTTGTTCGATCCGGAATCGATGGCATCTGGGGAGTATGGAGGCGGACGCGTCAAGATGAGATGATGAACAGGAGACGGGTGGTGGGATGCTCGCCGTAGATAGGACGTAGTTGGCGGTCGAGCTGGGCAGCCTGCATCTTTATTGACCGGGCACACGAAGGTTAAGGCCAAGGGTCAAGGAGAGTACAATTCAAAGCCTGCCAGCGAACAGGCGGCAACCGACCGTTCAAAATTACCCGACGCCGTGTACACGCTTTGATTGCACCCCCCGACATCGGCGTAAATGCCCGTCTTGCTCTCCAGGTCCGCATCTCCCCTCTCGCCCACTCCACACTGACTTAGGCCGTTGTAGGGCTCTTGACCCCTTGTTGGGCGTATTCACCGGCGTTTTTGCCTATCACCTGGCGGAAAATCATCCCAGGACCGGATTTGCCCCGGAGGGGAGACTCCGCCCCCTCATCCAATGGAAATGGTCCCAATACAAGACCCGGAGGGATCAGCGACTCGACGGCCTCGAGGGGAACGTTGACTGGACCGGTTTGTCTCCGGAAGAGGGCAAGAAATAGGTCCGTCGGGTGTCCGGAGGCCGCAGGATGTTGACCAGCGCGACCTCCCATTAATCATCCGTTAACCAGATCCCTAACTACCCCCATGACTTGGTGGAACGTTTCCCTCTCCGCCTCGGATAACCCCTGATCTTCCTCTCCTCTCGATTTCTTCAACGCGAGTCCAAGTACCACGCTGCGCCTACGCTCATCCATCAACCCACCCGCCTCCGCGATCCAAATAAGTGTGGCAACTTGCGACGCATACAGCGTATATAACGTTCGCAGGTGGTCTGTGGGTGCACTCCCGAGCAGTGGTGTCAATTGTATCGACGGTGGAGGGGGAGGTAATGTGGAAACGTTGGGCTCCTGCATGTCTGGGGGTGGTTGTGCGAGCAAAGGTGCTGTCGGTGGGATTGATGCTTGTATCTTCGCACACAAATCAGTATTGGTCTTTGAGGTCGATAGTTTTCGCCATCGCACAAGGTTTCCCACCTTCCCCAGCTGGGTGATGAGGATGAGGATTCGATCTGCGAAGGGCTGCAGAACGACCTCTGTCTGGATACCGTTGATGACCTTTGAGCTTTGTTTATGCATGAGCATGTCGGCGTTGGCGAGTGAAAGCGATCAATCTGGAGTCGCGGCTTCAAGCTCCCGATTATCCGCCACCACCATCCCGTCCGCGATGACCATCACTTTAGGCTCTAAGGGCAAAGGTCGGGACCTTGAGATGGGCTGGTGGCAGTATTTACCACTAGGTGAACGGTCCCAAAGGTGCGTCGACGCGTTTATGGACGTTTCCTTGACTGAACACGATGCAGACCAGTTGCGTGGTCGGGATTGTCAACAATATTTACAGCACATCCTACGAAACCGTGCGTCGTTGGACGCCAATTCCCCTCCCTCAAGTCCTTCGAACTTCCTTTGCCAAAGGCCATTACCCAGGCCATGAATTCATACAACCCTCCAACAGTGATCACGGTTTCAAGCGACAATATGTGGCTCTTCGCATTCTTTCCTGGTACCGATGTTGACGGTGCAGGGTGCATATGGGTCAGAAGCCTCGAGACAGATATCTGGATCGCTAGGGAACATCCGACAGCTTCAGGGTACCCCTGGAATGCCGGTGTTGTTGCCGCGGCCTGGATTAACAGTGACAGACAGGTGCGCAGGGTCATTCCTTAAATCGCGCTAGTTCTGACTGCTTACCTGGAAAATTCAGTGGAGGACCAATGCTACCGTCGCTCCATATCGTCTGCCGACCAAGGGTCCCACCTTTCCTGTCTCATTTCCCGTTCTTGTGATCGTGACGCAGAGCATGCACGTTGAAATGTGGTATTTGCGAGCGCGTCACGTCAACTTCGGTTTCCTACGGGCCGCTCTGACGCATGGCGCCCCCGGCCACGAGCTTCAGCCCCCAGCCCCCCTGGCCCCCCACACGTCTGAAGGTGGAACAAAACTATGTGTCACTGCTGCGATAGGCGTTATGTACGACGGTGAGCTCTCGGTGTTATGGAAACGGGTCTAGTGTTGAACCTCCAATTTTAAGCCCCCACTGTACTCGTCGCGGTGCGGACAGCGCTGGTGCCGCCCTCAACGGCTTCTGACGTCGAAGGTCTTGACGTGAATTTCACCCTTAACATACCCGACAGTGTGAGTGAAGCAGGGCCTTCGAATGAGCGGGAAATGTGGGGAGAAGACCCGACGATAGATTTCTTCGAACTGAGCCTGCGGTTTGAGAGCCTCCAAATGGGTACGTACCGGGTTTGTTCGCTGATTCGGCGGTAACACGATCACCCTAGGTTTGGCGGCTCGACCGATTTCATCCGTCCACCACAATGACCCATGCGTGTCGAGTATGCAATTCTTCCCTACGATCCCTCATGCTCTGGGAGAGCCGATTTCAGATCTGCCAAAATTCCCAATACGCCTCGCCGTAAACTTTGTGGACTTCGGCGACTGTGAGAGCTTTGGTTCTCCGTTTGCATATGACTTTCCGACTCTGACTTGAAACCCAGACTCTGGAATGCCAAAGAGCACGTTGGCTGTGTACACTGTCATGGGGAACAAGGCGCCGCAGGGCGTACAATGGGTGCGCAATCAGCTGGTTCATCAACATAATCAACTGAGAGCAACCATTAGTTAATCCGGCCAGAAAGTTCCAGACACTTCAACGATGGACCACTGGCCTTTATACTCCCCTCTGCAAACAACACCAGGCTTCTTGCCGCGATTCTAAACCCCGGCACCGCTGTCACTCAGTTGACGCCGAAGGCCAAGGGAAGGGAAATTCCCGTCGGTCAGCTCATCGTGTTAGATCTGTGAGCATATTGCATTGCCACGGTGTGCAACACTGACGATACGCGAAGGAAAGACCTGTCGACTGACGTGAATTACGAGTCATGTGGAATTTATGTATCTACCCAAAATATTGGGGTTGACTGTACGTCATCACGGTGGACTCCAAGCTCCGCCCTTACACACTTCCAGTGCCCCTCAACGGATGCGTGTCACCAAATGGCGTTCTGTTGTGCTGCACCTCCTCATCCAACGATGTACAATCATCGATAACCCTCCACCCCATTCCTACAATCTCCCCCGGTGAGTTCATTACACTGTGCCCCTCGTGATATCCGATCTGACTGAAACCAGTCCCTGAAACATCCAGTCCCTTGTTGAGCCTCGACATCGCCTCCACCATTTACAACCGCACTTCCCCTGCCGACATCATTCACGTCCTAGCCAAGCCTAACATCAAACTCGAATACGTCATCAATGTTCTGCACTCAACGATGGATCTACCCGCGTTTGTTGGCCCGCGCGGGCCGTGGTTGAGGGAATTTTCCGGGATCTGCCTGGAAATGTACAGGACAAAGGCTAGACACGCGCAGGGTCCGATGTTGGAGGAACTCAATGTCATGTGGCAGACAGCACATGATATGTGCTCTCTATCGGCGTATCACGCGGCGTTCGCGGATTGTAAGGAGGGTGAAGTGTACGATCCGAGTGAGCCCCATTCCTACTCCGACCGCGCTGATGAACTGACGGTTAATCTACCATCACCTCGCCTAGATACTGTGTGGCAATTGATTGGCCTGACGAATTGGGTCATGGATTTTTTGGAACGGTTGATGAAGGAATGCATACTATTTGGAGAACAGCCGGCTGGTGTGGAAGGAGATAAAGTAGACATGGACGAGAGTGATGATGACCTCTTTGGCTCAGCTGCCCGTGGGTAAACTCCCCGCTTTTCAGTCACCAAGCTGACGTTGGTACTCACCAACACCTGTAGCCCCCAAACCTGCCCCGATCCCGAACATCCTATTGCATCTCATCCACCCGCTTGGGTGTGGCACATTGAGAAACACCCTTCCTTACGTTAGGTCCTTCCGGGCATTCCTCAGTTCGCGGCACCTTGCAAACGAAGTACTGCAAATGGCGGACGATGTCCTGATTGATATGATCGAGCGCTCCGGAATCGACTTGATAAAACTCGAACCCCTGATCGCCCAACAGTACGAGGATATCCAGAATTTACAAGGTAACTGCTGTGCTGATGTATTACACCACGTTGATCGCTGACCATCCTGGATCCGCAGTGCCTGAGCTACGGAAGAGCATGGCATCATGCCGGCCTACGGCAGCAACGCGTGGTCGGTTAATCTCCTTCAGCCAACGACTGGAGGCTACGGGTGCCATCGACAAACCACGGCTTTTCATTAAAGGTTCCGACTTGATTGACGCCATCTCAAAGGTCTCTTTGGGACCAGCGATGGCCGTTCCATCAGCGGGTGCTGGGAAGGACAGGGATGTTGTAACGAGAAGCGCGCTGATTCCGGGGAGGGACCTGAGAATATGTTTCAGGTGCGAGGGTAGGTCTATAAGGGGGCCACAACCTCCTGTCATTCCTGGGCAAATATCCCTCAGGTGGATTGCATGGCAAAAGCTGTGGTATGCACGGTGCATATGTGGGGGAACATGGGGCTCTACGACTTAATCTTCCTGGTGCTTGTATATTGGCCAGTAAGAGTTGTTTTCCCACTAACCAAACACAACTAGATTCCCTGCTATAATTGCCATAGGGTTATGAAAGTTGATGACATGAATCAGAGAAGTTGAATGGAACTTCACAGAAGAAGTGAGGATGGGTAAGTGGGAGTATAAGGAGGTGTGATGGATTATGGGAGAGGCTACTGATTTTGAAGTTAATTGGAAAGGGGGAGTGCATTGGGTGGAAGGCTATCCCAGGCCTGTTAGGGAGTTAATGGGTGGAAACAATACCTGGCCTGGGAGACTCACATTAGCTGCTAGTCACTTCCCTGATAATACCTCTTTGAGTTTCCTATACTGTTCCTTCATCTGTTGGATGTCACCCGCATTGAGGCTTGGCTTGTGTGGTTGGAGGTGTTCTAAACCCAGGTCCAACTGCCCCAAAATGTAATCCAGCTGTTGGAGGAGATCTATCTGGTGGTGTTCCATCCCAATTCCACTGAAATCCTCCCTGAGTGAGGTACACATCTCATGAAGGCTTTTTTTGTGGCACTGATTCTGTCTAGAGTAGTTATGGGCCTTCCCTGAGTAGAGAGGATCCCACTCTGACCAGACAAGAAGCATATATGACTTGAGAGTTTCAATATCTCCAAGTGCTCGGACTGTTTGGACTACACCAAATGCACTTCCCTGGTAACGTCCTGCACAGATAGGAGGGAGGAAAGGGTGTTTTTTCAACCATGACCACATACTAATAGGTATGTGTGGTCGTAGGCAGCCATTGGATGCAATCTGCAGCAGTGTGTCAACTACACTCTGACAAATCTCATCTGTGTATGGGACTTCCCAGGCAGCTGCTGCCCACAGCTGGATCAGGTGTTTACCCTCTATGAAACTCCACCATGGTAAGTGAGGTGATGCAAGTAAGGCAGCCTGTTTTAGGGGAAGGGGACTCCACCTATTGAGCAGCTTGGTAACAGGTAGCTTAATCCAATGCCACATGAGCCCTGACCACCCTGAGGCCTTTGTGGTGTATAAGAATACATCAAGGGCCTCATGTTGCCCATTTTGCTCACACCAAGCTGCAAATAGGAAGAATGTAGTGATTGCCTTGCGCATGGAGTAGATTAAGTCTGGGTTGGCAGCTCCAATCACAGTTTCAAGTTTCTGAGATATCAGGGTTGAAACCTTGTCCATGTAGACACTAGTTCTGGGTCAGAGAGATCAATACCTGTTAGGCATGAACATACCTTTCATCTGAAATTGGGGATTTGATATTTGGAATATCACACCCCAGGTCAATTGCAATAATTGACAGGCAATCAGCAATTACAGGGGCAGGAGGTAGGGGGTCCAAGGATAGGGAATGAAGCACAAAGCGAAGCATCCAACGGGGTACTTTCTTTTCCCAACCCTCCCTCCTTTGGTACTCAGACTGGGCAAGTTTGGCAAGAGAACAGGAGAATATGATGTGCTCATGGCTGGATGGTGTGTAACCCTGCCATTCAATCCTGGCATACTGTCGGCATCTCCAGTCTGAATTGAGCACCCTGTGGATTACACTAAGGGTGTGATAGAATGGGAAGCTGTTGAAGTCAACCTCAGGTGGGAAAACTGTCCCATAATGTTGACAAACATCCCCAAAAACATGTGATTTTGGACCCACAACTGAGAGGTGTGAGAAGGTGTGGAAGAAGCACATGGCAGACACTGTTGCAAGTTGTTCTAACCCATTGTTAACCACCACAGTGCCATCAATGACTTTTACACAGCTGATGAGGATGTTGAAACAGTCCACAACAAGGGTGGGGTCAAAATCATCCAGCACCACCATTGTTGTAAGGAATTCCAGGGTTGAGAGGTAGATGGAGTTGTCTAGTGAGCTCCGGAGCATCCACAAGACATGTTTTAGGTCCAAGCCGGCTGTTT
>Ga0307516_10002383_pt1 | contig 25190 bp, 35 predicted proteins | sample 19_EM_MG_FD_203310 | JGI IMG/M metagenome (GOLD analysis project Ga0307516, IMG submission 203310) | Populus trichocarpa ectomycorrhiza microbial communities from riparian zone in the Pacific Northwest, United States - 19_EM | ecosystem: Host-associated > Plants > Roots > Unclassified | place...
GAACGTTTCTTTAAAGAGTTGGCCAAGTGCTGTGCAACAACCTCTAACCTGCGCCACGTATCATCGTGGTCATTCGACGAGAGCTCTGCCACAAGTTCGGACAATTTGGATGCATAGTCAGTACAACCAAACGTCGTTTCGGGGTCCATGCACGGATGACTAGGCTGGTACCAGGAGGTAAGGGGGTGAGGGTGATCCGGACAAATAACTTGGACGACCGTTTTGCAAGAGATAGGGCACGATCTATCCATGATCGGCAGTGGCTGTGCTCTCACAAACAATAATGTACACCGTCAGACTCTGAACCAGCATGCTTTCTGCAAATTTCCATCTCGATCATGGCTATCGTCATTGTCTTCAGTTGGTAGCCTGGTGTTACTAGTAGTGCCCCACGATTGAGAATAGAACATGCCATGGAGTATCGTCACAGCCACCACAGCGCTACTACGAAACCAGGCTGCCAAGTGTACTATCACACTACAAGTCTACCACCGTATCATGGGAGGAAAGCGAAACAAGGCGAAGAAAGCAGCGGCTGCGGAACAGAGTTATGCAGTGCCTCCGCCCTCTATCCAAGAAGACGAGCAGCTCATGGACACCCTCTTTGCCGAGCTTGAAGCAAGGGACCAGCCGGGGGAAGCTGCGCCAACATCCGGAACCATACATCCAACAGAAAGTGTACAAAATGCTTCCAAAAAGCACTCTAAGGCTCGACACTTGGCAAGACAGGTGAGTTGTCACTATCAGTTAATAACAGGATCCAGCACTACACATTTATCGTAGGCCAGGAAAGCAGCTGCCCTCGCACAACACTTTTCTCCTTCTAACCCAGAAGCGACCGCAGAAATAGAAAGGGAAATAAGACAAGAAGCAGCGTCAATAAAACGGACGTGCGACGAGCTTGGTGTCCAAGTACACGAGGTAAGCGGCTCCCGACTTGCATGTTTCTCGGACCAACTGTGCAGATACACAGATTAATCCAGATGGTCACTGCCTCTTCTCCGCGATTGCAGATCAACTCGCTCTTCTCAACATCTTACCCCCCAGTCACGCGAATTACGCCACAGTCCGTGCTGCTGCTGCACATTATATGGCCCAACATCCGGATGACTTCTTACCATTTATACCCTCAATTTCTGGCGAGGACGGACTAGGGGCAACTGCTGATACCGGACTGATGTCCGCGAAGCAATTCGAGCAATATTGCTTGTCGATCAGGGATACGGGTGCATGGGGTGGTGAACCAGAAATACTTGCGCTCAGCGAGGCATACAATGTCGCCATCTTGGTCATCCAAGGTGGAAATCCTCCGGTGGTTGTCCACAGTCCAAACGATACACTCCTTGATTGCATGGATCGTCATGCCAAGGTGGCTCGCATCAGTTTCCACCGCCGAAAATATGGTCTTGGAGAAGTAGGTAACTCCAACCTTGTTGTCACTTAACTGGCTGAGCAGTTTACAGCATTATAATTCTTTACGACCCAAGAGCGCTCTTGCCACTGTCACAGACAAAATACAGTCGATTCTTGCATGATTAGTTTACCTATTTCAGATGGGAAACATTCATGTATTAGAGTCACCTCTAATAGTATACTATATCCAGAGAAAGTCCCTCAAAAGAGCAAATCATCCAAGTCAGCATTTCTTCCTCTGCTGCCACCAATTGGCTGGGGTTTATCTCCCAGATAACCTCCGAAAGCGCCATCCAGGTTGGCGTATGGGTCAGCTGCCCTTCTCACTCCGTCTTCACCATCCATGTCGGGCTCTCCATCTTCGCCGGAATTGGGACTTCCCGCCTCCATAGTGGCATCGTCAACGTCCAGTAAATCCTGTTCACCTGCTGTTGAGACGGGAGGATCCGGTTTTGACACGCTGGCAGGCGGAGTAGACGCTGGTTCGATTGGTCCTGGCCCAGAGACTGTAACAGTGGTTGGTGGTAAATGCGGTAGCGAAAGAGGAACAAGAACCGCTCTAGAAGCAGGGTTCAAAGCGGGGGTGTCCACCAAAGCTCTTCCTGTTGCATTTCGGATGAATGTCTATGACTCTAACTCAGATACTTCTGTGCTAGCAACACCAAATCCATACTGACCTCCGGGTTTTTATGATAGATACTCCCAAGGGTTCCGGTATGGAGAAGTAACTGGTCCAGCGCACCACGATCCATCCTGTCGGAATCAGTTGTAATCGCGGGTTTTTCTGCGAGGACTATATCCCGAGCCAGGGTGGGGTTCATAGCTAGCATCCTCCAATATATAAAACCGCGGTCCCGTAAATCTGGGTTATCAACCTCTTCTGTCGCCCATTTCAGGACTTTATGGACCAAAGCTTTGGTTGTGTCCGAGGACGACTTGTAAACGAAAAGCTTGACTACAGCGGTCAGAAGTGCAAGTTGGACCTATAGTTGTTTAGAACAAACCAAGAACTATGTTAGTACATTCACCGACCTCAGTAGATTCATCCAAGAAGTTGTAGACCAAGTCATCAAGCAGCTCGTCGGCATTATTGATCCGATCTGCGAATTGACCTAATATCCAGATCATCGCAGCTTTGGCTTCAGTTTCATCAAGGGCATCAAGGTTTTCACATAATGTTGGGATGATGCCCTCGTATTTCCCAGGATACCGTCTAAAGATGTCCCTTATAACGATTACCGCCTCTTGAACGACGTACGTGACTTTCGTCTCGATGAGCGTTAGAAGGGATTGAATGCAGTCATCAGCTGCAGCTTCAACTTTGATCGCTAGCCGGCCTATTGATCGCACAGCTTTGCGTACGAAGTCGACATCCACTTCCGAAGCGTATCTATCAAAATGCATAGGAGAGATCAAACTCTGTTCCTTGGGGTATAGAGAGATATTACTCTTCCAGTTCAGTCAATACCTCCCGTGCGTTCTCTTCTCGTGCAAGGCGATACATGATTTCCAGCTTTGCGAGCTTGACATAAATGGGGTCGTTATATTTGCAAAAGAAAACCTTGACATCATTTTTGAGTACTGTCGGTCTCCGCTGGATAATGAGCAGTATATTCCTTAGCGTAACATATTGAACCTCGGGTCCAGATGACAAAAGAGCGACTGTTGACGTAGTTCATATGGCGTTATGCTATTGAAGGTGTACTCACCCAATGGCGGACCCATCTTCTTGCAAATGTGCTCAATCAGTCGCCGGTTCTCCATGTAATTCATGAGATAAAGAAGAACTTTGATGGTGGTCAGCACAACAGCCGAATTGGCGTGCTGCAGTTGCACGATGATTCTTTCCGCCATCATCTCAGCTTCTGAATGTTCCTCGGGTACAAAGCGCAATAATGAGTCGAGGATGTATATTTGGCCCCACCTGAATCCCCTCAGTTCAGAACACCACAGATGAATGTCGAGTGCACTTACTCAGAACTTTCACCAAGGGCATGGATGAGTTTATTCGCGATCGTAAGGTTAAGTCGAAATATAACGCCGTCATGGCGATCCCCTATCTCCGAGAGTGATGCGACGGCATTGGCCACCACTGTCGCATTGGAATCAAGCATCATGTCTCTCAACATCTCAACAAAGCCAGCCTTTTCCGCTTTCCGAGGATCCGCCACATACATCTTGGCTACACATATAGCTGCAGTCTTGCGGACGTATGGGTCTCTATCTTTCATGCAATGTCGCAGTTGATCGCTGAGCGCTTCTGTCACAACAGGTAACGGAATATAAGCCATGGTGCGAATAGCAAGAGCTCGAATAAGGGGATTTCGGTCATTGCAGTCCTTCAAACAAGCGTTCAGTGGGAGCGAAAACACCCGCCACAAGGAAAATACCTGAAGGAAGCTTGGGATGACCATATGTATCTGGTCTGGCTTCGAACGACCATAACTGACCAGGTAGAGATAAACCACTGTCCAATATTGATATCCTAAGCTCGTGATCAAGTATTCGACTTACTCTTCTTGATCTCCAACAAAGGGGAGCTTATGCACTGCACTACATCATGGAAGAGAGGTGACACTAGTGGACGAATAAATATTGGAAAGATACGATGAATAGCAGGCCACGCACTGTCTGTACCCATCGTGATGTTAGCAACGATCTTCTTCAGTATTGTCTTCCGTTTCTGATATTTCTTGTCCTTTGTTTCTGCAGCCTGCAACTCGGCTCGAAATTCCTACATAGTGAGATGGAGGAATGTACATGGGACAACAGCCAGGAGTGTACCTCGATCTTTCCACGCTGAAAGAACTTCGCATCTTGCCCATGCTGCGTTGCCATCCTTGGTGGAAGACACGACTTAAATGTGAACCGATTGACGTGGGGTGTGTTGAGTTGATGTCGAGCAACTACATACAGCTGTGGTCTCGAAGATGCAGTGCGGAGGCAGACATTGGACGTCAATTTACTGTAGCTAATTAAACGCTTACACAAAGTCACACCCAAGTTGTCAGTGAACCTATACACAATATCCACCCTCCTGTGCATCCATATGCCTGTTGAGAGGGGCCGTCACCCACCCGTTGTTACTTGCCTTCCAAGGAGCTCCATCCAGGTCCAACACAAAGATGTCGATATCCTCCTGAAGGAACTCAAATCTTGCGTACGGCGCCTTCTAACAGCAATGGGGAGTTACACGAACGAAATGCGCGTCCTAGAAAGGCTGTACTACAAGAATAAAAACCAGCACCGAACGTCCCTGTTCTTCAAGCGCGTCTCAGAAATCAGACGTTACGGAAACAGGCTCGTCGAGTTAAAGCTTCCAGAGCGCATTGAACTACTCCGTGCGTCCTTCTTCGGTTTCACCACCCTGCGGGAGTGAGTGATTTAATTAAAGTTGCATTCGATGCAAGCCTGACATTGGATAGCATTGACCCGAAAGTGTTCAAGGGCGCTTGGGATCATGTTCCAGACGGATTCTACTTGTCTTTCGTCATGGAGAGACTGTTGTCTTCTCGTAAACTCGTCGGAAAGGTATATTTGTCTTTTGGTGGTGGAAAAACCGCCCTGACGTTGTCAGATGATTGAGCGGCTCGCCCATTCTTACCAGTACGTCGCCCAATGTTTTGAATTTCCCATCGGGAGGCATCTCATTCATAGTCCATTCCAAGCCACTTTGCTGTCGCCATGCAGTCCGGTGCCTTCATTCAACTGATTGTGCTATTTTCGGCAATATCCTCTCGAATGTCGACGCTACTATCTGAACTCGGGCAAGTTCTCGATCACGGTGCATTAATATGCGATCGGTTTTTAGCCATTTCTAACGTACGAACCATGTGCATGATAAGCTGCCATACCCTAAAGACCCTGCAGCCTGAACACCGACCCATGCGGAGTTCTTCCCTTGCACTTCAAGGAAGACATACTACACACGAAACCTCGCGACCGTCTACCATTTGCATTACCTCAGCTGAGGACGTACTGGAATCATTTGGTGTCACCGAGAACCATCTTCCGGGGTTGAATTCTCGCAGTTCACCTACAGGACATGACACACTGCCGATGCTAGACATCCCGGCATGTGATCCGTTGCCACGGCCGGAGGGTAGGGATCCCTCGTTCGTTTACCATCCTTAAACTTACATTTATCGTCTGCAGCCATGGAGAAGACAATAGCTCCCGCACAGACAAGCGTCCGAGTCGAGGATTCAGAATTTACTGTCATACAGGAGCGACATCAACCAAAGAAGATCAAGAAAAAAAGGCGAGATGAGATAGATGAGATTTTTGGTTTCTAAGAGCACGGCTTCGTTTGAACCGAACGTTATGTAGTGAAGCTACACCAAGATGCCCAACACAGTCTAGAGTATGAATGCCAAAGGTGATCGAATCAGTGACCGCCGTAGTGAACGTAAAAATGATGCTGGAGAAGCCAAGTTGCCTTGCACCACTGGCCGTAGGATATGGGTTGTTGCTAGTCCCAGAAGACTCGGTTCCCGAGAGTGCAGCATATGAGCTTGCAGAACTCCCTGACGTGCTGCCATTCTGCACTGAAGAACTTTTAATGGTATACTGCCTGCGCTGACCAAGCCTTCGAGATTGCGTGCTTATATGCAAGGCCGTGTTGGAACTTCGCGGCTGTCTAGCGCAGGAAGAATATGAAAGCGCAAGCTCGTGTTAAACAGCGACTACTTCACTTCGCTCGCCCCCTAGTTTAATGACGATATTCTCTTCAAAACATAGTAAGAGACCGATGGGTAGAGCTACAAGCTTCAAGATCCGCAAGGGTGGGCAGATAATAGCCGCAGGCCCATCAGAACCATGGCAAACACTTAGTTGAGACATGTAACTCACATATACTCTATGCGACTGCCTGCAACAAGATAGTATTAGATTACACGTATACTATTTTCCACACCGGAAGGTGTTACTCGGTTCTAGATACATATTCCAGTCGTTAGATACGTTTCTTGCACAATCAATTGATCTGTTCAGAGCGGGATAATGTATGTGAACTTACTTTACCTTGATCTTAATCAATGTGCCATATCACCTCGCCGGAAGTCCACTTGTCTCCCCACATCACTCGTTTATGATACACCTTTCTCAACTCCCTAAATTGTCTGACAAACTCGTCGACATCCAATGCGTCCCGTGATGTAGCAGATGATTGAACGAAAGACGATGTAAGCGCCTCTGAGGCGTTATCTTGATCAGTGGTCGCATGGCGCAGGCGCAGTAAGAGAAATTGAGGAGTAAATCGCTGGGAGGGAAGTGTGTTTGGACGTGCCCGGGGGGGATGGAATGGAACAGCGTACCTGATACAACTCCCTTTGTTCACGGTCGAGTTCTTTCCACTGAGCCTCGAGCGCCTTTGCTTCGTCAAACGCCTCTTTGGTTTCTGATCGCAACTGATAAAGTCTGTCTTGTAGGGACAAATTCGACCCTTTTCCGCTCAACAATTCAGCACAAGCAGGATTGTGCACGGCATGAAGGGGCTTACGTGCAATAGCCTCGTTAGCCGTACCCAGCTCTGACTGGGACTGGTAAAGTTGTTTCACGGATGATAGAGAATAGAAGATGCCTTGGAAGTATGCCTGATCGTTCAGGATATCTTCAAGGTCATTTCGGCTGCGCAGTAGGCTTGGGACATCATACGGAAATTACAAGTTAGATTCTGCACGTACGATAAATGAGACAACTCAGGGAACTCTTGCATGAGAGCAGTCGCCGCCATCCTGAGAATATGTGTTGCAAGAGGTTGGTGAGATCACTGGTCAGTGTTTGTCCCAGTGATAGACTTTCTTGTTGACTGTCATGGCATCTGTTGTTCTTCCTGGCGAATATATTCCAGCGCAGCACGTTAATCTCAAGCTGGGACCGGGACTCTTACAGCTTTCAGCTACTCGAGTTTCAAGCTCCCAGCAACCGGTCGTGGCCACTCGCGCGGGTATATTGAATCATTCCACAAACAAGAGCAAGTGGTGGGTGGAAGGCAATTCACGGCGGGTAAGTCGGACAACGCCTTCTAGGCATGCATACCAAGCATCCTTTAAGTATGTCCCAGCGCCCCAGGAAAGCGTCATTGGTGTGGTCACCGGGCGCAGTGGAGAAGGATGGCGAGTGGATATCGGTTCTGCACACCCTGCATCGCTAGATGGGCTAGCATTCGAAGGGGCTACCAAGAGAAATAAACCCAATCTCAAGGTACGTCTGGCGTTTACTGTACATGCATACATATGACATGCTGGATGTAGGTGGGATCATTGTTGTATGCTCGAGTATCTCTCGCACATAAAGACATGGAACCCGAACTGGAATGTTTCGATGCTCAGACACGCAAGGCAGAGGGCTTTGGGGACCTTAAAGGCGGATTCGTCACGCATTGCAGTTTACAAATGAGCCGATTGTAATCCTCTTGTTTCACCTTTATGTTACCCACTTAATTTTCATCACAGGCTGCTCGATCCGAAACATTTCTTGCTGCCTCTGCTTGGCTCCCATTTTCCTCTTGAAGCAGCTGTTGGGGTGAATGGGAGAATCTGGGTGAGCATGAAAAGTGTGAAGCAGACGATTGCAGTTGTGCGGTGTATCGAGGCTGTCGACCCTGACAGGGGAGGTATGGACGAAGTTGGTGTCAAGAACTTCCTCAGTGAAATGGAACTACAATTTTAAACTCTGGTGGTTGCTGGGGTTGTCGGTCGGACCCACTTCCGTGTGATCGGTGAATAATAGAGTTCTGGGGGTGCAGTAAGTACTTCCTATTGACTAAGACAAAGACCTCAGCGTTGACGCACAACGGCTAAGCATCAACGGTACCTAAGAGATCTAGTACCGACACAGTCAATATAAAGTATGCAGAACGACGAGTTCGAGGTGCCTCGAGATGCCTGGCAAAGGACAATTCCCTTGCTTGCAAAGCAAGGGTTCTGGGAGTTCGTTAAATCGTGAGAACCTGCCGGTTTGGAAAATGTTCCCTTTTCTGGACGAGCGTGAGAAATATAAAATTCGCCCTTCATCAGGTAAAATCAAAGTTAAGCAATCCAAAGTGCATGCAGCAAGCAAGGGTTCTGCCGACGCAGGCGGCATTTCGAGTAGTTTCGTTTGCCTTATTATCGCCTACCAGAGACTTGGCCTCCCCGGATACTTGGCCGTCACAAAATGTCACAGAAAGTAACGTATTGTCACATCATCCTACAATTTTGAAGTCTGCTCAGTGCACTAGGATAGAGGTCAAATTCATGTTCTATTTGGCGTAGGTAGTAAACATAAATCAGTTTGTATTATTGTGTTGCAGTAAGAAGTAAGATATCAATGTGCAGTATCGAATGAGTTACTATTAGGTTGATGCAAAGATAGAAGGAGGCTGTAGTATGTGGGTGGGACGTGGGAGGGTAGCCGTTCGTGATACATATGGAGCAGGGTGAGCGATGTGCAGCACCGGGCACCTGTGAAAATAACTGGGGTGGCTGCTCACTACCATTCGGAACGAAAGGTTGAGCATAAATAGTTGATGGCCTTGCATGACTCGGACCAGCTTACTGGGTTTGACTCAGTGTCGTGCTGCATTGGCTGGAGTGGAGTGGCTGTGGCGTGTTTGCTGCACGGCGGGCTTCTCCAAACAGTGCGGAAAGTCGAGGATTCAGAGCGAGAGCGGGATTTTCGGCCATTCGTGCCTTGATGTTCTTCAAGAGAGTTGTGGTTGTGTCCTTGGGCTCGACAGTGATTTGAAAAGCACGCGTGATTGTAAGCTGAGCACCTGGCTTGAATTCAGTCTGCACTCGAATTCATGCTCCGCTTCGGCTGTACTCGGCATGGCCATCACAGCATGATTTTTACTTGTCGTCACGCTGTTTTTTCTATCTCAACGAATACTTCATGGATTCATGTCATTCAACTTCGTGGGATTTAAGAGTGCATTTATCATGAATTGTGACTGTACAGAAAATTTATTACTAGGGAAATAGTTTGGTTTTTAGAAATTGGCCAAGTATCTGGGGAGACCAAGTATCTGGTAGGCGATAGTAGCACTCTTTTGTTCTTCTTTGTATGTACCTCAGTACACACGGAGGTGTGCTGTCTCGGGTCGAGTCGTCGCCGTCTACCTTACACTGATGGTACCGATACCAGATCGTTATTTTAGTCTTCAGGCTGCGGGGCCTGAGCGCTGAGCCTTAACCAATATTTCTCAAGAGGAAGTTGCTAAGAGCGCTGCTCTATTTAATATTAAGAACGCAGACCGAACATTTTGTAGTGAATGTACTAAGGTTATACCGCTGATTCCCAACACCGTCTAGAGCATGAATACCAAGGTGACCGCCGCAGTGAACGCGGACACGATGCTGGAGAAGCCAAGCTGTCTTGCACCATTGGTCATGGTAGGATATGGGTTGTTGCCGGATCCAGAAGACCCTGCTCCCGAGGATGCAGCAGGCGAGCTTCCAGAGCTCCCTGACGCGTTGCCGTTTTGCACCGCAGTAATATCAACAGGAACTTTCATACTACCTGCATTGGCCAAGCTAACACTTCCGTCTTGGCTTAGAGCTTCGGGGTTGGCCGCGAGGAACGTACGAGTGTACCTTGGAATACACGATCAGATCAAGTTCCTAGGAGTGGCCCATGCAACTCACATCACGTTCTCAGCTATGTATTGCTGAGCCCACTGAGGCACACCTGACATGTCGATGCTCCCGCCCCAATTGGCGACCATAGTATTGTTTTGGGTCATCATCTTTGTATATTGCCACATTGCGGCCATGCTTGAGCTCTAACGAAGTCACATCAGTAAACAGGACAAAGGAAGGTGGGAGCAACCACACACATTGGCAGCCATAGCGGGCATCATGCTGGACAATGTAGTGTTACTGCCCATAGCCGCATTGGGAGGATTGCTAAATGCAATTTCGATCAATGCAAAAACTGCAGGACAACTGGTCTGACGTACATGATCCCGAACATGCCCTTCGGACAATGGCCGGGCGTGCCACAGTAGAAGTATGTACTGTTGATATCATTGACGGTTTGCTGGACTGTAATCAAATTTAGAGGAAACTTCAGACTTCACTGGCGAATCGGACGCACAGATGAAGCTTTTGTTTTGCTCCCCTGAGGTAAAGGGAGCATCCATTGTCTTATTGCAGATCTGAGGACGTAGTGCATGAGATTTCTAGCTGCCGAAGAAAAATGACAAGACTTACCGCCAATTGCGACGACTTGGTAACTGTATGGTTGTTGGCATTCCACATAAAGTTGATGGTATCACCAACGGAGGCGTTAACAACAAACGGCACGTAACGGAGAATACCCTGGGTGGGCGCGACAATGACGGTATGGGTAGCACCGCCAGCGGTGCTCGTTGCTGGCGCTCCGCACGACGCTGTGGATGCTCCCCACTCATAGTTTGTCGTCTGCGTTCCCCATGCTGCCCCGTAGGCGCCGCTCGCTGTTGCTGTCGGTACTTCCGAAGACGCCATGTAATTTGTCGCTTGCGCTCCCCATGCTGCCTCGTAGGCACCGCTTGTTGCTGTTGCTACTTCCGACGACGCCATGTAGTTTGCTGGTTGCGCTCCCCCTGCTCCCCCGTAGGCATCACTCGTGCCGGACGCTGTTTCTCCCCATGAAGAAATGCAAGGGCATGGCGCAGATGATTCCATTGGTGCGGCGGTCACGAGACCTGCTGCGAGGCCGACAAACATTAGATGAAACATAACTGTAAGGGGAACCCGTTCCCTGGTGAAAAAGAAGAAAAAGAATAGGAAGAAACCTGGCGTCGGTGCAGGGATTAAGAGTGCGGGCCATTTGCAAATTAGCTAGTACCCATCGCGACGAGTGTTACAACCAAAGATTTTCATGTCGATCATGTTTCACTTCGGGGCGGGAGGAGGTGATTGCGCCAATTTTCTCCATAAGGGCAATTACCCCTATCAATTACTTCATTGCCTTCACTTGACATGCGGCGGCGATTTCGCCATTCTTGCGAAGGGAAGCGCGGGAGAAAGATAGAAAACAAACAATCGCCTTGCATCGTCAACCACTTGTTGTCGCCATGATTATTGCACGCACACGAGTCTCGTCGTTGCTTCAAGGCCATGCTCGCAGATTAGCAAGTACTACCACCGCCAAGGACAAGTTCAAGGTTGTCGTAGTTGGCGCTGGTGAGATCTTAGCGTTCTCCATTAATCCAAACCAACTCAGGACATCCTCGACAGGCTCGGGAGGGCTTGCTGTAGCAAATCAGATTTACTGGAGATTCAAGGATGCAGGAAAGTCGCTGAACCCGGGGGACATTGTGGTTTTGGATGTTGCACAGTATCACTACTACCAGGTAGATTCGATCGTCATCTCCGCAACTTTCATGTATTGATCATCCATCTCCCGCATGATAGCCTGGATGGTGAGATTCTCTGATGCTCAGCTAACGTTCACTCAAAATTTGGTCGATCAGGACACTGGTTGGAGCGGGCCTTCGACCCAAGTCTGACTTCAGGCGACCCCTCGCCTCTCTATTCCCCCCTCACATCTCCCATATCCCTGAAAACGTAGCGACATTTTCTCCCAGAACCTCCTCTGTTTCGACCTCATCAGGTCGCAAGATCGAATATGACGCCCTGGTCGTCGCTGCTGGCTTGAAGATCAATTGGGACGCTATCTCCGGCCTATCGCAAGCACTGGCGGACCCTAATTCAGGCGTCTCGTCCATCTACTCGTATGATGCATGCGACAAAGTTTGGAGGGACATCGACCATCTGCAATCTGGGGAAGCCTTGTTCACTCAACCCGCCGGCGTTATCAAATGCGCTGGAGGTAACGTCATCTTGTAGGGATTCACCATGATGTGGTGCTTACATGTTCCATCATTCCAGCACCCCAGAAGATCATGTGGATGGCATGGGACCGTTTCCGGAAGACGGGACGAGGATTTAATATCAAGGTCGACTTTTACACAGGCATGCCATCGATGTTCGCCGTGAAAAAGTACTCAGAGGCGTTGAACGCACTGCGCATTCAGCGGGGCATCGGCGCCGAATTCCAACATAACCTCATTTCCATCGATGCTGGTAATCGGAAAGCAACCTTCAAAAAGGCAGATGGAACGACTGTCGACCGCGGGTACACCACTCTACATGCCACCCCTCCTATGGGGCCCGTCGATTTCATCAAAAATTCTGATATCGCTGATGCGACTGGGTGGGTAGCGGTGGATCAAGGGACCCTTCGTCATGTCAATCCAGATTTTGGAAACATTTTTGCTCTCGGAGACTGTTCGTCGTTGCCAACGAGCAAGACGGCTGCAGCAATCACGTCGCAGGCTCCCGTCCTCACCGAGAACCTGTTTTCTGTCATGACCTCGGGGAACGTTAGCAATGCCAGGTATGATGGGTACACGAGCTGTCCGGTACGTACACACGCAGGACCACGCCGCGCACTAGGTTCATCGTCAGTGCAGCTTCTAACAGGCTATGGGGAATTGATGCTTGCTGAATTCAAATACGGATTGGAACCGAAGGAGAGCTTCGCAAAGTATTTGGGTGACCAAACAGCGCGAAGAAAGTTAGTGTTCTTTCTGAGTTCATTTATTGTTGTGCTGACATCGGGCCCGCTGTCTCATTGATAAGGTTGTTCTACCATTTCAAGAAGGTTTGTGAACAGAGATTCACCAGTCCGGACAAAAGGCCTGATATATTTTGGTTCACAGGATCTCTTCCCTTGGGTCTACTGGAGGCGAATGGTACGTTGTTTCTTGGCGTAGAATGTAATTTATCTGACGCTGTGTCAGGTTCACGGCACTTGGTTTGGACCATCCGGAGTGTTCAGACCAAATGTTTCTTAGAATGGACTTGGTGAATGTAACTGTAAGACGGACCAGGAATAGGCTGTTTGAACTTTGTACGTAGTGTCTCCTAGCCGTGAATTAAGGTACGACGAGCCTCCGCCAGTCTCAGTCTGGCAGTTGAACGTTGAGGGGTAGCTGAAATCACGTGACCGATACCCAACGTGTATCAGTCCTCTGCAGCCACTTGTACCCAACCACGATGTCAGGCTTGAGGTCTTTAACGGCTGCTCAAATCATCAGTCAAGTCGACTACCTTGACGTCGACTTCGACCCCGGTGCTTTGACTGTATCTCAGTTACTCGGTATTCTTGCTTACCACAACATTCGGTATCCAACGCCCTATACAAAACCTAAACTGGTGCAGCTCTTCCTGGATGAAATAAAGCCAAAGGCCACCAAGTTCCGCAAAGAGAAGCTGAAGAGGGAGAACAGCATTGCCAGCGACGATGGGATAACTGATGGCGTGACTGGCCAACCAATCAATGGAAAGGTGGTTGTCTATGAAACTCACTACTCAAGCGCCAACTTACTCAGTTCTGTGCCACCAGGGGACGTCCGCTAGACGTTCTTCGAGAAGACTTTCCCATGCTTCAGAGGAAGATACTGTAGTTCAGCGTCCTGAGCAGGTATGTATCGTATGCCACAGTGCCCCTAAACCGCTCACATTGGCGTTCAGCCTAAGCGCCGTCGTTCTTCGGCACAACCTAGCCTCGGAAGACCTGCAAAGGGTAAGGAACGTGCCCCTCAGCCTACACTTATGGAGGAAAGTGAACCGGAAGAAGATATGCCTGCGAGAAAGATGAGCAGAAGCAACAGGGCTGTAAGTTCACTTGTTTGGAGTATTTGTATACTCAGAGCACTCATTGTGAGATAGGATGCTGACTCGGCAGTACGCCGCGTTTCAACAGAAGTGTGTTGAATATATTATTTATTGTTATAACAAATTGAATTGCAACCTATACTAGCATGCAGACGACAGCGGATGGGAAGACAACAACATATTCCAGTCTGGTGCCGAGTCGTCCTCCCCTGTGCGACCATCACCTACGACCAAAGGTCGTCGAAAAAGTGCTGTTTCTCGCAAGTCCCGACATTCCATGTCCGCACCACCCCAATTCTCACCCCCGTCTTCCCCACCAAAGGCACCTGCCTTCCAACGGGCCGTGGTGTCACCCCCTCAATCCAAGTTTGAGCCAGTCTTGCCGCCTGGTGTTCGTCGTCAACCTCTTCCCCCAACTCAGGGAGCCCTCATGGACCACGTTCCCCTGGAACGTGGATCTGCGACAGCGGATCAGCGTCCCCACGATCCTCTTGATGCGCTGATTCTGCAAAATGAAGAGGTCAGCGCTGAACTTACGGCAGCCGAAGACGAACTTGGCACACAAGTTACTGCGGATTCCCAGCATGGTGGTCGAATCGACCATCATCTGGAACCATTGACATCAAGGACGCGATCGCGATCGTACTTTCTTACCGTTTTGTACACAATCTGCCTGGCCATTGGCTTGACAGTCGTCATCAACTTCAAGAACGAATCGCAGGCAATTGGATATTGCGACACTGGCTCAAATTCAAACCGAGCTCTAGAGGAGTTCCAGGCGCGCCTATCTGCAGAGGCTAGCAATCGGGAGAATCAAATGTTCGCTAATTTCCTTTCGTCGCTCACTGATGCCATCACTCTCAAAGACGGGATACCGTCCTCTCCGTTTTCACACATTCCCTTACCGCACCCGTCGTCTTGCACGCCTTGTCCAGAATATGCAACATGTAGTGGACACACGGTAACATGCAATGTTGGATATGTATTACGTCCGCACCCTCTTCTTGCGCTGCTTTCACCTTTCGGTACCGTTGCCCCCACTCCTGTGGAAGCAGTCTGGAACGCCTTATCTAAAGTAACGAATGGGTTACCCGGTTTAGGGCCTGTTGCTTTCGCACCGCATTGCATTGAAGATCCGAAGCGAAAGAGGAATATTGGGGCCCTGGGCAAGGCCATTGATGCCCTGTTGAGTCAGGAACGTGGTCGACGCATATGTGCCGGCGGTCCGCAGAGCCAAGTGGCGATATCTGATGCAGAGGGAGGTGATGCGCGAAAGTGGGGTGTAGAGATAGAGACATTGCGGGAAACAATGAAGCAGAAGACCGCGGTAAGTCGACCGGACACACGTGGACGCAAGCTCATTATTGGCACGATAGCCACATCTCCTTGACACTTTCGATGATACCTTTAATGAAGCCATCCAGCAACTAGCGCAATGGGGTAATGTTGTATTTGGAGAGGACATGTCGTCAGTCACAATTGATCGCCTAAGGGTGATCGAGATCTGGAATGCTCAATCATTTCTTTTACAGGGGAAAACGCTACTTAGCGCATAAAATGCCCAATATGACGCTTAGTTGCCAGCTCACTGTGAAGTTCCGAGAACAATGGTTCCGGTGGCGAGGGACTCTTTTCGGTATGGTGTTCACGTTGATTCGGAACAGCAATGAACACCCTTCTTAGCATGCCTCGCGGGTTACTGTGCTATATATGTCTTTCGACGGTCCCGCGCCCAACGACATATCGAGACTAAGCGTGTTGCAGAACTAGTCCAAATTACTTTGGATACGTTGCGTAATCAGGAGCTAGCACACTACACGGACCCGGTGACGGCACCACAAGCATATTTGTCCTCGATCCAACTGCGGGACCTCATTTTACAAGACGAACATTCCATTTCCGCTCGAAGGAGACTCTGGGACCAAGTGGAACGCGTTGTTGAGAGCAATGCCAATGTCAGGGCCAATTTGGAAGAAGTACAAGGGGGGGACGAGCTCCGTGTATGGAGGTGGGTGGGAACCGCGGGGAGGGGACCAGAATATCGGAAAAGGGTTCAAAGTGAAGCAGAAAGGGGTGGCCAGACTGTCTCATGACCTTGTAGCGATGTGATACGGCGTTGCCGGCGTCCTTGAAGGGAGTGACCAATTGCGTTTGAAAGGCAGCCGCTTTTTGTGATAGTCATATGTCACGAATGTGTACTATAAGTAGTCCTTTGTTCTCCTCACGATCACTAATGAACGAGTAGTGTGGAACCCATATGGAACATGCCTCATTCGGGCGCGTTGGATGGGTCCGGTGTTACAGAAATACGAGGAGGCACTGCCTGCCTCTGCCACTTGCCAGCTGAGTCAGGAACAGCACATGAGACAGTCCAATCACAAAAGAACCTGCCCCAAATCCCTCCAATGGGCTCGCGCTCAAATAGCGTGGTCCAGAACAAAGCGAATAAGGCAAGTATGCTATCGAGGGTGAACCATACGAACTTCGTCCCTTTCCGAGTGTCTGGATCCGAGTGACTAACCAGGGTGCTAGCTGTACGACAAGTTTGCCTCCATCGGGATGCCCACCTGGATCTTCTCTATGAGCGCCCTTTTCATGAACTGTTCCTCAGCGAGCACGCGGGTCGTCTGGGTGAAACGACAAGGTCAGTGTAGAACCGTGTGACCCAGCACTCGGCCACCGTACCCTCAAACATCGTTCTAGATCGATGCGGCCAGCGTTCAAGGCCCTGTGCAGGTGATATATGGTATCCTCGATGGCATTGTCTTCTGCCACTAAGTTGATCAGCCTGGTGAGACAGGAGCCGTCAGTCGGTGACAGAAAGCCTCCGCATGACACGACGGGAAGGACAAAAAGCGTAGCATACTGATTGTGGACAATACTGGTCGAACACACTAATTCGTCTACCTCCGGGTCACCCTTCCGACGCAACTCGGCCAAGTTCCGCTGTGCTTGCTCCACGGTGTTCCGGAAGCGGGACGAGACATTCCGGCAGACATCCCGGACTGCTTCCAGTCGTGCCATTTCGTCGCGGATCGCGGGCTCCCCGGCGAAAAGATCCGTCTGTTGCGCGCGTAGTCGTTCGGCATCCATGTGCAATGCCTGTGACAAGGAAGCAAACTCCGATCGAATTTTGTCGTGAACCTGCGCATGGAGGTGCAGTAGTTCTGGGTTGGGTGGGCGTGGCGGTGCTGAATGAGAAGGGGGCTGTGAATCTGCTAGCTCTTCATCTAATAAGTTCGGAGGTCGGCTTTGGAGCATAGGAGTCGCCGCAGATCGATCCTGTGACTGCGGTGGAAGCGGTGGTACAGGCTGAGGCTGAGGACGAACGTGTGTCGATGGGGCTTGCGGTGTATAGGTGCTTGAAATAGGTCGTGGTGGACCCTCAAGGGATCCTCGGGAATGCCTACTGCTAGTCGCAGGGGAGTCTACTGAGAGTGCCGCGGCCGATCGGACAAGGTCTCTACCATGTATGCCGACGCCCGGGGAGAAATGAATTGGAGAGTGCTGGTACTGTGGGGGTTGCGTGTCTGGACGAGGAGGCCGAGGCGGTGGCCGATCGGGCTGATCACCAAGACTGTCGTTAGGCACATGATAAGTGAATGGGCGGCGTACTTGTGAAGGGACACGGGAGGGAGTGATTGGAGTTGCGTTGGATACAGTGGGCGTTGGAGATGAGATTGGTTTCGGTGGTAACGGTGGACGATCGACATCCCGAGGTAACGGAGACGGAGAATGTGATGCGGGTGAATGAAACGAGGGAGGACGAGAAGGCGGGGAAACGGAAGACGGTGCACTGGACTGGGTGACTGGACGCGGGCTAGACGGTTTGGGTTTGGCATAGAGAGGTGGTTCGCGAGAGAAGTGGCCTTGCATCGCTTCGAGCAACACAGATAGATTGCACCCCTTTGCGAGGCTAATTGGAGGGGTGACGCGACGAGAATCCGGAGTGTACATACCTCGCTCTTACGTTCCCATGCTTGGAGGTAGTCTACGTTGCAACGGCCGCTTACCTCGACAAACTTGGTTGGCTTGACAAGCATATTCTGGGTGGGTACGACATATGCAATCGGAGGTGCGCGGGGATAGTCGTGTGTTATCCAGACCGCGATCGGGATGTTGTAGGTGGTGCCGCGAAAGAGCATCGGGAGAAGGCCGTGTACACACAAGAGAAGCTGTGTGCGCCCGTCGTCGTACGCTGGCGATGAGAATGTATGGGTGGGATGAGGTTGTGGGTTGGGAGAACACTCAACTATAAACATCGGATTTTGGACGCAGAGTGGTGAAGCGGGCGAGTGCAGCGTCGATGTCGACAAAGACGCGGTCCTTGTTCGGGTACGAGCTCACGTTTTGCCGGAGCCAGCGTTGGGTGAGCGATTCAGCACTCATCGAGGGAGAGGAGAGGAATGCCGGTCGTTGCCGGATGTGGTCGGAGACCCAACTTTGATGCTCCGCCAGACCGGCAACCGGCACAAATTGGGTAATTCACTTGTGAAGTGCTGCGGGTGGTGAGTTTGCTGTGTTGGTGACCGAGTTCCGGGACAGAGCTGTGGGCAAAAGAGGAACATCGAAAGACAAGAAGCGCAGTGCACCCCGAATGATGATGGTTGGCTTTTGTCTTTGGGAGACAACTTGGGTGCCCAGATCTGAGGCTGCGATTCCCAGCCTCCCACTCCGTTGGCGTGGTCTAATACTTCCATTTCGGAAAAGTACCAGATCCGATCGGGTACCAGAAATGGAAGGTCGCTCCCACGGCGGGTCCCTCGATCGTTATCTCGTCAGGGCCCGCTTTTTTTTTCCGAGTAGGCGTTTCCGAAGTCCTGGTTCTGAGCTGCCATTCGGATCTTTATCCCTTTACAGTACTAACCACCAAATGTATATAAGCACCTCGCAAACCCATGGCTCCCATCCCCTTCGTCTTCCACATATCCCACTATGCGGTCCTGCAGAGTCTCTGCGGCTTATGAACCCGACCCGCCCGTGAAGAGCCTTACTCCCCAGCGCAAGCACAGGAAGCTCCTGAAGGACGGCTCCAGCGAAGTGTGGCCAGAAGACATTGAGAGAATATTTGTCCAGGGTACCATTCCTCCCGTGCCCATTTCACCGCACTTCCTCACTCTTTCCTAGGTCTTCGGGAATACTGGGACTCACCATGGGCCACCTTTTCTCGTGGCCGTAGCCGATGGAGAAACCAGTATCTGGTCGATCACCTCCAAAAACACGGAATCGACCGTTCCAAAAAGCAGGTCGCCAGTCACATCCAGGTCCTTCGAAATATGTGGAAGGGCGAACCCGGTATGCCGCCATTTCGCTTTCTCCCGCTATTTGATCCTAACTACCCTCCTAGAGTATAAGCTGGTCGCCGGGGGTGACGAACTCTTCCTTGAGACTAACATCAAGTCTGAGGACCTGTCCGACCCGACTCTGATCACTCCCGTCACGTATGACGAGTACTCCCCAGCATCCGATCGATCCGGTGGCTCAACTTGCCCGTCCCGCTCCCTCTACTCTGGATCTAGTCCCTCGGGCTGTTCCGCAACGGAACGCACACTCGCCCACCTGGGCTCACGTGTGCCTACACATGACGACGACCGTCGTTTCCGATCTCCACCAGAACAACCTCGTGCCGAGTCTCGACGACTCTCGCCTCTTGCTGCGGCCTGCTGGACCTCGGACATCTCTCCGGCTTCTTCTCTCCAATCATGCCCGGCAGAGCTGTACAACCCCCTCAGCGAATCGTTGTCCACTCGCTCACAGCTTTCTCAACCGAGCCTCGTCGATTCTCCTCTCGTATTCTCCGACTCCTCCCTCTCTGTCGACCATCTGGTCTCTCCGACGAGATTGACACGACTTTCCCTGTGGGCCGAGGGCATGCAGCCATGCTCCATACCGATCGACTCTCTTGTCCCGTCAACACAGCCGTCGTCGGTTCACGCGGTGTTAGCTGTGGCATTATGTGTAAAGCTACACCTCCCACCAATCGATGCACCATGCTCTCCGGGACTACACGGGTTTCAAGGGTCCATCACATGTACCGCCCAGCCTTCGTCCACTTTTAGGTGCTCCACCTCCGTTTTCGTTCGAAACCAGTGCGTTTCCCAAGAGATTGGTTTCTGCTCTCTAGTCACTGTGGAGCCCACTGTGCACAACATCGTGGAGACTGCATCACTGCTGCTGCCTGACTCGTCCTTGAGTCGCAGTCGTTGGCTTGACTCCAGTGAGCAATTGTCTACGTTTAATACACAGCCCTCATGTCTAACACGTGTTCGTTGTAGCCTCCCCGACTCGCATCGTGCAAAAAGTCTTTGCAAACGATGAGGTGGTCGCCGTCCTCTCCTACGATCTCGATAGAGGGCAGTACGAAAACACGCCCTCAGTGGAGCTCAGCGCAGTTAAAAATTACCCAAGCCGCGCCGAAAAAATTCCTACCCCAGTCACCACTTACCACGCTGACAGCAATTTGCCGACGTATACCCATTCCCCTGGCCAATGCATCCCTCGTGCCACCCTCCCCGCTCAGACAACCCTCTCATATGCGCTCTCGCCCAACACCACCTCTTCAGGCATGTCCTCATATGCTGCAGTCTACATGACCCCCTCCTTGCTCTCATGACTTGTCTTCACGACCCATATGACTTCACTCAGCATCAATGCATCGGATAATCCATCCAAATTTGTATCTGTTCTATCCGTGGATAGTTTGTGGACCATTTTCGCCTAGCTGCTTCTATAGGGGGGTTCGAACGTTCCGAGTCTTGCTATCACTGCTTTCGTTCTCACACTGTATGTACACTTCAATTCGGGCATCAAATATTGTAGATACCTTGTAAAACTGTAATTCTCCGGACCTTGTTGTGTCTATGTTAGGTTCTAATGTAGCTAGAATTTCACTCTCGACCGCTTCTAGTATTCGAGAATCATAGTGGCGTGGGTGGAACAACAGAAGTTCGAAGAAGGATGCTCTGGATCAATACCTTCCAAGTTGCGGATCACTGTCGGTGGATGACAAACGCCGTTTCTATAGATAAGCGTGCGCCCGCAAGGTAATGGTTCTTGTCGCACCCACCAACTCCACTTGGTAACATACAATAGTGTTGCATTTGGCTAGTAGAAGATGGCATACTTCTAGTCATTGGAGGTGGCAGATGACAGGGACAGAGCTGTGCTGTGCTGTCCGAGGGACTCGGATGCACTGGACAATTGCTTTGGCGAGGCAGAGCGCTTCCGCGATGGCAGAAGCTTCGCTGCTCGGAACCTCATCTGAAGATAGACGAATTACGCGATACGAATTCTTTGAGTGTTCAGCAAGTGCTAAGCATGCAGCTGTTTCAGTGCTTGGGCTTTGCAGAAGTGTGGGACTAATAGTAGTAGTCGGCGGAGGATCGTCCATGAAGGAAGTATGATAGCGTATGTGATGCCGACGAACCCGCCATCTCTAGATCAATGTTCAGGGCATCTTACGTACGAGAGCACCACAATTCGGCTGCGGAGAACCCATGATGCAACACGAACCTTGACCTGAAATGAACATGGTCACAATAACGAGCCTTATTAGACGGCCTGATCTAAGTGTTTATGTGTGGATCCGGGGTGCAAGGAATGCCTTCGCCGTCCTTGCGTAATAACACTCTTCTGAGAACCCGGCGTATCAGGTCCTTGGGGAAATCTGCGGAAGCGAGATGTGCTAATGCGGAAATTCCCCCTCAGGGCTGCAACAAGGTGGATGGGTTCTCGAGGATCCGAACAAAGGGTCTCCTAGTTTACTCTTCCAAAAGCGTCAGAGACGGAATGTGCTCATTTCCCTATTCGCGGATTACGTACATATGTGTCTTGTGTGCTCTTCCTTGTCGTTGCCCACTTGAGCAACCTTCCCTTCTTTGAGCGCATTCGCGTTCTCACTGAAATGAGGTTTGATCTATCCACTTACCCTAGAAGGGCGGTGTATCCACTTCTTGTTTTGCTGTCGGCTTGCTCCTGCGGCGTCTCGACGCGATTCTGGTGCTCAGCAGACTCTGCTGGTTTTGGCCTAGGCCTATATTATCTCCAATGAAGGCAATTTAAGTTGCCACAATGGCGAAGAATGCCGTGGACAAGGTCAGTGCAGGAAGAATGACCACATCCATTGAATGCTCACAAGGTTTCGCTCAGAAGTTGGCCTTGAGAACCGCTCTGGCAGTGTAAGCTTAACCGCAGACGCGCACCTGCACTCGTGATCAGCTTAATTACGTCAAGACTGTGCAGCACGAGGAATCCAACGCCTACGTTTACATGCAACCTCATGCAACCTTCACATCTGAAAAAGCGGCGTGGGTCCTTTGTGGGCATATGTGATTCGTCTTCAAGCAACCCGAATCTGTCGACGCACACAAGCCTGCCATATCCTTGATTTCCACTGCTGAGCGCTGAAGACCGGCTAGGGCGATGTCAACGGCCTGGAACGATGAGTGAAATGGAAGGCAGGGTGCAACAACACACGATACGCCACTGCCTGGACCCTAGGCAGGTCAGTCCACTCCATAACGCCCCGCATTTACAGTCAGGCGAGATTTATTATTGTATTTGCCCAAACCGAGTGCAATCAAAGTTGCTTGTTGGCATACATTGACTTGTGACGTCGGCGTACTTGGACAATTGAATTGGAGGCGCTGACGTCGACCCCAATCAAATTTGAGCAAATGACAGAGGCTCGATGTCAGAAATGCCTTGGCATCCCAGTAGTACTTGATCGTGTCATCGTCAGCGGGTTCGTTGATTGCGTTCTGGAAGTGTGTTGTGGGTTCAGATGCGTTCGTCGTCATGGTTTGAACTTTGAAGTGCACGAAGCCTTTTGCTCAATACATATTATTTACCGAACAATCCCACACCTCTAGCATACAGATCGCTACGTAGATTACAATATGTTGCAGATATATACGGTGGTATAAGCTCTGCATTCATGCCTTTCATAGATAGTTTGCTTGGAATTTCGCAAGATTGGAAGACTGAGTTCATCTTTGTTGTTAGAATTGAAGTCAGATGGATCCAAAGAAATTGAAGTATGCTCAATAAATCGGTGGTTGGCGTTGAATGATCTGCATTTCAGGGGGAACCTTGGCTGGCAACTTCAATTAGCACCACACGCGTCATCGTCACACGTCCAGGTCTATGGATCCCTACAAGCCGGGGACACCCCCGCCTACTCACCATGTCCTTCGGCCACACCACATTGATCTGTTGGCGATATTTCTGTTAACTTTCAAAGAGTTCCATGGAAAACTTCCCCAGCACTTCCAATTGTCCATATACAGGTTTCTACTTTTCGAGATCAGTGATGTACTTGCGAGCTCTGATTTTCATCGTTGGCGCGTGTCGCTGACAGACTCACAGGTCGTTCACCCGAAGACGCATGATCAGATTCAATTGACACTCAGGTCGATGCCTCAAACGGACAATCCGAACGTCCAAAGTCTTCTCTTAGCATGGGAATCTGTGGTGGGTTCGCCCCACAATAATTTCCGAGCTCCCCGTCTCTGATTAGGTATGGAAAGCCGAAACAATTGACGAGTACAGATCAAATGTCCAACTTCTTTCACAGTTCGTGTTCCACTTGTGCACACCTTCCGTCGACTGATTTGTGTTCTAGGTGCCCCTGCCATTTTTGCGGACAAAAGCGAGGATGAGGTGAATACTTGTTATACCTTTCGTGGTCATTCGCTCAGTGTTGCCTGATCGCAGCCTAACGTTTTGGTGCGCAGTCAACTGTGCAAGCATTCCACAGAATTCTCAAAATTTGATTTAGTACCGCCGTTCACCGTTCGCTTTCTTCTGTCGGCGGTGTTTCGTCAGTTTTATCAAGCTTTCCTTCTATGGAATCATGGAACTCCAGAAAGACTATCAAGCCTGGTGCGCAGGCAACATGAGGGCGGGATACGGTCCTGTTGAGAAAGATACCCTGACTGACGATTTTTGGCTGTTCAAAACGGCAAGCGACTTCAAGTCATGGGCGCGTCCGGAACCTTTTGAAGCGTAAGTGTGGTGATTCGGTGATCACGCCATGCATCACACGACACATTTCTCTAGGTGGGAAAAGGGTCGAGCACTGGGAGATGACATTATCGGACCTGATAACTTGCGTAGATATTTCGAGCAGCGCTTTCATGATCAGAACGATTCGTTCGTCGCCTTTCACTTTTTTTGTTATGATACTGCCTAATCGTTGACCAGTGGAATACGCCAGCATGCCTTGTTGAACCTCGTACGTATGCATTATGTACGCAAAGAGTACGCAGCCGCTAGCAAGGTAGGCGGCCATCACACTAGTCAGCCGACATGTTCGACGCACCATTTCTAGTTATTGCAAGAAGCGATTGCGGTCGCGCGCACTTGTGGAGATCGTATCACACTACAGCACTGCATCAGGTCAGACACTCTCAATATATCATGGATAATCGCGAACGTTCATGTGGTGCAGCATGCTCCACCGGCTGCCTTCATCCAGTGACACGCCCGTGCTGAATGAAATCCAGCCCGATCTCCACCCCTCGGAAGTCCTGTTTGATGTGGCGAAATTGCTTCAGCCGCAGAGTGTAAGATCACGATCGAACTCCGCTGCATATTGTCTAAATTATGTCTGGTCCAGGGTCAACCGTTGACCCTCTGCTTTGAGAAACTTGCGCAGGCCATTGGATTATATGATCACTGGGTTGATCAAAGGAAAGTTCCGCCCCACGCGCGAGAGCTCCTCGGCCCGCATGCAATGCAGGCTGTGTTGTGGAATACACTGGGTAGGTTCTGCGGACTGTAGTTTCACCTGGTCCCTAATAATTTCTAGGGTGCCATGGTCTTGCCAGGGTGCAAGAATCGTTTGTGTTGGCATTTTCTAGGGGAGGGGACGATGATCTAAATCGGCTGAACGTACTGTTAAACTATGCCTATCGGGTGCGTCACCTCACATGTCACTGGGACATTATCTTATCGTAACTTAATGCAGCTGGCAAGGATAGGGCGTTGTCGGGACGCTCTAGCACTACTGGTTCAACCAGGGACATGGCGCGGAATTTCGTTGGACGAGTATCAGGAATGGGCAAACATGATATGGCACATATTAGCCTTGATGATCAGCCGAAGGTACGGGTTAAGTTGCATCTT
>Ga0307516_10002384_pt1 | contig 25162 bp, 29 predicted proteins | sample 19_EM_MG_FD_203310 | JGI IMG/M metagenome (GOLD analysis project Ga0307516, IMG submission 203310) | Populus trichocarpa ectomycorrhiza microbial communities from riparian zone in the Pacific Northwest, United States - 19_EM | ecosystem: Host-associated > Plants > Roots > Unclassified | place...
TGACAGGCAGATAGACCACGCTCTAGGCTCTCTGACGGTATAGTCACGTGCCTGATAGCTTTGGAAACGGTGGAGCTATTCAAAATATCGGAATGCCAGCACTGGGCACCTAAAAATGACATTTGAGCGCTAATGTCGTTTCTTATCTTCTTTCCTTCGTTTCTCCATCAATTCTTCAGCTTCTTTGCTCGTTCTGGTATGGGAGTTGGACTGCAGTAGATTGCATTCCTTTCTCATACCATAATGGACGTTATTCCTTCAGTTTCTTCTGCTTCTTGGCGGTTCTTGTGCGAGTGATGACTGCTAGACATCGGCAGTTGTCTCTTGCATCAGGATAGTCTTCTTGTGTGATAGATGGCTACGATGAGGCTCCGTCGTGCTCATCCTTCACATCAGGATCGTTCGATATTGACATTATCTTCCATGTTCACTGTACCAAACCTGTTTGGTGTGTGACACCGTGTAGATGTTTTCCACCCTTTTAGCCTGTGTTTAACTGTGCTGAACACCATTGTGCACATCGCACTTGTCATCACACCGTCGTCGAAGAGTGCGTGGATTCTTACTACTTCGCCTGTGGTACTTCTCAATTCGATTGGGTGTATGAATGGGACGGTTTTTGGCATCTCGTTTGTGGTTGGGTTTCCAGGGTTCGCTTTGACCAAGTAGAGATCAACACTGTGGAGTCGGTCATGTGATGATACATGTGAGCCACTAGAAGCTATCAATGAGAGCCCAGTCCATTGGGTCATTGTTCCGTCCATCACAACAACCTGTCCTCTTTTCCCTCGTCTTGCAAGGTCACCAATCTAACCTCGACAGTTTGAGTTCTGTTGTACGGTGCTAGAACATGGTTGCATATGGTGTGCCACACTGCCTCCTTGTTGCTGAGTCATGAGGTATCACCTTGCGGCATGGGGCACTGTCTGCCCGAGTGTCCATGTGTGCCACATTTGAAGCACTCTCCGGAGCAAATTGTTGCAGTGCCAGGCATGAGTGGGTAAGGCGTTAGGTCTGTGACTCTAGTGTTCTCTCCATGTTTTGCTGCCCATTGAGCAACCTGCGTCTGGTGAGCTTGATGCCCTGCCATTGTTGGAGGGTGTTGTTCGTAAGTCTCAATGATACGACATAGGGCATCTCTTTGTGATTCCGTGACTGGTTCGGCTGTATTGTAGACCTGTTGCCTTGGTCTTTGTTGGACTGTAAAGCGGATAGTGGTGGGCGAGGTTGTAGGTGTTAAGTTTGTTGGGTTGCGTATGGCGGGTGCGATGGTGGTGCATTGTAGGCGGCTCATTATGTCCACAACAGATGCCCATACTCTCCGCTCCATTGCTTCTTCGTCTTTCCTGCGCTTTTCCAGCTTCACTTTTCCCTCTTTCAGCTTTCCCATACTTAGACCCTTCACTGCACCTGTAAACATCTCCCAGTTCGCGTATTCTTCATCCAGTAGGTCTTGCACTATCTCCGGTAGCCATTCCCTGACCTGCCAGATCAAGACAGCACTTTTTTCAACTTTGGCTAGCTTTGCGAGGGCCAGCGCTCCTTCAGCCCAGATGATGTGCGTCCATGCCTGTACTCCACTCTTCGTTTTGATGGTTCCTACATCTTCTTCCGCTAAGGTCAGCTCCAGTAGTTCCTTTTTGTAGTCCTTCATCGTTTTCGCCGCTCGCTGGATGGGCAGCCACCTTTGGTCGAATGCATGCCATAGTTTGTCCCATGAAAGTAGGCATTCAGCTGAGAGTCTGTTGTACCACTCTTCCGCTGCTGATCCACTGACCATGTAGTCCGCTAGTGCTTCTATCTTTTCGTACTCGGTTGTTATAGTGGTACATTCTCTCATAGCGCGGTTAAATGCTTTGATGAAGTCCTGGGGGTTCTCCGTGGTACTATCCTCACCATGGAAGGGTTTAACCTCCGTCATGGCTTTGCGGTTGGGTTGCATGGGATGTGTTTGTGTACTTAGCGAGTATATTGGCTGTGATCGCGGGACCTGTAGAAGTATCTGTTGGAGGAGGGACTGGAAAGCTTGTGGGACTGGGGCGAAGTTGATTGACATGGGACTTTGTGGTGAGTTAGGTCGCGGTGACGGTGGTAATGCTCTCGTCGATGCGATGTCTGGTGGAGACTGTAACTCTTGGTCTGACAGCAGCTGGAAGTCACTGTCAGTACCCAGAGTATTCGTGCCTGTGTGGGTTGTAGACGTTTTGGCTATGAAACGACCTCTGCTGTCTCTTTCTGGTGGTTCGATGGTGACTTTGTTCAACTACTGATATACTGCTGTGCACATGTAAGTTGTGTGTTCAGTTGCTGCGGATGGCTGTGGACTGCTGTGACTGCTGTGCTGATAGCTGCGACTGCGTGTGTTCAAATCTGCTCTCGTCACCACATTGGAGTAGGCCCGTAGGGACTTCATCGTGGAATGACCTGCTGCTCTACAAACAACGGCTCTCACCCTACTCTACACCTGCTGACTAATGCTATGCTCCCCGACCTCCCCTATTCCACCGGTCAGCTCCCCCATCGACTCCACTAAGTGGTCCATCTGGTCCAGGAATGCTTGGTTCCCAGACCCTCTGGACACGGACTTTGATGGCCCTGCCACCTTTTGAATCTCGTCGTCAGCGATGACTGCTGCCAACTTCTTGACCTTCTTTTGTTTTTCACCACCATGTGGCGATGTCGCAACAGCCTTGGCCTTGGCCTTGTCCACACCAGACCCGGACCCTCCGGTCTCAACCTCTGCCCGCTCGCACTTTTCCTTGAGGCCGGTGCACCTCTTGCAGGCACGCTGCTTGGGCTTCTCTGGGCCTTGCACACACTGCACCCTGAACTTGGTGCAGCGCACACAGCTTAATTAACAAAGTCAGCAAAAGCAAAAAAAAAAGTGCTTACTGGAGGTCAACAACCCGGACACCGCTAGAGCCGGTGACCGGTTCCTCTCTAGCCCTCTTCTTCACTGGCTCCCCTGCCTTCTGTTTCCCGGCAGCCACTTCTGCCCAGCGCTCTGCCTCCGCCTTTCGCTTGTCCTCCGCCATCAACTTGGCTTTCTCCATGAAAATGTGCTCCCACTCCGCTTGAAGCTTTGCGAACTCTTGGTGAGCCTTTCTCTCCACCTCTTCCTTGGCCTTCCACTCTGCCTCTGCACAAGCCCTCTGCTCCGCTTCCACCCGCGCTTTTCGCTCCGCCTCTTCGTGTGCCCGCTTTGCTGCCTCTTCACACTCCCGGCATGCTCGCTCCTCCGCCTTCACCTGCTTGTGATGTCTCTTCTCCACCCTCTTCACATTTGCCACATCGTCCTCGTCGTCCGTCAGAGCCCGGAGTTCCTCCGACTTCACTCTTGTCCAGTCCATGGACGTGGTTGTGCTAGCAGTAGGGGTGGTAGTTTGTGTGGGTGCAGACATGATGGTAGTAAGAAAGTAAACAAGTTGGGGGTGGAAACCAAAAACTGGTCTGTTCTTATAGATCCCCATTTCACACTCAGACAATGGACTCCGGACTCCGCATTGTCCTAAGCGACCACACAGCAGCCTTATGGCGGGCCTCATGGGTTTGGCCCCTAAGAGGGGGATACTGTCAAGACCATGTCCAACTCCAGACAGTTATCCAGTAACTCTGGTCGCATCACAGCTCTACAGCTCAACTCCGGTCGCTCATCACTTGCTCCGGTCACAGTCGCGCAGATAATTTTCTGTTAAGTACGACCCTTGATCTATACTCCATCCACTTGTTACCACACCTTGCCGTCTCCCCTGCCTTGACGTGAATTCTCCGTGAACTCAATATATACTATACCTTGTAGCATTTTCACCGGACCTGACTTTATTTTACCTGGACCTGACCTAGTACTTTCTCTGGTTATCCCTTGTCTGCCTTTTAGGCTGTTTACTTGTCACCATAAATACTTGTCCCTAGTTTTTACTTAGTATAAGTACTCTGTAGTTTATTCTGTATACCTCAGTCTGAAATCAACTTAGTCACTACTCCAGTTCCTGTCTGTCTCTGTCTCTGTCTCCATTTCCATCTCAAACCTCTTGACCAGAACCTACACAAGGGATCAACGCACGTTGTCCTTGTCGTTGAATCCAAGTGGTCACCAACTCCAGCCGGACTAACTTCTTGTCCAGCCCTCTGACCTCCTCCTTCGTCCATCTTCGTCCGGACTTGACTGGACCCCCTACTGGAGTAGACCCAGACTTGACAGTGCATTATCAAATGAGACACCGCTCTTCCACACCTACAACTCATGGGTTGTGATCAGCATCGAGTAGGTGAGCTGTTTTTGTTTCGCTTACTTGGGCAAGCTTTAATAGCTCATCTATCTTTGTTTGGCCAAGGTTCTTCATCAAAAAACAGGCAAATTCCCATTCATCTTCATCACGGAAAGGCACCCAATTGCCCTCACCTTTTTCAAGTTCTGCGGCTTCCAAAGACTCAAAGACTGTCTGCTTCCTGCCTAGGGCTGTAGCAGCGGTGCCCATGTACTGTTCAGTGAAGCAGCCAGAGGCCAGCCAGGGAGGCAAGGCCTCATTTTCTTCCTCCACTTGCATGCGCTTCGATGGCCGCTCACAGAGATCAGGTGGGCCAGGTTTCCTAACTGCATTAGACTGATGAACTAGGTGTCCATCCGGCACATCAAGTGCATCATCAGGACTGTCCGTACCATTGAATTGGTTCATCCATTCATATGGTGTGTCGTCATTTGTCACCTCTGGCAGCTGATCGCCTTCCCCATTCGATGCAGCGAATGCCATCCGTTCAAGCTGCTTTGTCCATTGATTGTGGCATGTAGGCAACTGTGCAATGTGCCACTTGATGCCCACCTCTGTCGCTATAGGTCTCAAGCAATAGTTTCAGCGGTGGGGGGGCATGATATGGTAGGTCAGTCCGAGTATCTCTCCCAGTGTCTCCTCGTATCTGTGCCCAATGTCTCACTAATTGATGGCTTTGACAATTTGCAATTTACCAGATCATATCAGACGCAATCTATGGTGGATAGGTGGCACCCCATGTCAATGTTGACAAACTCCAGACCTGGATTTTCTAGGCTATCCCATGACTGCATCGCAATGTGCGTTCGTGCCGCGAATGTCTGTTGATATCTCCAAGCAAGACACACATCAACAGAAGATATAAGCCTGCTAAGTGAGTAGTGTGTCCCACCATAGATCGTTCCAACACAAGCCAACACATCGTTCTAGCCATACGCTCCCAGCTTCAATTACATGCAAGCTTCAACTATTGCAGGTTATTGCACTGCTGACAAAGAGAATTATAAAGGTTAGTCTACCCACACAACTGCGCAGATCGCCAGATCACCACTGACAATGATATTTAAATAATAATAAAAGATTCTGGTGGTCGGGTGCATCGACCATCAGAAAAAGTGAGGCAGGCAGAGTATGAATGAGAGGAGACAGCCCACTGCCGTGATGCAAGGGCCCAGAAGGACCGTGAACACCATTGCTGCCGCCTACGACTGGAGGAAGGGAGGATGAGGGGAACAGTGATGAAGGGCGGGGCATCGAGGAGGATGACCTTGATGAAGACAAGGATGGTGGCACTCAGGTAGGTTGTCCCCTCAATTTTTGTGCACCTCTCTGACAGAAGATCATTCAGTTTAGCAGCTGGCCTGTCCCCGCGAGGCTTAGTACATTGCTTAAGCAGCACCTCACGTATAGCAACAGCAAAGTACCCAAGGTTGTGACCGGTAACATTCCTAACCTCAACACTGAAGTGAGTAACATGTATGATTATAGCAAAGTGCTATTCTCAACAGGGACAGGGAGACATGTTCTTCTCCAACGATGAAGGTGCAGGGCTGACTGCACATGAACGTTTGTCGGAACGACAGATCGTCAAACAGAAGAACAGGCGCATTGATGTAGAGACGCACACATCTCTAGGTGTGCATATACTGATCAGTGTTCGCCTGAACTTGTTCGCGCTACTCAGCACAGCCACCCACACCCAACCCGCACAAGAGCTCTCCAATGCGCAGTTTGGTACACCTGATAGGGTCCTGCGAAGGTCTTGCATGAGTAGCTATTCCCTATCTCTTCCTGCGAGCGTCGCGATCACTTGGAATAGCTTCGGGTCTGTTTGGACTAGCTCGCGCTACTCAGCACAGCCACCCACACCCAACCTGCATGAGAGCTCTCCGATGCGCAGCTTGGTACACCCGATAGGGTCCTGCGAAGGTCCCGCATGAGTAGCTATTCCCTATCTCTTCCTGCGAGCATCGCGATCACTCAGAATAGCTTCGGGTCTGTTTGGACTAGTTCGCACTACTCAGCACAGCCACCCGCACCAATCCCGCATGAGAGCTCTCCGATGCACAGCTTGGTACACCCGATAGGGTCCTGTGAAGGTCCTGCATGCGTAGCTCATCCCTATCCCTTCCTGAGTGTCTCAGTCACTTGGAGTAGCATTGAGTCGCACTACTACATCGCATCGGGTCGCGCTGCATCAGGTCGGGTCACTCTCCTGTGTAGGGTCTCACTGCATAGGGTCTCACTGCATAGGGTCACATCACATCGGGTCATGTCGCATCGGGTCGTGTCGCATCGGGTCGTGTCAATCTCCCTGCTAGGGCTCGCTCCATAGGGTCGCATCACATCAGGTCACATCGCATCAGGTCATGCTGCACCAGGTTGGGACACTCTCCTGTGTAGGGTCTCGCTCCATAGGGTCACATTGCATCAGGTCATGCTGCATAGGGTCGCACTACATAGGGTTTGTTCTCCGCTTCTCTCCCCGTCACTTTAGCTTCTGCCTTTGTGTCCCTGAGCCCTTCCCCTTGCTTTAGCATCCCTGACAGCTGTCATTACGTTAGTATTATGTTCCCTCTTAGTGCTGTCATCCTCTCTCCTTCTCTTCGGGTCGCTTGCACCCTTCCCCCTGGATTAGGCTTCAGTATATAGCCCTAGTCCTCACAAAAATAAGAAGTTTCTTTTCGGCCCCCATCTGTGTGTCTAAGAGCGAGTCCTGTCGTTTCCGCTGTTCCCTATCGTTTCTCTTGTGTCCTGCCGCTCTCTCTTTGTTTTTCTGACAACCCTAGACGACCCTATTCAGTTCTCCAACGATTTCCAGTGGTTCCCGCTACTCCCAGTTCTCCCTAGCACGTGTCTACATGCTCCAGGCAACCTCCCTGTCCCCTAGTCATGCACTCCCTGCACATTTTCACTGCGCTCCTCACCACTACTCTGCTCTCAACTCCCAGAACCTCTGAGCACGCTCCTGCGCTCTATTCTCCTTAGCTCTCCTAGTCAAGCCAGACCAGGTCTCCTTGGGCGGACACCCATTTTTGCACCTTCAAGGGACTCACCCCCTACATCAAACATGGGAGCACAGAAGGTACAGTGACAGACTCCACGAACCGGTGAGTTGGTCATGCCATCATCCAAACAAAATACCTCACTGGAATTAGGAGTGATGTTCGCGCCAAGAGGCGAAAGGAACCCATCGAAGAAGATGGTCCAGAGATCACTGTCATCAAGGCACAAAAACTCACAGAGCACGAAGGTCGCCCACACGCCAGGGACTATGACGACATCATGCAAGAGTTTGTCGTCATGGCCATTGAAGACTACCAGGCACGCCTCTGTGCCGAGTGTCCTATGCCTGACCATGTACAGGAGACTGCGCTCATGAACACGTCTTGGGCCAAGGTGTTTCAGATCACAGGTGTTAATCTTGTGCAGACGCCCCAGCTCTCCAAACTCATTAGTTCCTTACTGGCTGTCTCACTATGCTACTTCTATGATATATAGATTACCATCCATGGCTCGCAAGTTTGCGGCGAGCTCAAGGCCAAGCTCCACCCCCTAGTTGAGGTTATGTTTAATTTCCACAGCAGCCAGACCAAATCAGCGATCAAGAAGAATCACACATTAGCAGAGGAATTGAAAGAGGGTGCAAGCTTTGCATTCAAGGTTTGGTAGTCTCCTGTTGGGCGCGCTGGGTGCAACTACTGAAATGTGTGATTAGCATAGGGCGCCCCTGCAAGACGACCATCGTGGGTTTCTGAAGGCACCAATCATCCAGAAGGTCATCAACACAATGTGGTTCGCGAACAAGAATGATGAAGGCATCAAACATCCCACATGGTTTAAACCATTTCCCCTCCCTGCACTGGCGTTAGTGCTGACAGCTGTAAGTCAGATTCTTCCGCATGAGTACTGAGTTGACCGTCACTTATTGTGGCTTAGATCGAGTGCTGTGTCGACGAATGGATGACTGGCACGCACACAGATCTGGCTTTTACGGTCCAAGACTACCACGTCACATATGGTGCCTACCTCAAGTGTCTCCAAGATTTTGATGAGGTGACGAAGGAATTTGGGGTGTTGAAGGGCATTTGTGCCAAGATTTACGAGGAGGGACGGTGAGTATCTTGTCTGCATTCGTTGCAATTACCAACTGTTGAGTTAGGATCCATTCTGGAGTGCCTGCACCTGCTGCGGAGCCTCAGAACGTAGTGTCAGCACAAATTATTGCAGCTGCAATTAAGGAACACCAGGAGGGATCAACGACTGAGGATGAGTTGGATTGATTTAAGTTATCTAGCTCTGTGTCAAGCACTATTAGTGTGAAATGGATATTCTATTGTGCCACATACTGCCTGATTAAGGTATTGAGACTATGTTGTGCTATACTGTTGTGATAGCAAGTGGCAATGGAAGTCAAGATAGTAGTTGAAGGGTCTATGTCACAATATATAGTCTTGGTAGCCTCCATAGCAGCCCTGCTACATTGTACATATATTTACATGTCAAACTATGGCTACTATAGAGTGCTATAGATTTCTTGCAGGGTGCTATATTGCCTTTATATTGGGGACTTGTCTATGGAACTTTGAGCACTATAGAGGCTATATAGTGCTATATTGCCATGTGTTTTTTTCCTGATGCGGACCAGCTCGAACAGAGTGAAACAAGCACAAGAACATTGTCAATGATGTTCAGATCCCATGCCCCCATTGTGGAAAATCATTCAAGCACTGAGGTTTTAACAAGCATGAGACCACCTGTAGATTGACCAAGGACAGTCAGAAAGAAATCAGGGAGTATAACTGCCATTTTGAAAGTCAGATGTGCAATAGTAAGTGTTCTCATAGATATTTACAATACTGATCTAATTGGATCAACAGCTCAATTACATATAGGCAATGCACATGAGCAACACCGCAGGATGAACATTGATGGCAATGGTGGTTCCCATGTGGGTCCATCAAGGATCATGGCCACTGTAGACGAGTGCTTAGTTAATACTGACGAAGGTGGTCTGTTTATTTTTTTCCAGTCCTGAAGCTGATGTATCCATAGGCAATCCCTTATCGCATCCCGAGCCTGAGGACCTGTTTATACCTGTTAATAATGATAGTCCTGGTATGTACCCAACTCCCATTGGTACAAGTTGTTTTCTCACACATCTGTGATAGTGTCTGATATGTCAATGCACTCTCTTCCTGCTGGAGAGACTTCAAGGATATCTATTGACCATCCAAAGGAGTTTAAACTGAATTCCATCCACACAGTTGCCATCCTGATCTACTGCAGAGTTTTGAGCAATTTGGTGTTACCAGTAATGCTCCTGAAGTACCTGCTGATGAAGAGCCATGGCACCCTTTCCAGTCTCGTGGTGACCTCAAGTTTGCTGAAATTGCAGTGGATGCCTCACTGAGCAAGACCCATATCAATGCACTACTGGACCTCATTTCTTGTGTCAAAATGGGGCAGACCGAGCTGACCTTGAAGAATGAAAATGATCTGCACCAGGCATATGAGAACACTGCAAAGGAATTGACACTGGTATGCCACTTCAACATTTGGTAGTTTATGGAAATCCCAGTCACTACCAAGTACAAGAATGAAGAACATACCTACAATCTTTACACATGATCAATTTGGGAGTGGGCACTTGACTTGTTGCAGAATCCCCAACTCACACCTCACTTCATGTGGGATGCACAGTGCCTCCACAAACATGATGGTGAAAAACATGAGCACTTTTTTGGAGAGCCTTGGACTGGTGACTGTTGGTGGGATATTCAAGTGCATTCACTTGTATCATGACAATCTTTGTGTATTTAACATGTATATCTTGCATGTGCTGGCAACATATTGGCAATGTGTTCATGGCTGTGGTTGAGATCATTACTGGTAGGGAACTGCATGGGTATATTCATGGGTACCCAGAGGCCAACCCACATCCATACCCACCATGGGTCTGTACCCACCTATGTGGGTATGGGTATGTGTGTGGGTTGGTGGGTATTTCTATTTCCCATGGGTTTACCCACTACTGCCACTACCACTACAATCTACCATGACAACACCATCACCACCACCATGTTGACCACAGCAATGATTACAACAGTCCTCATGACGAGTATTATATGTATGTCCACAACCATGACTGCCATGCTAATGATGATCACCATAGCCACCTCACAACCCAGGCCATATCTACAATGACAGCAACCACAAACAAAACTCAAACCACATCATGCTGATATCAGGTCCATTATGATGAATACTAGACAACCACCATCACCACTGTTACTATGCTGACAAGGATGTCCACATGTAAAAACACCATTGAACATCAACTACAACCATAGTGCTGACAGCAATGCCAACTTGAAATGATGACAGTCACAATACTACCATGACCATGAGGTCAACAGCTATCATCATCACCATCATGCTGATGAAAAATACCTCAATCACACATCAGCATATACTGGCAATTGAAATGACACTCATGGGCCAGGCTCACTGTTCTGACTACAACAGCTGTCACCACCCCACCTTCATTTGATGCCAAATTCAACAACAGCCACCACCCCCACCACTCATGACAAGAGTGCTAATAGCCATCACTACTGTCACCATTGCCCATGCCATGGCCTTCCACTACCATCACCATGTCATGTTCAGTGCTATGTATTAGAAATGCACCTTATGAATATTTGAGTACTGAATTTCTGTACTACTGTTAAATAAATATGCAAAGATTTGAGGAATCCGACAAGCCAAAATGGGATATTAGCCCCTGAATACCCACCAGGTGGGGATGGGGATGGGTATGGGTATCCAAAACCTGTACCCACACCCATACCCACCTGTACCCTACCCACAACCCATGGTGGGTACCCATACCTATGTGTAATGGTCCAACTTTTTATCTTATCTAATCACAGGTTAGATAGTGTCTTATCTTATTGTAGTGTACAGCTGTGTCTTATCTACCTTAGTCTAGACCTGTACCTCATGCTGTACATGCTGCCTCCCTTGATGTCATCTCACATAGCCTTAGCTCCACTATGACATCACTGCCATAGCATTGCACAGTACGTAGCCTCATGGATAGCCTTGCGTAGCCCTCGTGTAGAGTAGTATATATACAGTGCAATCCAGCACCCAGAGGCTCTCCATTCGAGCTCATCTTGGGTTATTACCCTAGTACTTGTGTCCTATCCTCTCAGAGCCCCAGTGTGTAGTAGGGTCCTTGGTGTCTTTGCCTAGGGTCGTCTCACTATGACTTTCCCTAATTACTGGCATGTCTCTGACAGAGTTCTCAGGCTGCATCAATGATGCACAAGGACAACTAGTGTTTTAAGGTCCGGTCTGGTCCGGTCTTTTGACCTAATTTTGGTTGGACCGGGACTGCATCGGTCCTAGAAAATCTTGATTTTGCAAAAGACCAGACTGGACCACCAAGGACCGGTCCAAAACTGATGAAGACTGGTTTATGTTAGTATTTTATGCAAAATGGCACCCCCTGTTTTGCACAAATCATGGGGGTTGCTGTTGTGCGCATTTTCGACATTTAAATAGCAGGATTATTAACAATATTTTCAATTAACTGTCAAAAAAATAACATAAACATGATCAACCCTGTGGAATTCCTAGTATTTGATATGCAAAGATGGCACCTCTGTTTTGCGCAAATCATGGGGGAGGCTGTTTTGCGCGTTTTTGACATTTAAAATGGCTAGATTATTCAAAATGTTTTCATTTAACTGTCAAAATTATTCCACCTCAGATATGCCAAAAAGACCGGTCTAGATCGGTCCAGGACTGGTCCTTGATCCCAGCCCAAAATGTCAGGACCAGGACCGATGCTGTATGATTTTGGGCAGGACCAGGACCGCGGTCCGGTCCTAAATTGGTCTGGTCTGGTCTGGTCCTCGGTCCTAGGACCGGACCTTCAAACACTAAGGACAACTCTACATGCATAAATATACTTTACAATGCAATGTATATGGTATACATGGAATAGGAAGTGGAAATTGTACAAAAGACATAGGTGTGATAAAAGAAAATTAGTCCATTTGCATTTGCACACCAGCATCATGCCTGCCATCGGCATTGGAACTCCCAATCTCCATATTGGGTGCCAGCATGCCAGCATCTCCATCTTCTGATGGGCTGACCTTGATTGCCAGAATATTCCCAGTCTCCATTGTTGCAGCCACTTCATTGTGAATCACTGTGTCAACAACACAATCTTGTGATCAGTAGCACATGGCTTGGTAATTGACAGACTTACCTTTTGGTGGGGCCAAGTCATAGCTATCACTGGTTGGCTTGCTGGCACCCCTTTCATTGACCAAGCCTGGAGTTGTCACCTCAAGACTTGAGGTATTGTTGTGGAGTGCAACCTGCATACCATGGGTGCCAGTCAGCTCGCTTGAGCCATGCCAGGATGGATTGCCAGACAATGCCATTTCTTCCAGCATTGTGGTAGGTGCTAGTGCCAACAGGCTTGGTGGACTGGGGTGAGAGAACTGCATGACCTTGGCACAGGTTGAGTCAGATGCCGGCTGTGTTGGTGCAAATGCCTGCCATGATGCCAGACATTGAAGGTGGGATGGTGTTAGGAACATCTGTTCCTGCATTGCTTCAACCACCTGCTGTAAGCTGGCTACTTCTCTGAGCACAATGGCCAACCTGTCATTCGCTTTGTCCACCTTTCATTCCATTTTGGCCTGCTTTTCCCTCAAATGGACAACCTCCTCCTCAAGATCTTGTACATTGGATGTATTTGTACTGTCTCCTGGTGTTGTGGGAGGGTTCGTGCCACTTCCAGCGGCCATTGATGATGGACTTGCCATCCTCGATGTCTTCCCTAGTAGCCATGCTGGAGTATTGATCAATACCCCATCAAAAACTGGATGGAATATCAATAGAAATAATATTAAATTGTTTGAATAATGAATGACTTACTTTGTTTCCTGGGTGGATTGGCTGGTGCTGGGGTCTGACATTGGCTTTTGAACACTGTGACTTTCCACGGTTGAGTGTCAAGGGTGCAGATGGTGAACACTGACATGGTGCAGGTTTCCTCGGTGCTTGTGAACATGACCTTGACCTTGCTCTGACTGCTGTCATCATGCTGCATGCAATCTTACTGCAGCAACATTGCCAGCAAGCATGGCCTGGGTTCACTGCACACCATCAATCTTGCTGTACACACTTGATGCACCAATCCTTGTCATCCACCCACTTGTAGCCTGGGTCTGGTGTCTGTTGAGTCATAGTGAGGCTGCAGCAACTCGGTGTCAGCCACAATGACAACAAGTATGATATCATAGTCAATAGGTAGTATAAATACATAGCTCCGACAAATAGGAGATGACCTTCTGCGCCCTCGTCTCTTGACTGCTTACTCTGAGTGCCTCACCTTATGTCTCTGCTGTGCAACGCTCTCGTGCACTACATCTGCTCATAGCCTTCATAGGTTATGAGCCCTGCTTGCTCATTCTAGGCAAGTACTCAATTCATATATCAATGAAATAAATTTGTTGTCTTGCTCTATCCCTATGTCATCACAAGAAAATATTGAACAAGTGTTGATGGCGATGTTGATGGATGAGAATGCCAATACAAATGTAAATACAAATGTTCTGCCCACAGAAGAGGAGATGTACGAACCTCCTCCTCCCCCATACATGCAAAGCTGCTTTCTCGGAGCACTTGGCAGCTGGAAAATGTCGGAGCTGCTTGACAATACAAACTGGGTCGCATGGAAGGGGCAGATGACCTTGATGCTTTGTGTTAATAAAGTTTGGGGTCACTGTGATGGGACTATCATCCCCCCTGAAGAAGCCTCATGCTTTTGACAAGTGGGCTACCGCTGAAGAGGTAATGAAGTTGCTAATTTCGGGGAACCTAAAGGCTGCACAATTTGTCCATATTGCATAGGCCATTACAGCCAAGCAGATGTGGGATAACCTCACTTCTGTCCACAAGATGTGCGGACAACAAAGCATCATGGTGCTACGTCGTACCCTTTACCATACAAAGGCTGTTGAAGGTGATGATATTACTGTGGACATGAATACAATGCATTTGTACCAGGCAACCCTTCATCAGATGGGCTTGAAGGTAAATGACAAAGACTTTAAGAGTATTTTAATTTCTTCGTTGCCCATCACATGGGATGCCTTTACAGCCTTGTATCTCGGCTCTCATACCCAGAATGCAGTCATGACTTCACAAGGACTTGTCACCATTATTCATGACAAGTACAATCAAAGGAAGACTGTGCCTGGCACCAATGAGGGCCAAGACAAAGGCAACTTGTCTCTGATGATGATGGCACAGCTGGCGACAGGCCTGTGGGGGAAGAAGCAAGCTCGTGAGGAGAAGAAAGAAAAGAGTGGATTGAAGAAATGTACCTGTGCTATTTGCTTCCATGACAATCATGTCATGGACAACTGCTTTCATATAGTGTTGCTGCAGCTCGGCTTGGTGTGGTCATTTGCAGCTAAGCAAATAGCTTGACTACAGCTTATGAAATAGTGACTTATTGTGACTCAGTTACACTCAGCTAGTTGATCACGCTGGTCATTAGTCATATTCTATTTGGGCCGGCTTAAGCCAACCATAAGTCGACTATTGGTTGACTCAGGTTGTGGGGTGCCACACAGGTGTATTGATTGGCTCTTGTGGGTCGTGGCTTGAGTCTGGACCCTGCCATGGCTACATGATAAGTAGAAAGCTCATCTTGTATGCTAACATTAATAAATTGGCCTCATTCATGTATCAACAACCTGTGGGTCTGCATGGGTTACACCATACCCTTACCCATGTGGCGTGTGGGTTGCGGTGTGTACAGGTATGGGTATGGTGTGCCATATTTCACTCACGGGTTAACCTGTGCTCAACCCTAAAATTTTGTCTGGGTATCTATGTGCCTTGGCACTTCCACAAGTATTGTATACAAATGAAAACAACAAAAATTTTAAAACATATTGGGATTGTAGATGTAGCCCCCCACAAGTCCAATCCAATGGATTCCAGCATGCAAGTATAACTACCTTACTTGTTTACTAGGGCAGTGGTGAGGGGTCTGGGGAAGCACATTTTTCTTCTGCAAGCAGAGACTACTATTCCTTAGTCGATCTGGTCTGTCTGGACAATGAAAAAAAAAATACTCACATTCATGGTGTGTTGTGTGCTGCACCATTGTCACTATCAACAGTCAGTGCTTGGGTGGCTGAGAGCACCTGTGTTTCCTTCTTCAGCATGGTTGGAGATGTCGTTGCAGAGGGGAGGATGCTTTGAAGATGGTTGTAATCTGGTTTTTATGTGAATGAAAGATTGCGAGTATATGAGAGGAAATTGAGGAGTTCCATTGGCATCTCAAAAGGATGGCTGGTTCCTAATGATTCTTTCAATGACTGAATAGATGAACTTGACAAATGACAACCACCCCAACCCAGCCATGGCAACGACCTGCTATAGAGGAACATAAGAGTGTATGCCAAAGCCTCAAGATCGTCTCTCCAGCTTAATTCACACCCAAGATGACTATTGATAGATGTAAAAGCCGGTGTACCTGTTGGAGATAAACAGACTGTTATGGTTTGTTTATATACTTACATAAGCATAAAGTGCACATATAGTAGAGTCTATTACCATAGTCCCTCAGTAGCTTGCCAGCATACTGAGGGTGAGTACCATCTACTAACCACCACATATACCTACTGATACCTTGTAGTTATCCTACAGGTACATACTAATATATAGTAGCTTGCCAGCATACTGAGGTTATCCTACAGCTCTCCTTCCTTTTCCCTTCCTTAGGCTAGACCTTCCCTGTGCAGACCACCACCTTTCTATAGTACCAATGAGTTGACGGGATTCTATCATTGGAATATGAATGCGTGATGATGGGTGGCAGTATTGCTTTGTGATGCTGAAGTCAATAAGAAAAGTGGTATTCTTCAACTCCGCAGTGCCCATAAGGATATTCTGGGGTTTGATGTCATGGTGAATAATGTTGTGGGAGTGGATGTACTCGAGACAGGATATCTATGGATCATGAGTCAGACAGACTCAAGTGAGAGGGGATGTTGATTGATGAACTGACTATTTGCAGTCCCAACTCAACAACACGACCCAGTCCAAATATGCCATCAGAAGACACTTGAATTAATTTGTCTAGGGATGGACCAAGGATCTCAAGTACTATCGCTCGATAGGATCCCTCTCTTCCAAACCAGAGAGGTTGTGGCACTCCATTACCACCTCGGAGCTGATTAAGAACCGTGTACTCGTGTTCTAAGTAAGACTCAGGCTTATCCATGATGCATTCCAACTTGATTGCAACAATTTGCTTGGTAATTATGTCTCGAGCACAGTACACAGTGGCTGACAAAAATTGTTGTTCAAGCCAATTCATGTACAAAATATTTTGCTCACCACATGAACCTTTGCCCAGCTCCTCTTCCAGTGTGTATCTGCCATCAATGCGAACCACATCTCTCATTTTGACTCTTGAAGATTTCAAGACTCATTCAGCTTTTGGGGATTGTACTATCTGCTGATGAGTCAACACAGAATCAAGGGCAATAAAAGCATCACAACATCCATGTTGCACCCAGCTTCTTATTGACACAGTCTTACCTGTACCCTCCTCCTTTGTCCTTGACTTATGGATCTTTGATGGAGTTTAACTTTGGTGTCAGTGTTTAAGTTCAACATTTAAATGTGAAGGTGAGATTTGAATGATCCCTTTGAAAGTTGAAATGATGATATTAACTCAACCTTCATCAATTGCCCTATTGGATTCATCCCACATTCTGACAGTACCATTTTTCGGGCTCAGTTATGCCGAACAAACATAGGTACATCACACACAACACAGCAAATACCCACAAGAAGACCTTGAGTAGAACCCTCCCCCCCACCATGTTGACTGCTGTGACAGGCAACGAACTTTGTTACTCAATCTCTGGCAGCACCAAATGATCCCAACCTAAGCACAAGCACAAGCCATCACCACAGTCCTTTGTTCCTTCTGGCCCCCTGAGTTATCTTTCTCACACAGAGCTCGAAAGGCAGCTGCAAAGGCGGCTGCATCTACAATGCCCATGAATGGCACTGGCAATTCAACCTCACCCATGGCCTTCACAAGCCAAACTACAGCAATCCCAAAAGCTGCGTCAGTTGACATCATTTTGACGTCCAGTATGTGTCATTGGTTCTATCTGACTTAGAAACTTACTCCCATCAAGAATTGTTCAAGGACACCCTCAAGCATCTCTTGTCACCAGAGGGTGATGCCAACATCACAGATACATCAATGAAGGTGTGTGGGGTGTGGTGTGTCAAGATATATGGTTGCTAACAGTCACTCCAACAGATATTCCATGGGATCACCACACAAGAATTTGAAGCACTCTCCTATCTTATTGAGGAATTGTCCCTCTTTCCAATGAAGCCAAAGTATGTACCCACACAGTTTGTCAATGTATTTTATGCCAACAGCTGAGATGTTAGGTTAACCCACAGTCCTCAGGGAGGTGTCATCATTGTGGAGTGGCCACAAGCAACACATGAAGTCCCTTTAACCAATCTCAAGGAGGTGATGAACCCTGCAGTGCAGCAGCTCCCTATCAACAAGTGCATCCTTCATGCTACCTTCAAGTCAAACTTTACATTCCAATCGTCACAAACAGGGTTTTCTGCAACCCCTGATCTTAGCCTTATTATAATGTCTCTGAAACGGAAAATGTCCAGGGGTCAAGACTTTGAAGTCCTCGCCATCGTGGAGTGTGCCTTCTCTCAAAACAAAAGTGACTTGGAGGAGAAAATCAGGAATGAGTTGGCTGCTTGTCCTGAGATAGCTCTGGTTATCACGATACTGATCAATGAGAGTGAGACCTACCATAGACCAACAGAGGAATCACAAGCATGGAGGATGTTTTCTCAGGAGGAGAAGTGCCAAGATGCCACATCTTTCCTCAGATTCAATGAATCTGACATTAGCTCCAAATCCAAATCCGAACCCAAATCCGACTCCAGCCTCAAAGAAGATTTTACACTCCAGCCCATTGTGATTGCTGGGCACCAGTGGTGCAGCATCTCCTCTGTTGAGTACCATGTGTGGGTCAAGAGTGACATGGATGAGGTGATCAATATTGATAAGGTTCAGGTGACCTGTGGTGTCAGTGATGTATTCTATATATGGTGGCTACCTCTGATGCATTATTCCTGCAGACTCTATATCCGGTGATTTCTATGACTGGTGTTATGGCCATGATCAATGAGGGGTTAGCAAAAGTGAAAGACTCAATGATTGCATTCATCAAGAAGCTTTGTCTCAACATTGATACAGATGCATTGGAGAAGGCTGAAATTACACCTATCATTGATTGGAGTGTCATTCAACTGGCATTGGTGCCTGCAGCTGAATTCACCGCTCATGCCTGTTATCTAGCATGGTTCCACTCCATCTTCTGTGGAACCAAGCGCACTCACTCTGATGACAAGTACAGGGATGAAGAACATTTGACCACTTCCACCAGTGTCACCACCCTTCCCACTAACTCCAAAGTCTCCCTTATGGTCACTCCCCAAGTTACATGTTCACAGAAAGCACCCAAGTTATCTTAGATCACAAATTATGGGAAGGTTCTCAACATGTCAGTAGTTCCTTGACTCATCCCATGTCGCTGTCAGCTTTTTACGTTTCCCCTTATCATCCCCATTGGCCCATGCAACATTTTGATTACAATAGAATTGTTTTCATGAGATAAACGGGGCTCATGTTTAAGGTCAGGGTTCAAACTCGAGGCCCCAAGGGCCTGTAAGTATAAGTGCAGTGTCTGAGCTATAAGAACCTCATCCACACTTGAGATTTTACTCATCAACCCACTTTTAGTCTCCCGTACCATGACTTGATGCCATCAGCGAGTGAAAACTACTGAAGAACTCCCTATTCCCATTGCACTGATGGCTCTTGAGCCCATGGTCCCCCCTGCTGTGCATGCACCCCCACCCGACACCCATACTGTTTGCAACCACCATTTTCCAGCCCATTATCGTGATGGTGGCACTGAGCATGACAGCGACGCACAAGAAAGTTTTGATATCCATTGCAATTCTGATGGTGCCAGCTCTGATGCATCACAGAGTTGAGTGGCAAGTACTCAAGGTACTACAAGCGCTACCACGACTGCTGTCAATATGGCTACTACTGATCCATTGGCCACCAGTCAATCAAGTCAAGACCATTCAACTCGAAAAGGCAAGAACATAGCTTATGATATCCACCACTTTTTTAACAGGGGGAAGGAGTGTTCAATATGCCTACCATGCGAGTGTGTTTATTGCTTTTACTCCAACTCGTGACTTTGTATCACTAATATAGGAACTGTGGACTATCTCTAGGTGACTTGTTGCAGAGTATGCTGAGCGCGGGGAAAGGTTCCCCAATGACCCTGAATTCAGCCCACAGACATCAACTACCTCGCTTCACACCCACTTGGAGTTGCAGCACAAACTCTTATATGTCCAGAAACTTGAAGAAGAGAACTGGGTTGTGCAAATCCCCTTACTCAAGGCCGCTTTCTCTTCGGGATATACATATAACAGTCTCAAAGCTGTGCTCGCCCATCAAGGTGTAACAATCTATAATCTCCCACCTCTGCCTCCTCCTGAAGTTGGGGATGGCATCCCACTGGGCCTTGGGAAGCACCTCAAGACTGACTTGGGTGCTGACTTGCCAGAATTCTCACTTGGTGCCTTGCATGACTATATAGTGAGATTCATTGTTGCTGACGACCAAGTATGTTACATAAGTTATTGTGATGTGATACTTTACTAATCATATCATGCGTTGGTGTTGTTAACCCAGGCCATTAATGTAATGGAATGCCCAGAATTTCGAAGGCTACTCCTCCTGTTGTGCAGCAATCTCAAGGATTCTGACATACCTCACTGCATGAAGACAAGGGAACTCATTCTCAAAGCCTGGCAAGACTACTTTGTAGTGCTCAAAGCTGACCTCAAGGTGAGTTCTAGGTCAGGTTCTGAGTCGGATTGGTTGAATGGTGGCCTCCACAGCAAGCTGTTGGTAAAATTTCATTTACATCAGACATCTGGTCTGTGGATAACCTCAATCCATATCTTGCCATGATGGCACATTGGATTGGATGAGATGGAAAAACAGGTGCACTTACCCTGAAGGCTGCACTGATCAGATTCCAATATATCCCTTCCTGGCACACAGGTGAAGAGCTTGCAATGACCATGCTCCACCTCATTGATCATGTTGAAATTCCCATGGGAGGCGTAAGTGTTCAATTCATCTAATGTTCCATTATTCATCCCCCGGTAGATGGGCCACTTCACTCTCAATAATGCCACAAACAATGAAACTGCCATGGAGAAACTGGCACAAATCTTACTGCAGGAATGCAAGTTCATTTTTGATCCCAAAGAGAGCCACATTCACTGCTTTCCTCACATTATGAACATTTGTGTGCAACACACAATTGATAAGTACATGAATGCAGATTTTACTAATGTTGCATCTCAGTGGTTCAATGCCCTGGGGCAGCCCATTGCCAAAACTGGATATGTCAGTGCTGTACGTTGAAACCTGATTGAGCTTGGAAGGGAGTGCGTGCAAGTGCTTCATGCTTCAGGCCAGTGTTGAGCAAATTTCCACCAATCAATTGAACATGGGAATGAGAATCAATCCTTCACTGTGAGTGATGGTCAATCCGTCACTCTTCCGGTTGTGCAACTCCTTCAAGATGTTAGGACCCACTGGGACTCGACTTATTTCATGATCAATTGTCTTTGTACACTACATCAGGTTTGTTGAGACATTCATTCACACTTCACAACTTTCAGCTGATGTATTTATTCTAGGCTATAGACCTTTTCTTGGCTGTACCCCGAAATGTGGACATCACCCAGCTCAAGCTAGCATCCCTGGATTGGGAAGTTCTGCAAGATCTAGAATTTATCTTGGAGGCTAGTTTTTTTTTCTTCTATGCTCACCAGTCCTTATCACCTAGACTTTTCAGACCCCTTCCCTTTCCCAGCATACAATGTCTGGAGAGCAGAGCCCACTGCTTGGTGGTGCTCTGCCTGCATATGAAATCTTCATAACTCAGTGGCAGGCAATTGCATATTTGTCACTCCACCCGCAACTTCGCCCTTTCATCGAAGAAGGGCTTTCCTGGGCAGTGACATATCATGGACGTATGCAGGCCAACAACACCTATTTATTTGCTATGTGTACATTGCATTTTACCTTGTCATGTTTTGAGGCTAACTTTACCCTGTTGAAACTTACTCTTCACAGTTGTTGACCCCTCTATCCATTTCTCATGGGTGCAGACCCACTGGGGCACTGAAGCCACCTCAGTGAAAGAGAAAATCTTGATGATGGTAAGTCTTCATGTTCCTTTGATCTAGATAATAGATATGTGTTGTTTCTCAGGCATTTCTATTCTGATTATCTGATGTAGTGTTTGCCATCTCGTTCTAATAAGTATTTCTCAGATGCGAGAATACCATGCCAAGCACCCTACCACTGACACACTGCCAAATCCCAAACCCACACAGCCATGTGCATTTATGATGCTGGCTTTATGATACGGCCTTGCAAATATGCAGATTACCCCAAGTGCCGAGGATTCAGGACAAAAATCAGTTGAGGAGGAGTTCACCTCATACACAGCAACAATTTCCCATTCAAATGCTGATGTGCTTATGTTCTGGGAGGTAGGATCTTATTGGCATCCCAATACATTTGTCATTAGTATATCTACTTATATTACTCAGTTGGAACGCCCTAGGTATCCCACTGTTTTCCGGATGGCCATGGACTACTTGCCAATCCAGGCATCAAGTGTTCCTTGTGAGCATGTATTTTCATCAAGTGCCGAGACTGATACTAAGAAGTGTAACTGTATCTCCCCCATGCTCATGGAAATGCTTAAATTTTGGTTGAAGAAGGACCGGCTGCATTTCACATGACAATGGATAACACCGCAGAAGGACATGCTCCATGATGAAGATACAGAGGATAGTTTGAGCCACCTCGTGGCAGCAGAAGGAAATCTCAACAATGCAATGGTGCAGGCCATTGATGCCATCACATCATCAGAAGGTGATACCCTCCAAGAGCACATACAGTTGTTTCAAATTTGATTACCCACCTCTTTGCATCGTCTTGGAACTTGGAAGCTGGTCCTTCAGGGAAGAATTGAGTAGCCCATGTCATTACACCATCCTCTTTCAATTTGTCTCTTCTTCACCACATTGTATATAGCTTAATTTTGAATTCATTACTGCGCACTATGTACTCCAGTGTGCTACAACATGAGGTTCAAGCACTTTAGTCAGCATGCAGTAAGTTCCTCCTGACCCTTGGCTTGCCCTCCACCCAGAATCACAATCCATCTCATTCAGACAGTTCTGGTTTTTCCACACTCTGATCAGAGCTCACCATCCACTCCACCTAGCTCTGCCATCATATCTGAATCAGACGTCCCACACGGTCCTTGAGACGACCCTAGGCAAAGAACACCAAGGACCCTACATGCAAGACTCTGAGGAGGAAGTAGGATGTGAGTACTAGGGCAAAGACCCAAGATGAGCTTGAATGGAGAGCCTCTGGGTGCTGGATTGCACAGTATATATACTATACTACATGAGGGCTACGCAAGGCTATCCATGAGGCTATGTACTGTGCAAAGCTATGTTAGTGATGTCATAGTGGAGCTAAGGCTATGCAGAATGACATCAAGGGAGACAGCATGTACAGCATGAGGCACAGGTCTAGACTAGGTAGATAAGATATGGCTGTACACTAAGATAAGATAAGATGCTATCTAATCACAGATTAGATAAAATAAAAAGTTGGTCCATTACAGTCCTTCATCCAACGCTTCGAATTGCATGTGCCAAAGACCAAGAATTCCCCTAGGGTGACACCAGCAGGTGAACCATAACTTCGCCACACCATGGATACTCGCTAATAGTTATCCTTGGACCTCAAGATCCCTCTCCAGCGGATCCCTTTCCATACCAAGAAGTGGGCTCATGTGACAGATACTTCGGTGAACTCAACTGATGATCCAATCGATCCCAAAACCTTTCAACTTCCACAGGCCAGTTGGAAGCCAATTGCTCTCTAACCTTGAGTCGGAGGCAGAACTCCAGAAAGTTCTCCATGGTAATCGTCCCACGACTGAGGTACACAAACTTATTCCTTGCAACTCTCCTTTCGCTCCACTCACATTGCCACCTTCTTTTGCTGGTGTTTGCTCTGAGCCATCCATATGTCTACACATGGGGACAGTCCCCATCTGCACAATCCATCATTGCCACGCTGTGCTTCACCATCTGGTGTGTCGTTCCAGCACAGATCAGCCTCACCAACCATGTTTAACATCTACAGATGGTCTGACTCACCTTTGAATCTTGCATCATAACAGATTCCCCATTGTGTGGGATTGCAGGTGCACAGGAGTTGCAGCAGGCAAGAGGGCAAAGGACTAGGATCAGTAGTGAGGAAGTCCAGACTCCAAGACCAGGCAAGACTCATGTGGAAACATAGCACGGAAAGCCCATGGGATCTCCTGCCCCTACCCCCCTTGTCGGCATTCCCCTTGCTGTTTCCCCTGCCACTACACCTGACTCTGCTCCTTCTCGCCACAAAGTTGGCATGTGAATGATGCGCCTGGCCCTGGCAACATCCTCAGGGAAAAGGAAAGGTGTGTAGATAGGTGCCATCCATCATCACAAACACCAGTACTGAGTTCGCCACAATCGAGACAGTCACAAAGTGCACATTGAACACCGCAAATGTCAGGGCCCAACTGCAAGGTCACAAAGAAGTTTGTTCTATTTTGGTATCAACTCCAGAGCCAGCACAAATTGAGCCATCCCCTGCACAGTGCACACCCACAACCACACTTTGCTGTACTCAAAACAAGCTTCGATATGAAGTGGACTTGGATTCAGTGTACATGATTTGATGGGTTCTGTCCAACCTGGTGAAATGCGCTCAACAGAATACTCACCCCATTATATATTAATCAAGCTGTATTTCATGATTACATAGCTAGTACATATTTAAAATTTTTGTCTGGCTGTGCAAGTCATTTTGTCATTGTCATCCTGGAGGCAAAAGTTGTTGACTCATCCAATGGCAACAGACTTTCACAGAAGAACTGATGACAGAGTCATCAACATGCCATGGCAGCCATGGTCGTGAGTGGGCATTGGCATCTCTAAATTCTTGTATATTTTTTGTGGTTAGTCGACTTAAGTTGCAAAGTTGTGACTGGTTGAGTTGAGCCGAGCCATAGATTATGTACCTGGTTTGACTACAGGGTGCTCGGCTAACCGAGGTCTCAACTTCGACTTGAGTCAGCTCTGAGCTGGAGCCATGGCAACACTACTTTCATAAAGGAAAGCCCAAGTGTAATAACTGCAGGAAATTGGGACATGAGGCTCCTGATTGTTGGAGCCCAGCCACAGCGAAGAAAACCAAAGGCATTCCTACAAAAGGTGGTAAGCATCAAAAGGTTGAGTGTACCCAACAAGTATGTGATGTAAAGGAAGATGAAGAGATGATGGACGCTACATACGTCACTCAACAGCATATATCACCCAATAATACTAATGTGATTCTATACATTTTTGGAAACCCCCTTAGGGTTAGGGAGTGCTAAGGTAGAGTTTTTTTACCCCAATATCACACAAATCGACCAAATCCAGGGGATAAGATGTGAGCAAATCCATGGGGTACATGTTTTGCGCATTTTTGACATGTAATTATGACCATAATGCTTTGGATGAGTGAAAAGATCCCAAAAGAAGGAGGGTCTAATGTGAGC
>Ga0307516_10002385_pt1 | contig 25161 bp, 42 predicted proteins | sample 19_EM_MG_FD_203310 | JGI IMG/M metagenome (GOLD analysis project Ga0307516, IMG submission 203310) | Populus trichocarpa ectomycorrhiza microbial communities from riparian zone in the Pacific Northwest, United States - 19_EM | ecosystem: Host-associated > Plants > Roots > Unclassified | place...
GGTGGCAATATAATGATGTAGATGGGAGGGAATCAAAAAACCCTGGGTTGAGCCTCATTTCTTTCTGAAGAGCCCCAGTGTGTGTTGTCCGCCGCATGAAACGGAGACGGCAGCCCAAGCGCCACCCTCTTTGCGAACGATGATCCGTGGCGTCCTCACCTCCTCATCCTTTACACCCAGTTCTCCTTGCGTGCCTTGCCCCCAGCAGTATAGAGCGCCAGCCTTGGTAACCGCCATATTATTATGTGGACCCGAAGAAATTTGCACAATTGGGTCCTCAGCGTCGGGGAATGTCACCAAGACGGGTTCGGGCACAAAGTCGGGATCAATGCGATCCTGGAACGCCTCGTCGTCGTCGGCCAGTCCAAGTTGGCCAGCATTGGATCGGCCACATGCATAGACCTTGCCACTTTCCGTCAAGAATAACGTATGATGATTCCCGCCCTCGATCTGTACCACGGTGTCACCCCCAAGTTCTCCTTTGCTCAGCCGCTTCACTTTCTTGGGCAACTGGACAACAAAATCGTCGGCTGACATGTATCCTGTCCCCGTCTGTCCCATGCTATTCAGGCCCCATCCCCAGACGTCGCCCTTATCGTCGACAGCAAAAGAATGGAACGAGCCAGCGCCAATTTTGACAGCTTTGCGAGTACGGCTATCCAAAGTGACCTTTTCGGGGACAGTGCCATGTATTTTTCGACGTTCAAGGATTTTCCTCCCGAGTTGTCCTTGTTCCCCTGCTCCCCATGCGAGGATGGTGCCATGTGTAGTCAAAACAAGAATATGATTGCCTCCGGCGGCGATGGCGGACACTTTCTCAGCGTCTCCTGACCTTCCTTTGAGTTCGAGAATGGGCTCTGGTTTGAACTGATGCTTTGTTTCACTTGAGAAACCGAGCGAGCCTTCGTTGACCTGTGCCGATGTTGATATACAAGCATGAGGTTTAAAGAGAAACCAAACTCACCCGGAAAGAACCCCAGACGGTGACATCACCATCTGCACTGAGCGCAGCACAAATGCTATCGCCGCTTGCGAGCTGCACCGCGCGGAAGTTTTCGTCTATTAATGTTTGGAGCGGATGGGGTATGCTGGTGAGTTCTTCGTCATCCAAGAATGCGCCAGGTTGTTCAGGATCTGGTACTTCATGTGTAACACGACCTAGCGCAGCATCGTCGTTGACACCACACGTCCATACCTATTGTGATTGAGGAAGAGCTGAGCAAGCGAAGGGCCGAAGATACTCACAGTTCCTTTTTCATCGATGAAAAGAGAGTGCATACCGCCGGCGACAACGAATTCAAGGCCCGCCCCTTCACTGCCAAAGGCATCTTCTTGTATTTTCTGCTCGACCCAGATGTTCCTCGTGGGCTTGTTAAGCTCTCCCAAGTGATCAGGACCCATGCCGAATTGACCGAAATTTCCTGCTCCCCAGGCAAACAGTTGAAGACCAGGTCGTTTTGGCTCAGGTGGAACTGGGATGGGATTAAGGTATGGTCTCCACTGCGGCTTTGCGTGCGGAACGGGGGATAGTTTTGTTCTAGGCTTTTTCGGCGCTGCGATGTCAGGCTTCGATGCATCGGTTCTGGATGATGATTTGCGAACTATTCGTCGTGTAGCAGGTTCTTTCTCCAGTTTTTGTGCAGCAGCGGTCCGAGAGCGCTTTGGAGGAGGTGAGGGAGCGCGTTCTGGGGATGCTGAGCGTTTATTTGAATTCAGAGTTTGGGATCGCGCTATGGTCTTCTTGATTCCGTTGGGCTCTGCGTGAGGGGGCAGTTTGGCGGGCGCTGCACGAGTGGATCGGCGCGGAGGCATCCTGTGTGGAGAGGAGGATAGGGGGCCACAACCCGAAAATGACAACAAGTGACACGTGACAGACGCGTTGTTGGCGGTTGTTTGTTTAGATTAGAACACTCCTTGTGCTCTCTTCATGCCCTTGTTCTGTTTTGGAACTGCCGCTCCTTCACTTTGGCACAAAGGAGTATGCCGATATGGATAATCCCAACAGAACTGGAATCTTGCTGCGCTCCTGACGTTGTTTTCATATTTTTCTGGCATGCGGCAGTCTTTCCCACTCAGGACCTTCTGCATTAAATGGACATACATTTATTCCGTTTTGGATCGGCCCCTTCACGTTGGCACAAAAGAGTATGCAGACGCTGCCAATCCCAACAGAACTGGGCTCTTGCTGCGCCCCTGACATCGTTTCATATTTTTCTGGCATGCCGCAGTCCTCTTTCCCACTTGTTTGACTCGGGACCTTCTGCTTAAATGGACATATCACAGCACACCATTTGTCCTCATTGTCTCGTCACTCAGCATTCTGATGGGCAATGTGTAAGACACTGTCGACATATCATACGGAGCACATTCCTCCTATAGCAATTGCGCTTTGGCCTTCGACAGTCCGCTCATAAACCACTCTCGCGCAATGACAGAGCTCATCACCCATCCCTTCTCCGTGCATGTATGCCACTCCTCGTTGGCGCCGCTCGACGCAGTTTGCTTTCCGCGCCGATACAGCCGTATTCATTCTTTCATTCCAAGATTATGTCTCTCAATACTCGCAATCCGTGGCACCAGAGAAGGTACAGGAATCAACCGTAACGGCCAGGCTTCCAGACACTCTGCGGCATTTCTATATCTTTTTGGGATCTGACGTACTCGAAATAGACCAACAAATTCTACTTCCTATCTTGCAGCACGTACTTCTGGGACCCAATATTGCGTCTCTGAACATCACCGCGCACGACAGGGCATGGACTGTGTCCTGGACAAAAACGTCCCACCTCCTGTGGAATGTACAATTCGCGTTGTGGACCTGGAGTGAAAATCCGAAATGTCGGTTAGTCGTCGCCCACCGACCGATTCACGTGTCACATTCAGGTCTGTGGCCAACCTCCTTATGCATCATCTTGGCGAGGGAGAAATAGTGGCAGCTTTAAAACGCTTTCCCAACATCTATGATTTGACCCTTATGTCACCCGTCCCAGGCTCGCTCAACCAGGACTTCAAACAAATCCTTACGGAAGTATTATTGCAGTCACAATGGAATATCAGCCATGTGACAGACATGACAACTGCGCCCGACGCCAGCGCGCCCAACGCGCCTTAACTTTACCTCCCTGGTCCACTCTACCATCAATATAAAGCCACAATCCGACATGACAGGCGTCAGCTACATTTGTCCTATCGTTTGGCTGTGCTGGGCCCTGGCCACAAGTTCGTGACTACACTGGCTGCATCTGGCTACATTGGAATCCGATTTTGCAGTGATTTAGCATCTTTGGCGCATAGAGTCTTCCTGCACCCTTCGTTTCTGGACTAGGAATCCCGATCATAACATATACCGGTTGGGCAGCATCACAATTGAATCCCAATGCCCATGTTCACACGTCTGCGGGAGAAGCGGCTCCCACCGTTGGTAAAGCTGGCTGTAATTCTCAGGTCCAGAACTCAATGTGACTTCAGGGCTTGGGGTCTGTGCCATGGGAGAAATGGGAATCCAACAAGGAGTTCTTCAAATCACTTTCCGAATATCGCAAGGACCATCCAGAAACTACTTTCTCTCGCAAAACAAAATTTGTTTGAAGCGATTCCAGACGGCGCCCTCCCTTTTCGTGGCTTCGTCAAAGCTCTGGCCTGTCCTTTAAAACTTGGCGTAGTAAGTCAGACCGTGGCACAGCTGTGTATTCAAAAAAACTCATTGTCTCTAGACGGTCAGAAGGGCAAGAGACAGTATTTACGAGTTTGCCAAACAAGTTGCCTCTTGGGTAGAGAATATCATGGTCGCGTCGGATTCCCACCCAACTATCAGTTTGCCTGGGCGACTTGGCACAGTTTGGAGAAGATGCGGTCCGGTAGCTATCTCAGCTAAAAGCCTTCCCCAGATCTCGCCATCCTGCCATTGATAGGCGACATGTAGATGAAATTTGCGTATGGGCAAATAGCAGATTGGTACACCATTTCTGCATTGTCCTCGACTGCCCGTCACCAAATAACAATCGAGGTCGATGGTCGATGGTCCCAAATCGGCCATAGGCTGACGATAGGACAAGCAATCGATGAATTCAAGGCCCGGCTTGCCGCTGCGAAAGAACTCTTCAGGGTAAGAGGTGGTGCGGTTAGAAAGATGTGTTTTTTTTGTAACGCTGGTATATATAGGACATCTCGATCATCAATCTTTCACGCGGTTTTGGTGCAATATGGGGAGCTATTCCAGCTGTTTTGCACCGACAAGACGCTATAGCACGTGAATTGCGGAAAATTAAGCGACGACAACGAGGACAACTGGTAAGGTGAAATGTATGAACTTCGATCTAGCGCATCTTACCATGTATGGGTGTAGAACTACGAAATGGAAATCAAGAAACAAGCGGAATGCGACGGGCTTTCCTGGAGAAGACACTCGATAGACGCGTTGTTGCTATCCCTACCTACGACGAACAAGGCAGAAATCCATGCGACGAGGGTATAAGAATTGCCGAGCTCCAACATCAAACGATGGCTCAATTCCATCTCCTCCGCTTCTCAGAACTTTCTCTGGCTTACAGGAGACCCAGGATGTGGAAATCACGGCTTTCATTGCCAGGACGACGCACACCTTGGGCACAGTTCTTTATCAATCGAAACAACAGGGAAACGACAGATCCTAACTCACACTTCCCGACCATTGCCCGGCAGCTAGCAAACCGCTCCCCGGACGTCCAATGTGTCATCTATGATAGACTGTAGGCGGCAAAGCTTTTTGTAGATGTTCTTGGGGCCGCCTCAAGGCTGGATCCGACGCAACCAGTCCTTGTGATTATTGATGGCTTAGACGAAACCGACCGAAAACACCTCAACGACACGGCGGTTATCTTCTCGTGTCTTTTCAAGGAGTTTACACGCTACCCTAATGTCAAAGTTTTCATCTCGAGCCGAACTGAAGATGACATTCGGAACCCCTTCGCTCGCGATCTGAAGGTTGAATATGTCAAGCATCTTGACACTGCTGCCTCTCTAGGAGACGTATCACCGTTCCTGGAAAGAAAGTGGCAGAAATTGTGGAACGTAATGACTTGAATTGGGAAATATGGCCGGGGGAGGAACGGATGTCTATGCTGGCTGCACGGGCATCAGGTCTTTTCATTTGGGCCGTTACTGTCGCAAAATTCTTGCAAGAGCAGATCGATGAATATGGGACAGTGTCTGGATGAAATTCTGGATGCCCTGATGGGCGAGACGTTACAAGATATCAACACACTTTACGGTTTAATCCTGCGCGTAACGCACCCCAAGCATGCGACTGATTGGGACTTTGAAACGTTCCATCGAATCTTTGGCGCCATTATGGTCTCGCGGGAGCCTTTGTGTCTAGAGGATCCTGCCAACCTATCATTAGATTTGCGCCAGGCTCCATCAAGACCTCGCGTTGACATCGTGAACTTTGTTCGAAGACTTCGGAGTGTATTGGTCGCATACGCTGATGCTGTCGACGATAAGACAATCCCACTGCTCCACAACTCGTTCTTTGAATTTATCACCAGTCCCGGTGCCTGCACTGATAATGATAGAACTGGGGGACGTCTTCGCTTCGATCATCGCTTCTGTATTGATGTCAATGTCGCGGAGGCAGAACTAGCATTACAGTGCATGCGATAGTTCCAGCTCTTCTATGGCAAGATAACAGACAATTGGAAACCCGTCGTTCCCAGACAGCTCCGTTATGCCTGTCGATTTTGGTCATCGCATCTGCGTCACATAGAGGGATCCGTGATGGGCTTGGTTCGAATGGCGACTCATGCAGACCTCTCATCCTATCCTTGTCATCAGATCGATCCCAGGTCTCTTCGACTTTCTGCGGACAGAATTACCGCTGGGTCATGAAGACCGGTGGTCAAACTCTAAAGGCGCTTACCGCGCATCGCGGTACGCAGGTCCACTGCATTGCCTTTTCACCTGATGGGAGACAGCTTGTATCCGGGTCCAGCGATAACTATATCCTTCTCAGGGACGCGCAAAAGTGCTCCCTTGTACATACCTTCAAAGGGCACGCCGATGGGGTGTGGACGGTTGCATTCTCACCCGATGGGAATCTCATTGCCTCTGGTTCTAGTGATAGCACGATACGCCTTTGGGGACACCACAATTCCGCAATCCATTGCAGTTCTTCAAGGCAATATTGGTCGGCTATGGTCGGTTACTTTTTCACCCAATGGCACAACGATCGCATCGGGTTCATTTGACAAGACTGTTCGAATATGGAATATACGATCGAGACAACCCGTCAGATCCCCGTTATGTGGCCATACTGGTACTGTATGGTCTGTGGCGTCTACATTGGACGGGGAGAAAATCCTTTCAGGTTCCGATGATCATCGGTACCATTCGTGTGTGTGGGATGGTCTCACTGGGGAATTTCTTAGTCGAACTGTGTCCCGTGTCAAAGTCTGGAGGTATTCCCACTCTCTCCATCTCCCCCGACGGCAACCAAGTCCTTGCGTGTGGCGGGGCTGGTATCCATACGTGGACGCGAAACGGTCAAGACCTTCCGATGGAAACCCCATCCCATCTCAGGAGTAAATCAGTATACTCACTCGCTTTTTCCTCTGATGGGAATTCTCTCACATTTACCGACGGAGACCATGTCCATATACAAGCTAGCCAATCAACACGGTATGTTAGTAAGGCTAATCACATCCATCAAGTCGCCTGTTCACTGGACGGCTCCAAAAGCGCTTTTGGAAACGCCAAGGTTGTTTGGATCTGGGATACACCACAGCCCGCAGCGAGAGTGCATTAACACCCGATGGCACAGTACGATTACTTACGTGATTCGCAAACGGAATTCTCTGTTGAGCATCCACTCCAACGCAACGTTGGGAAATTGCGACATCTTGTTTTTTTTCCTCGGACAGTTCACGAATCGGTGGGGCAACTGAGAGAGAAATCTATCTCTGGGATGCATCGATGAAAAGGCTTCTTGCAGACGGCACTTGAGGCTCTCTCCCTCCAACCGTCTCCTTATCCTTTTTGATGGATCGGCGAACGTTAGTCTCCACACACGATGATGAAAGCATGTATACTTGGGAGGACAAAGGAAACCTGACACCTTATCGTCAATCCTTTGATGCAGACCATGACCTTGACCATCCCCCATTTGTCGCTGTTGACGAGGAGAATCCACAAAAGGTTGGAGGTGCGCGATGGTTCCCTGCGAATGAAGGACATTCCGTGGACATCCCGTGACGACCGTTTCATCCGAGGAAACGAGGATGGCTCCATTGTGGTGCTTTCGGAAACTCCCCCATTCTCTCAGAAACAGGAGCCTGACCGAGGTACGATGTTCCCATTGGGACCCGTGCCAGTGCCGGACGAAGAATTTTGTCTAAAGATCCTAAGTTTCTGGTTCCCATGTTACTTACGTAACTTGAAAGTGAACGAGAATCGGAACTTATTTACATATACCCCTCAGTTCACTTCTTCCCGCTACTATGGTGTTCCATAGGTGACAGACTACTTTCGGCCGCATCTTTGGCTCAACTCCAACATTACTTCTTTCCTGTGTACTATTTCCGCTACGAATGCAAGTCGCGTCGTACCTTTGTTCACGTGGGCGTGTTGTGGCGCCGTGATTGCAAGTGTTCGCTTCAACAATGTACAGGGTTCTAAGAACCTGTCCACGCATTCCCTGTGCAAGCTACTCCAGCAGTACCCACAACGTAGCATTGCACAAGAGCCGATATGGGCCCTATCCCTCTCAACATACTGCTGCACTCGCAGACGAAGAGTGCGATCTTCCCGACTCACACGATACATCGCTGATCCAATTTGGACATCTAGCTTTATCGTCTCGAATCCTGCGACAGGAGAAAGCCTGTGCAGGTGGGGATATCTACTTCAAAGCATCTTATCCAACGCTTAGAGCAGCTCAGAGTTACTTGTGCATCCGAGGAGCTCGTTTCAGCGTCAATAGACAACGCCCAGTCGGTATTCGCATCCGGTGTGTGGTCCAAGGCCCCGGCCATCCATCGTTCGAAAGTCCTCTCCAAGCTCGCACGCAAACTCGAGGAACGTATTCCTGGGCTAGCAAGGATTGAGACACTGCAGACAGGAAGGACTATACGCGAGATGAACGCTCAGTTGAGTCGTCTTCCGGAATGGCTGTGAGTACTTGCGTCTCTCCTTGTGGATCCTCGATCTCAAATGCTTAGGGATTATTATTCTGCGTTGCTTCGGACGCATCAGGCATTCATCCCTCCCACGCAAGGAAAGCTCCTTAATTACGTTCAACGCGTACCCATCGGTGTCGTTGCACAGATAACTGTGAGTGATATAATATCATGATATTTCTACATGGCACCTAATCCTCATTATCTCTGTCTTTCTCATCGTTGAGCCTTTCAACCATCCTCTCTTGATCGCAATCAAAAAAATTGCCCCTGCATTAGCAGCTGGCAATTCCGTCATTTTGAAACCATCTGAGGTAGATTCGTTTGAATTTGAAGCTTGAAGGACTGTGTTAAACAGCACATCTCCAGTTGGCCCCAATAACCGTGCTTGAATTTGCAGAGATGGCCGAGTTTGCGGGAGGTACGATCTACAGAATGTGGCATCATCCTCTTCACTGATAGTCCTCATACAGTTCCACCTGGAGTGCTCACCATTCTACCCGGTGGACCCAAAACCGGGAAGGCTATTGTCAGTAACCCCTGCATCCGCAAGGTCGACATTACCGTGAGTCCTGGTTGGCGGAATGGATGTATCTGCTGTCTGAAATACTCTTTAGGCTGGGACTCGGACTGGTCGGATGATTGGGGGCATTGTCGGTTCCAACCTGGCTGCGTTCACGAGCGAGCTCGGCGGTAAAGTAGGTACTACTACTCCACAAAAGTGCCCTGTTTTCTTACTTATGTATTCTCCAAATCCTTAGGCACCCATTGTCATCTTCGATGACGCAGATCTGGTTTGTGCTATCAACGGGGCGGCTTTTGCTTCCTTCGTGGCATCGGGGCAGACTTGTGTATCCGGCACACGGATTATCGTGCAAGATGGGATATATGACGAATTCATTTCTGGCTTCCTCAACAAAACCGAGAGCATTAGGAGGAGGATGGGTAGCCGTATGTTGTAGGCTCTTACTGCTATCACGATCGCCACCCTCATTGTCTCCTTTCAACAGCATTGAATCCGGAGTCTACGATGGGTACAGTGATTTCCTTCCAACACCTTCAACGTATCGAAGAGATGGTCAAGCGGAGTAGTGGAAGCATTATCACAGGAGGGACAAGAATGTTTGGCACATCTGAACTAGATGGATTCGACTTCTCCAGAGGGTCTTTCTTCCCGCCCACAATTGTTTCAGACATAAATTCCGCAGATGAGCTGTGGAAGGAAGAGGTTTTTGGTCCTGTCGTTGCCATGCGACGTTTCTCTGTGAGATGCCTAGCGTTATGGATGGAACCTTTGACGACTGACGTCTGGCTTTGTAGGAGGAGTCCGAAGGTGTTGCCTTAGCTAATGATTGTAAATACGGGCTGGGGGCCGCGATATGGACGAATGATCTTTCCCGGGCACATAGAGTGGCAGCAGATATCGAGGCTGGTTTATGCTGGATCAACACTCACCACCGCAATGACCCAAGTTCACCTTGGTATGGCCTTCGTAATGGAAAAGCTTCCCTGATAGGAATCGGTCTTTTTTTTCAGGGGAGGGATGAAGGAAAGTGGAATTGGAAGGGAAAATGGTTTGGAGGCATATGAATCTTGTAAGTGATGTCTGCTATTCGGTCAACTTGGTCGAGAACTCTTTTCACAGACTCTCAAAGTAAGTCTACCATCATCAACACCGCAACTGCAGAGGAGACAAGACAGACCGACGACTGGTTTGGCGAGAAATCCAAGGGCCACCGGTATGGTTAAATGTACATTATCTATTATTACATGTTGGTATACCCGATACAAAGTAGCCCGTTGAATATCATTAGAATTGGATACATATCTTCTGCCCATCGTCATCACGTCGCTTTAATGGCTTCTTCCCTAACTGGGGTCTGTTCAAGCCATAGGAGTTGGTGTTTTGGCAACCTGAAATGAGTGTCACATACCTCTCCGACTGCTACGGGTGGTTCGTCTATGAAGTCGGGGACCTTGTCCAGATCTGCGAGGTATGATGGACCTTCCTCCTCTGCCTCCAATGCGAGAGCATCCAACTCTAGAAACATCATCAAGTAGGTTACTGGTGAATGTGGAACAGGCGACGTACCAGCTTCAAGGTCTGCCTCGTCAATTTCATCTGGTACAGCATAGGAGCGACCTAATGTCTCCTGTATTTCGTTGGCTTGTTCCAAGAGGTCCTCCATGTCATAATGCATGTTCTAGGGCAGAGGACAGAAGTGAACATCCCTGACGTCAAAAAAATCGATGCTTACCTCGATCTTGTCAATGTCAATCTTCCCATATTGCTTGCGGATCTCTTTGTTAGCTATCTGCATCGCATCCACGGTGGCCATCGTGTTCCGAAGGTTCTCCGTGGCAAGGGATGCGGATTCCATGTTGAAGCTCTGCTGCGTAAGCTGCGCAATTTGAGCCTCGTACATCCGTTTCTGCTTGAGTGTGCGGAGGGCCCTTTGTTGGACTGCGTCCTAGATTTTCGTTGGACAAAAACAAAAGTCTCTTGCTCAATGCCCAGTCTGACGGAAGAAGGGCTTCTTTTCGCAACCGCACCTTCCCTGGTCCGTTTCGCAGCTTGCTCATTTGCTCCTTGTATCGTATCAGCTCAGCATCGAGCCTGCGAACCTTGACCTCTATCGAACCGATACGTGTGTCTGTCTGATGGAGATTATAAGAGTTGTTGAATGAGCGAATGCTGTCATGACAAGACTCAACTGATGCAATCGCATCCTGCAGGGAAGGCTTTGGCTTTTTGCTGGCGGAGGTTCCGAATATGCGGTTCATATTAGGGATAGAAGCGGAAGGAAGTGGGCGACTCGGGAAATTGAGCGAGTCAGAGTTGGTTTACTACAGTGATCATGATCTAATCTCGGCATCTCAGGCTGCCTTTCACCATGTCTCGTATAGGCGCAGCCTCCTATATCGACCATATCACCCTCCATGGCTACCGACCTAGTAGCAGATCCAAACTCAAACGCCGACAGCTGGAGGTGGTGTAACGAGGGATGGGAATTGGCCCAGCAGAGCTGGCAGGACTTCAGCGCCGAGTGGTGGGGTGCTACATGCAAGACGATAGAAAAGAGTTTGTCTCTGCCAAAGTTATTCGCAGAATCGCCCCGGACGGTCTTGGTCCGCGACTGTTATGTCGATATGTTCCATTCCATCTTCAACCGCGGTCTGGCGTGGAGGGGTGACTCTAGGGTTGTCATCACGGGCCAGCCTCGGGGTTGGCGGTGGGATTCGCGGACGGCATGGGCATTGACGCAGGGAGGAGTGGGTGCGCCGGAAGAGAAGAGAGGGGACGGGATGAGGGCAGGGCAAGCGACGGAGCGAAGTTGCGAACATCGTCCAGACCCTACATAACCCTACATAACCCCCTCGCTCAACTCCAGACTACGGCAACTCAGGCAGCGGACGACGAAAACTGTCTTTCCCGGGCTCAGTGCTAATTTGCTAAAGATGTCAGCAGTTTCCCCGTCTAAACTTTACTTGATACGATATCCAGAGAGGAGAATATGAGACCCCCCGAATACTATTAAGTTATATGTAGGTGGATGATGTCCCAGAGCCCCTGCCTTCTCAAACTCGACCTCGCCTGTGGTACTTCCCCGCCCTGCGTCTGTCATGGCCGAATACAGCCAAAATGGCATTCTAAAACAGGAATCCACGGATAGCACCGCCGACGTTCAACACGTCAATTCTGCAAAGGGAGACCAAGTCGGTGATGAATTAATGAAAATAAAAAAGTGAACGCACAGGAAGGTATCATGCCCCCATACACCTCCAAGCTCGTAATAGCTCACGTTTTCGTTGCCACCCATCCTGAGGGCATCGGCGACTTCCCGTTGCTGCTCGACGGTAAACAATATATCGCTCTGGACGCCAAGGACGAGTGTGGGTATCCCAGAGAGCCGCTGGAGACCCTGGGCCAATTCCGAGAGATGGGGAGGTGGGTTGAGGGGAGGTGGGTGCGATTTAGAGTGGGAGGTCTTTCGCTGGCTGAGTTGAGCGAGGTCGGGGCTGGGAGGAGATGAAGGAACTAGATTGAGTTGTTGGAGAGTGGGGAGTGTCATGTCGAACAAGTCCATGGCTTTGGATATGTAGATGAGGGAGTTGGCGTCATATTTCAGACAAAATTGCTCCGCCTTTCTCGATGTCTAAGTTCTGTGGGACTATAATCTTACACATGGGACATACCTGGTGGTCGAGATACGTCTCTATGAGAAAATCGGGACAGAGCGCTGGGATACGCGGGGTCGACGAGTCCTCGGAATCGGGGCGAGGTCGTAGTTGCCGTCCAAATCGTTGGTCCCATTCAGGACCGGATCGGTAGGTGATAGTAGCAATTTCTATTGATCAAAAATATATATAACAGGGAAAAACCAGAGAAGTAATACTTGCGTCGGGCGAGCTTCATTCCTGTATGCGGAGGGAGGCCATCATAATAAAATCCATTGTTCCAGTTAGGATCAGCCATGAGAACTAGTATTTTCAGGTTTAAATGGCAGAGATGAACTGGAAAACGAACCGCTCCTCTGAGCATACCGCATCGCGACACTTGATGGGGTACTACGAGCGGTTCCGCTGATGCTGACAACTTTGGTGACGCGGTCAGGATGCAGCCATGCTGCGGCGAGACTCTGCATGGCGCCCATGGAAGACCCTACGCTAGCATACAGCTTATCCACCTTGAGATGATCCAGGAGACACCACTGAGCCCGAACCATGTCAAATATCGATAAGACAGGGAAAGTGGTGGCGTATGGACGACCCGTCGACGGATCAATTGAGGAAGGGCCTGTGGAACCGTAACAGCCGCCGAGAACATTTGTACAGACGATGAAGAAGTGGTTGGTATCGAGCGTTTTTCCTGGACCGATGAATTTTTGCCACCATCCTTCAGCAGGATTCACTGCGGTAGAGGCGGCATGAGACGACGCAGAAAGTCCGGTGTGGAGGAGGATGACGTTATCCCGAGTGGGAGACAGGGTGCCCCATGTTTCGTATGCGATAGAGAAAGACGGGAGAGCGACAGGGCTATATGTGAGCGTCAGCGGGTGGGGATGGTGGTAAACATTGTAGGACGTTGGGTTGGGGCGCGCGTAGGCGGGTTCGGGCCCCGATCCTGGCGACCTCGGGGTTGGGGGTGATGATCGCAGGCGGGATTCGCGGACGGCATGGGCATCGACGCAGGGAAAGGTGGGTGCGCCGGAAGAGAAGAGACGGGACGGGATGGCGCGCCGCCTGAGCAGGGCAAGGGACGGAGTGAACATCTTCCAGACCCTAACCCTAATTAGTAGTATCAACTTCAAATGTCCGCCGCCGTCGACGTCGCCAATGCCGCCCACTTTGACCACAACCGCTCAGCCAGTTCTTTATGGACAACACACTCCGTCACCCAGGCTGTGGACCCCAGTTCTGACATCCAAAACTCTCTTTCCCGTCTCGGTGCTCTTCCCAAAGATGTCAGCAGTTGCCCGTCTGGAGTCGCCGTGCCTAACACGTGTCTAGATATCTGCTTTGATTCGGTCCCACAGCTCCTCTGGCCGGCAGGACACGGATATCAACGTCTGTGCTAGTAATTTCACCCCGTATGCATGTTCCGCTCACCCTGTGTTGCCAGATCCACGACAATCGTGCTCGGATGGCCGCTGATGATGAAAGACCATCTCGGAAATCAAATCCGGGGAACAGAGCAAGCAATATTTGTTCTCGCCGTCCACTTCCTTTCTGACCGCTTTTGCACAGCTCTACGACTTCATCACCCGGTCATTGACCCGTTCACGATCACGCTCACGATCCAGGACTGGGCGTCCCCCGTCCATAGACCATGATGAACCCATGCCCCAATTACCCAACCCTTATGAACAGACTTCGTCCAAGCCGGCAGCACGAATCCCGTCTCGACCCATCTCAAATACCACGACAGTGACAAACACCACCGTCACACCTGGAACTCCCCGCGCTACAAGGCGTCCCCTAACTCCGCTACTCGATGAAAACACTCGACCTCCAACTAGCCCATCTACTCCCCGCCCTTCCTCAACTCGCAGAAAGCTTCACAACCTTTTCGGCATCCCCCTCTCTCCCAAAAAGTCCTCTTTATCTTCCTCTCAAAACAGTAGTCCTCGGCCTTCTGACGTAGCAATACCCTCGGCGGAAGATGACGGTTTTGAAGATAACGACCCCACTCCGAAACCATCAAAAGGATATTCATTCCAACCTCATTCCCCACCACACAGCCCGACCCCGACTACGCAGACGCGACTGCCCATGCGCAATGTAAGTGGTAGCAGTACAAATACTTCGTCCACCTCTGCATCCTCTCGGCTACACAAGTTCTTGACGGGGCACAAAACTTCAATTCACCCCCGCACGGACGATGTATCTGGTCCGTTGAAGCGTCCTTCTACAGCTCACCGTAACAACGGTAGTCACTCGCCCCCTCCGGATTCAAAGTTCATGAGTCCACCCCCACCTCGAATCACTCGGGAACCGCCCATACCAGCGCGGCCCGAGAGACCAGGCCCGTCTAATGCCTTTCATGAGCCGCCAAGCTCAAGGAGGGCTTCGGTTGACAACACCATGCGGGGGTCAAGCGAGGGGAAAGGAAAAGAGAAGGAGGTCCTTGGCGGAGGGAGCGTCAACGGGCACCTTAGAGGACCGATCACCGCATCACCGAGACATTCTCACCGGTCAACGAAGCATGGCAGTTTTGATTTCGAGCGACCAGGCTGGAGTGCGGGCGGCCTCATAAAGAGGTCGGGAAGCGGTGGGACTACAGCCACAGGGACGACGGCAACAACGGGTACTACTTTTGGTCAAGCTAGCCTTCTGGACGGCATCCGAGAGAGCACGATGGGTCCAGGGATGGCAGGTGTGGGTACGCTGCAAAGAGAGGTGTCGATGAAGCGGGCGAAGGAGAGAGAAGATTTGATGACGCGCGCAAAGGAAGAAGAACGAAGGAGGCGAAAGACCGGGGGGCAACAAGCTGGGAAGAAAGAGGACAGCGGAAGAACGGATGGAGAGAGGAGCAAGGATGCGCTTGGGAGGCATCGGTCGTTGCAAGCCTCGCCGCATGGGAGGTCGCCTGATCACAGCAACAGCGGACATACCGAAAAGTCTTCCAGCTGGGGACGAGCTCAAGGTGGTATTTTCCGTGGAAAACCGAAGACGACTACAATTGGATTAACCCATGGCCCATTCTCGTTCGAACCGGCGGTACCTTCCCCTACATGGAGTGTAGCGAGTAATAGCCGTGATGCGTCAGCGAGCGTATCATGGGGTGGAGAGAAGGGACGAGTTTCAAAAGACAAAGAACGCGGCGAACCCAAGAGAAACCTGGATCGGGGACGAGGAAATGAGAAGCCGAAGGTGAAGGTGAAGGAAAAGGAGAGAGGGAGAGAGAAGGAGGAGAGAGAGAGAAAGTCCCGAAATCCTGTAGGCGACCGGCCACCTGTTCCCGTGCCTGTTCCGATGAGTATTGGCCATCGGTCTGGATTGAAGGGTCGTTCTCTGGATCTCGGATTGGAGCTTGCCTGGGCACCGAAAAGCGTCAGAGAAGAGGCGCTGCTGCCTTCATCTGGGTTCTTTGCGCGATCATTGAGCACGTCGTCGTCTCTTGCGGGACATTCGTTGAAATCGAAATCGGGGAGCTCAGTCAATGGTCGCCGGGGGACGATCGAAGAAGAAAAGAGGTCTACATCCGGTGTGGGCAGGGAGGTAGCTGAAGTGTTCAAGGGTGCTCTTGGTCCTGCTGGTTATGCGACATTCAAAGAATGTAGGCCTTTCTTTTTTTATTTCTGGCTGAAGAGTTATTGATTTCTTGACAGTTGTACATCGTTTTGACGCTCATGATATCCCTTTTGACGGGCCCACAGGTATCGTTGCGCGCGTTGAGCGACTTTTAATGACAGCGCCTGGGTTGGACGAAAACGGTAAACGCCGGCTTCTGGACGACTTTGTTCGCGTTATTCTCCAGAATATGTGAGCCATCATCTAATATTTCCACCCCTGCCTTGTACATGTCTGTCGTCCTTGCCATGCGAATGCTCTGGTCTTATTCTTTTTCAACGCATAGAACGCATAATTCTTTTCACCTTCGGTTTAGATTCTTTTTCCGTACAATTTTTGTCCGTCTTGGTCTGTTCGTTCTAGATTCCTCATCCATTCCAACACTGATAAATTCCACCTCACCATATTGTCTTGTTAACGCCCATCTTTGCAATTTAAATGTTAATGCCCAATGCACTTCTTATTATATGTTCTCAATGTACCATATGTAATGCCTCTACCTATACTTGATATGATGAATGTATGCACGATGATTTTCCTATTCATACATGACTCTAAACCTACTTGAAGAACGTACAAATCGTACAAAGCATAAATCAGACGTTAGGCGACAAAAGTCATGTCGCCGGACGTAGTGCCCTCAGCCTCTCCGCAAGCTTCGCGTCTTCCTCCCCTACTTTATCCCGAGCACTCAAATCGGGTAGATGATCAACATTCTTCGCAGCAAGGTCATGCTGCAGCTCAATATTGGCTTCTTCCGCAGTCTGTCGCAAAAGTAGATCAATCTGATCTTGGGGGGTTGATACCGCAGTTGTCGACGACATGGCATCTTCCATGTATGAGGTCTGTACATCCATGTCGGAGAACTGGGATTCGAATTTGTCCATGACCAAGGATATCTGGAGGGAGTTAGACGAGAAAGTTGGGAGATTGACGGCATACGAACCCGCTCGAGGTTCATTCCCTCCATCGCCTTGTCCATTCCTCGTACGACTGATGTCATGTTATTCGTTACTTGCCGCATCGTCACTGCCGTCTCGACCCGGCTTGCGACGGCGTCTATTCGACTTGATAGTCTGAGAAGGTTGAGAGCCTCGCTCTTCTTGCGTATGGCGTTCGAGGCGTATATCCGGGCACCGTCATTGTTGCCCTGTTGTAGCGCCTGATGGATGTTTATCTTGGGCGGATTCTGCATGAATTCAAGATCCAGTCGTACCTTCTTTAAGCGAGCCTTTTCAGCGTTTTCATCCTTTTGGGCCTTCTTGGCCTGTCGGATGAGAGTCTTGGCGGTGAACTGGAAAGCGGTCAGTTGCCGGATGCGGGAGAGCCGTGGGGTGCTACTTTGAGTTGGAAGAGGGTTTCTACTTGAGGTCAGCGGATAATGTAACGAACGTTTGCTCGGACTTACTCTCGAGGTTGCTCATGGTGCGGATGAAGGTGGGGATGGACCGATCGCTGTGCACTGTACAGGCACTGCGGTCGCACGTGATCCAAAATGCCTGTGATGACGATGCACATTCATTGTCATCAACATTGCACACGACGCGACACCATCACCTCCCTGAACCTCAAACCACCGGACGGCGTCGACGCTTCAGCTTCGGCAACTTACCTAGCTGCTTAGAAAAACGTTCACTCATGGGCTTTCTGTATTATATCAGGTGTGCCGTTTGGAACGTCCTTCTTCCCTCCTTCTCACCCATGGAAAAGCTACGGTACTATATTGGCGGCGTTTGCTTTCGTCACGCTTTCGCTCGGTTCGTTCTATGGCCGTGGCTGGTTTACAATGTGACTGAATATCTCCATCAGCCAGTGGACTGCTATACGTATCTGAACTCGTCGAAGAGCATAGCCGACTGGCTAAATCGTACGGACAGCGAGGCATCTATGTGCGTACATGTTACCCGCGCCAATGATGAACCTTACCCGAACGTTGCTTTCCAAGGTTATCATACTTCTCCATGTCATTCTTTACTTCACAGAGTCACTTCCATTTCCCCAAACGGTTTTCTCGATAATATGTCACGTCGTATACCTCCAGAACTTTTCTCCGTCATGGCCGCTCATCTCACTTTCATCTCCCTCTTTCCTCGCGTCATGCGTCCTAGTTATATTGGACCACTTCCTATGGTTCTTCTACTTTTCCCGTATAACCTGGCGGAGCCGGCATCATTATATTGCCCCCAGTGCTCCAGGATTCACAGAGATCGCGTCATTCTTTGGCATCTGTGTCTGGCTTGCACCCATCTTCCTTTTTCTGAGTCTTTCTGCCAACGACAATGCGTTGCCGGTCTCCGCAGGTACGGAGGTTTGTTGCTTTTCACGGCTGAACCACCGCTCATATAGAGCCCTCTGCAGCAGATTCAAGCTCGTCTGCCATGCAAACGGCCCAACGAGTTTCACTTTTCCGGTCGATTTTTTCTTTCGAGAGTCTACTCCGACTAAAGCAATCGCGAAAGGACAGCACTGAAGGCCTTCTTGCCCCCCAGACGCCCGATGCACGACGAATGTCTTTTCCGCCTCCTTCGCCAACTCCATCGCCAAGCCCTTCTCCACGCTACCCAAATTTCGATTCCAACCTCTCTGGGCAGGGTTTTACGCTCACCAGCCCTCCAAAACGTTTAGGTCCGATGCTCAGGAAAGCAGATGCCGTGGGGTCGGACAGGAGAAGAAAAAGTAGTGGTAGTGGTAGTAGCATGGAACGCGACAGATGATAACAGCATTTTGTATGTTACGATTCTAGACCAGATTTGGATTGGAGATGACGTTGATTCACACGACTGTCCCTCGCATTGCGGGGCACTAATGCATCTCTACCTTGGCAATCATCCCCGCGTCCTGTATCTTGTCACCGGCTCACACGACGACCGGCTCGGAAGACCTCAAAGGGCGTTGGTGTTTTGTGCAGGCGAGAATGCATCTCAGGCTGTCGTTGAATTCCTACCCAAAGATCAAGTCAGTCTTATCAATGCGGTTCTTCTGACGAGCCGAGTCGTGAAAGGCTGCCTAGGCCTCATATCTGTTGACAACGGTACGCTATCCACACCTCTTGACTGTCTGTTTTCTCATCCATCCGATGTGATGCATCAGATATATTCTTGGCTCTTGTAACAAGTGCCACCGAGGTTGGCAACACACGGCCGTCAGGACCAAGGCCAGAGTCGGTGGCGAGAATTCACGAGGTCTCTTTCTTCAGCCTAACTTCCTCAACCTGGGATGATGTATCAGCCTCTTCTGATATCTTCAACGAGTCGGACGCTCTTGATTTAGCTATGACTAGAGACAGAGACGCCTACACTCAAGCATCTGCTACTCCTCCGGTTTTCGAACATCCATGTCTACCACTCACGAAGATCCTGTCATCTGGGTCGTTCTATTATGCATTGGAATCCCCTTGGGACCTTTCGTCTCGCCTTGCCGTTCGTTTGTCCAGAGATGCAAAGCTATCACCGGATGTAGGAACTTTTGACGAACGCTTCGTATGGAATGAATATATTGTGAGAAGCCTACTCGATTTTCGCGAACGCCTGGACGTCCAGGAGCGTGAAGATCTAGATAGCTGTCAGTTCATCGTATGCCACACCTAGCTCATTCGAAAGAAGCTTTCTAATGTGTCTAACCAGATTCTGGCAATACAAGGTTATGTTGGCGTTTTCACAATGTCTTTACCCGCTCCTCCAACGAACGCTGCCCCTTCAATCGCTACTCTCTCACTGATCTCCAGGCTTGGGTGGAAACGAGCAGGCACTCGATTCAATACCCGTGGCATGGACGACGATGGAAACACAGCTAATTTTGTTGAGGTGAGTATTCTTCCAAGCATTCTTTGTAAACCGTCACCTGAGATTTTGTCAGACCGAAACTATATTTAGTACCGACCAGCACTGCGTCAGTTATGTACAAGTCCGCGGAAGCGTCCCGTGTATGTATCTTATCTGGAAAACAACATCTTTTTCTCCCTCAACGCAATCCGTCCTTAGTATTCTGGGAACAGCAGGGTTTCCAGACATTTGGACAGCGCATTCAGATAACTCGTCCTCATGCTTCGCAACCTGCGTTTGAGCGTCATTTTGTGCAACTTATGGAAGAATACGGTGCTGTCCATGCGATTAATCTACTCGGAACAAAAGAAAACGAGGCGTCGCTGACCGCGGCATATGACCGACACCTTCAAAAAACTCGTGGAGCTGTCGGGGATGATCTCAGCGTCACCCACTACGACTTTCATAACGCTGTAAGGATTGGAGGACATGACAGCGTAATACGTGATCTCCGGTATGAAGTTGTCATGTTACATGGTTACCAGAACCTCAGCTTACTGTGTTCCTAGGTATTCAGAGGCTGTGGTTGACCATGTGGATAGATTCGGATTTACAATGTGTAATGCGGTCACAGACGAGATTATCACGGAGCAAAAGGGGATTTTTCGAACAAACTGTCTCGATTGGTGGGTCTTCATCTATCTTCAATACCCCATAATCTAATGGCTACTAGCTTGGATCGCACAAATTTCATACAGGACATTTTGTCACGCATATCCTTGGAACAATATCTTCATCTTGTCAGACGAGAATGGGTACCATCCAATACATTGTGGTCTCATCATCGCGAACTCTGGGCAGAAAATGGCGATGCCTTATCAAGGATTTATGCAGGTACAGGTGCCCTAAATACCAGTTTTACGCGGAGTGGGAAGCGGACATTAGCAGGTAACTAAATCGTAGCTTCCTTCCAAACTTTACTCAATTTCATTCAGGAGTCCTTTCCGACGCCACAAAGAGTGTTTCGCGTGCGTATATCAACAACTTTCAAGACAAAGCGAAACAGATGGCAATTGATATGTTCTTGGTCCGTTCTTTCCCTTGTCCTACAGGTATTCTTCTTACGGGTTTTTAGGGTAACATGAGCAATCAAAGGCCTGTCACTATCTATGATCCCATTCATGACACTGTCCGTGCTGCATTGGAATCACGGTAGCTCACTATTAACCGATCACCGGCCATTATACTAAATTTCTACGAACAGATTATCAGAATATTCCACTACCAAGCAGTGTGTCATTTTTACGGGCACGTGGAATCTCAATGGTCGTGTGCGTAACTTGAGGCATCGTCTCTGTTTCTCAATTATTCAACCATGCATTGTAAAGCCGCCCTCTTCTGAATCACTCCTTCCCTGGTTATTTCCACGAGAAGGTAGGAGACCTTTAATCCATTTTCTGCCGCTCCTTTGATGTCTAGTATCAGCGGAAGGTCTCGGCAAGTATGTTGATCACATCCATTATTTATCAGGTGCTTACCGCGTTCCTTTAGCCCTGATATTTTCGCCATCGGGTTTCAGGAGATTGTGCCATTGACGGCTCAGCAAATTGTCCAAACCGATCCTGAGAAACGGTACGTCGAATCCCACTCGAGTCCAGGACCTCCTTGAGAAACATGACACAGTCGAATATGGGAGAAAAAGCTGATCGATGTTCTTCACCACCGCCCGAACAATAAATGCAATTATGTGCTTCTTCGTAGTGAACAGGTAAGGAACCATGGCACTGCGTACATGTCACACGGATTGACTTGTGGCGTTTCAACATAGTTAGTGGGAACCGCGCTACTTATCTTCGTACGGGAGGAACTCACAGCAGTGATTCGGAATGTGGAAGCGACCACTCGTAAAGTAAGTCGATGATTTGAATTTACCCTTCTGTCCTAATGGGTAATAGACCGGACTGAGAGGGATGTCGGGTAACAAAGGCGCTGTGGGCATTCGTCTAGAGTATCATGATACAAGCTTCTGCTTCCTCACGGCTCATCTCGCCGCCGGGCACGCAAATGTCGAGGAACGAAATGCCGATTATCGAACCATTGCGCATGGACTTCACTTTCAGAAAGGGAAGACGATCCAAAGCCATGAGTAGAACTCATTTTTCTCGTGTCATAGGCCAATCCATTAATTTGGGTTTAGCAATGTCGTATGGCTAGGCGATATGAACTACCGGATAGACCTTGAAAATGCTCATGTCAGAAGCCTTGCGGAGATGGATGATCTCGATGCGTTGGTTGCTGCTGATCAGGTTTGTCCCCCGCCTTCTTCGTTTATGACCCGTCTCATCGATTATGAAACCTCCAGTTGAGAACCGCCATTGACATGGGAGATGTCTTTAGGGGTTACACGGAGGGACCTCTGAGGTTCCGCCCAACTTATCGATATGATTACGGGACGGATATTTATGATACCAGCGAGAAGATGCGGATACCAGCGTGGACTGGTGAGGAAATACAACTTTTCACGAGTTTTCCTACTGACATATGTCTAGACCGCATTCTGTTCCGCGGGCCTCAACTCAGCCTCTCGTGCTACTCTAGGGGAGAGTTGCGGGGTTCTGATCATAAACCTGGTTCGTGCGCCTTTCCTTTTTATATACTTCTTTTTGCTGAGATTATTATACCACTCTAGTCTTTGCCGTCTTCCGTGTAGACGTCCGCAAGGTCGACGCGGCGAAGCGCCTCGCTTTGTTGCGTTTATTATTGGACAGTATTGTCTCCACATCGCCCAACGAGAACCTGCATGAAAAACTCGCCGTTCTGGTGCTCTCACCCGATGTTAGTGAACGTGAGTCTTCTGAAGACTGACGTGGGGAGCTTGGCTCATACGGTTCTCTTCTCAGTCCCTCCACCTAGTTCAGATATCGCAGCATGGTGGGACACTCCGGAATGTCCTGGAGGTGTACTGCCTCTTTCTGAATTCCAGCATGCGCCGTCGGGTCGTCGCAGAGCGAACCCTTTCGATTCTCCCATAGATTCGCCACTATCCTCTTCACCTCCTTCCTCTGTCGAAGAGCTTTACGCCAATGTACTCTCACTTCCGACACCAATGACACCTGAGCAAGCAGTCCGCAAGGCTCCACCTCCGCCGCCGCCACGCTCAACCAAACCTCCCTTAGATTTGCCATCGAAATAAACGACTTCGGTACCAAATTGTATTAATGTCGCATTGTCAGATACAAGTGATGGACAGCCGGGGTTTTATAGTTTTTTAGTGGTTATTAAGGATCTGTATGTAGCATATAGATAGCATGTGTAGAGGTCAGATCAAACCCTGCTTCTTCAAGTCCTCATAAGTCTTGCGGTTGTACACGTTGCCTTCGTCATCCTCAAGTTCCTCCATCGTCTCCTGCTCAAAGATCTCGTGGCGGCCTTCTTGTTTCAACTTCTCGGCGACTGATAAGAAAGGGGTTAGAGCATTTCCATATCATGACATGCGGTGATGGACGAACGCGAGAGAGCATCCTCGATTCGAGTGATCTCATGGAAGTGTTTGGTATTCGGAAGTCCCAGGGCACGCATGCCGAACGCATGCCTCGATTCCTATGAATAACACATAAGTCGTGTCTTGATGGTTATTTCAGTTCGACTCACTTGGAAATGTCTGTCAAAGTTTTTCCTTACGGCAACATGTCAGCTTTCATTTGCGCAAAGAAGAGCCACAATCACGAACCTTCCCATATACACATGGTCAGAACATATTTCACACCGATATTCGACGCCGAGACCATGCAACTTGTACAGCCAATAAGGAATGGGCTTGCCGTCCCAACCGAGGGGGAGTTTGAGCGGATTGTAAATGCGCTCTTCTTCCTCTTCCTCTTCTTCTGCGCCAGCTTTCCCATTGTTCACAGGAGGTGGAGGAGGGTTGGCTTGCTCAAGCAACTCCTGCTCACGTTCTCTTGCTGTGAGGGAGAACCTTCGTTCAACGTTGGATTTGGTCTCGGTAAGGGTTGGAGCGAGGGTGACGAGGAGGGCAGTAGAAAGGTGGGTGTAGCGAGCCGAGCTTCTGAGTCTGGTATTGGAGGATGATTTTGACGCAGATTGGGCAACTCCCGGGGCTGTGGCGCCGTTTGGGTTGGCAGAAGGGGTTCCGGAGGACGCCTGTTTGGCCGCGGCTTTGATGTGCTTTTTGGAGGTCAGGTGAGAATCATACACTGTCTGCTTCGAGTAGTGCTTTTGACCTTGCGGTTGGATATGGTAAATAGAAATGTATGCGGAATGACAGTGATACATACATGGTGCACACCAGATTCCCTCTGAGCTGTCACCATTGACTGGCACCTTTGGCTTGGACTCTTCCCAGCCCTCTATTTCACCTGCTTCCCACTTTTGATTAAACTCAACCTCTGCTTCGAGTTGTTGGGTGTGAATGTCTACGAGCGGCTGGACGCGCTTGGCGAAGGACAGAAGATAAGTGTGCAAGGTTTTGATGTAACTGAGCATGATGGCGTAAGTATGGAGATCAGCAGCGAAGGGAGACGCACGTCTCGTAGTCCTTGGTGAACCGTGTTTCTTTTGAGAGGTCACGATGTACAGGTCCTTCCTGGGCAGCTAAAAGCAAGTCAAGGTACTGAAGATAACCTGGTCGCTTGCCAATGTTTTTGAGGTTGGCATAAGCGGTGTGATTGGCGTAGAGGTCTACGTATTTTCCATAGACTTCCTCACCCGAGAACAACAGAGAGATGGCTGTGGACACGGGATGCAGAACAAAGAGAGAAGAAGGAGAGGAATAGACGTACGGTCTTCCTCCTCGTAGTCCTCGTCGGCGTCCTGATTGGGCTCGTCGAGAAAGGCTGCAATCTCGAGGTCAAAGCCTCCTGGGACAGAATCAGGGTATTTGGCGTGGTGCTCTTGGATTTTGACCAACCGGGAGTAGAATTCGGAGAGGTCGTTTGGGTTAGCAGGGGGGGAGAGGAGATCGAGCTCCTTCTTTCTGGCGTGGTCGTCCTGGTAGTGGGAGAGGAGAGTGAATGCCCTGGAGGCGACGCGGTCGAGGATCTGGGCAGCCTTGTGGTCGTTGCGGATTGCGGAGTCGTGGTCCGTGCGGTTTCTGGAGAGGAGAGTGTGGAGGGCGCGTTCGAAGCGCTCGAGCTCTTCGTGCGTCTGCCGCTGCACGTCGAGGATCGACTCCATGGCGGTTTTCAGACTCCGCCCCTCTCAACCCAACCATCTCAAAAATGGCAGGCATCAACCCAGGCGACGAAGTGCGCACCGCCCGTCCCGCTCCGTCCCTCGTCGTACTCACCGTTCCCCACAGAAACTCGTCTTTGAATCATCAGAGGCCGTCCCCGTCGTTGCCACTTTCGACGACCTCGGTCTCAAGGAGGACCTCCTCCGCGGCGTCTATGCCTACAGTCCGTCTCGCTCTCTCCGTTTTCTATTGCCTCTGACCATCC
>Ga0307516_10002386_pt1 | contig 25156 bp, 19 predicted proteins | sample 19_EM_MG_FD_203310 | JGI IMG/M metagenome (GOLD analysis project Ga0307516, IMG submission 203310) | Populus trichocarpa ectomycorrhiza microbial communities from riparian zone in the Pacific Northwest, United States - 19_EM | ecosystem: Host-associated > Plants > Roots > Unclassified | place...
GGATGGTCTCGAAGCGCTCTTCGGCCTTTTTATTCTTCTTTAAAAAATCTTTCGCCCCTTCGATGGTATATTTCCGCTGGCGCAGCAGATGATAGATCAGGTGGAGGTTCTTTATATCGACAGGCCGGAAATGACGGTCGCCTTTCTTGTTCTTACGGGGTTGAAGGATGGAGAACTCCGTCTCCCAGAATCGCAAAAGGGATTGATTGACCCGGAACATTTCAGCCACTTCCCCCATCGAATAATACTGTTTGCTGAACAGGACCTCGTCTCCGGGTATATCGATGAGATCGGCTTCGGCGGCTACCTGCTTCAGGGATTTGCGGCCTCTTTTCGATGGAAGGGCCCTTTTTTTTGTGGGGGCGGATACCGGGGTTGATCCGGGGACATTTTCCGCCCGGGCCTCATTTGCCGGAGGAGCCTTCTCTTCATGGACAGGAGGGTCAGCTTCCCGCTGCGGCTCGGGTCCGGAAAAAAAATCAAAGGCTATTTGAGGCAATGGCTTCTTCATTATTTGAGAACGGGAACAAAAATCATTCCGTTAGTGAAGATACGCAGGATTAATCAAAACTTTGATTGCTGGATGCGGCCAACTTCAACAGCCGGTCATACTGTTCGGGGGTGATATCGTTATAGAAATAGTAAACGGGATCCACGGGATCGCCGTTGCGATGCACTTCGTAATGGCAATGCGGGCCGGTGCTCTTACCAGTACTCCCCACATACCCGATGATCTCGCCCCGTTTAACTTTCTGGCCTGACCGCACTTTTACCCGGAACATGTGACCGTAGAGGGTGCCATAGCCATAACCGTGGTTGATGACCACATGGTTGCCATAGCCGTTGCCGGTATTACCCGCCACTTCAACGGTGCCATTGGCGGTGGCATAGATCGGTGTCCCCTGGGGTGCGGCGAAGTCGAGCCCTGCATGGAATTTTGTCGTTTTATACACCGGGTCGATCCGGTAGCCGTATCCCGAGGCGAGGCGGCTCAGATCCTTATTGCTGACAGGCTGGATGGCGGGGGTAGAGGCCAATAATTGCTCCTTGTTCTTGATGAACCCGTCGATCTGTATATAGGACTTAGCCTGGGAGGCCATCCTGGCAGTGAGTTTATAGAGCGTAGCCGCTACGGAGGTATACAAATTCTCCTGGTCCATACCCTGCACCAGTTGGATCTCCTTTTGCTGTTCCAGGGCCCTGGCCCGGGCGCTGTCGGGGAGGGGGGCTGCCTCGAAAATAGCCCGGTAAACATTATTATCCCTTTTTTCCAGCTCACCCATTTGCTCCTGCAGCTTGAGTACCTTTTCGTTCAGCACGTAATAATTGTCATTCAGGGCCTCGTTCCTTTGCATGAGGCGCTTTTCATTGGCCGAGGGGAAATATTTATAGGCGATGGAGACCAGGATGAGGGCTGTGACGATGGCTGCCGAAAGAAAACCCAGCACACGCAGGAGGGTGACCCTCAGGGGTGTCTCCAGCTTCTCATAGCGGAGCGTATTGGTATTATAGTAGTATTTGATCTTCTTCATCCGCAAAACGATGGCAGCTATTCGACACGGACGGGACGGTAAAACAGCTTGATTTGGCGTACCTTTGGCACCGCTCAACTTTAACTGAGCGTACAAATATAATTGTAGCGAATCAAATAACAACCAAAGATTGTTCCGTTTATGATGACCAGCACTGAAATACGAAAGAAATTCCTGGGTTTTTTCGAATCGAAAGGACATACGATCGTTCCTTCCGCTCCCATCGTCATAAAGAATGACCCCACCCTGCTGTTCACGAATGCAGGGATGAATCCTTTCAAGGACTATTTCCTGGGCAATAAAAAATCACCTCACTCCCGTGTAGCCGATACCCAGAAATGCCTGCGGGTCAGCGGCAAGCACAATGACCTGGAAGAGGTCGGCGTGGATACCTATCATCATACCATGTTCGAGATGCTGGGCAACTGGAGCTTCGGCGATCCCTCCCGGCCGGGAGAAGGGTATTTTAAAAAAGAGGCCATTGAATGGAGCTGGGAATTACTGACCGGCATCTATGGGATACCGAAAGATCGCTTGTATGTCACCGTATTCGAAGGGGATGAAAAGGATAAGCTCCCCCGTGATACCGAAGCCTTCGAAGAATGGAAAAAATGGATCGCCCCGGACAGGATCCTGATGGGCAATAAAAAGGATAATTTCTGGGAGATGGGCGATACGGGCCCTTGCGGCCCCTGCACCGAGATCCATGTGGATTGCCGGCCCGATGCCGAACGCGGGCAAAAGGATGGGAAGGAACTGGTGAATAACGACCATCCGCAGGTGATCGAGATCTGGAACAATGTATTCATGCAGTTCAACCGCCTGAAAGACGGCAGCCTCGAACCGCTGCCTGCCCAACATGTGGACACCGGTATGGGCCTGGAAAGGCTGGTGCGGGTATTACAGGAAAAGACCTCCAATTACGATACGGATATTTTTTCCGGCACGATCGGTACAACGGCGAAGCTTACGGGTAAAAGCTATACGGCGGGCGACAGTAAACAGGATATTGCGTTCCGGGTCATCGCCGATCATATCCGCGCCATCGCATTTACGATCGCCGACAGCCAGTTGCCTTCGAATACCGGCGCCGGGTATGTGATAAGAAGGATCCTGCGCAGGGCCGTTCGTTATTACTATTCCTACCTGGATTATAAACAACCCTTGCTGTTCCAACTGATACCCGGGCTGGCGACACAATTCGAACAGGTATTCCCTGAATTGCACAAGCAGGTGGATTTTGTGACGAAGGTGGTGAAAGAAGAGGAAGAAGCCTTCCTGCGGACGCTGGATAAGGGACTAAAAAAAATAGATGAGATCGTACAGTCCCGGAGGACGGCCCATTCCACGATCATCGATGGCTCGGCTGCTTTTGAATTATACGATACCTATGGTTTCCCCGTCGATCTTACCCGCCTGATAGCGGGAGAGAACGGATTGGCCGTGGACGAACCGGGCTTTGAAAATGAAATGCAGCAACAGAAGACGCGCTCCCGTGCCGCCGCAACCCTCGATACGGAGGATTGGGTAGCCCTGACCGAGCATCCCTGGACTGAATTCATCGGCTATGATTCCCTGGAAGTAAATACAAAGATCGTTAAATACAGGAAGGTAAAGGCGAAGGGAAAGGAAGGCTGGCAACTGGTGCTGGAAGCCACTCCTTTCTATGCTGAAAGCGGCGGCCAGACGGGAGATACGGGTGTGCTGGAATCGGGCGGCGAATCCATCCGGATCACGGACACAAAAAAGGAGAACGACCTGATCATCAATTTTACCGATAAGCTTCCGTCAGACCCCCGGGCGACTACCCTGGCAAGGGTGGACAGGACCCGGAGAAAATCGATCGAGATCCATCACTCGGCGACGCACCTGCTGCATGCCGCCCTGAGAAAGGTCCTGGGGACCCATGTGGCCCAAAAAGGCTCTTTGGTAAATGAAGACCAATTACGATTTGACTTTTCTCATTTTGCCAAGCTGACCGAAGAGGAGATCGCCTCTATCGAAGCGATCGTAAATGAAAAGATCCGGCAGAATATACCCGTGGTCATCAGGGAGATGCCCAAGGAAGAAGCGTTGAAACTGGGCGCCATGGCTCTCTTTGGTGAAAAATACGGGAATATGGTGCGGGTGGTGATCATCGACCCGGCTTATTCCGTAGAGCTTTGCGGAGGAACGCATGTGGGCGCCACGGGCGAACTGGGTCTTTTTAAGATCCGTCATGAGAGCGCCGTTGCCGCAGGGGTGCGCCGTATCGAAGCCGTTAGCGGTAAGCCCGCCGAAAACTTTGTTGCGGAACAATTTACGTTGATCCGCAATATCCGCGAGATCCTGAAGCATCCCAAAGAACTGGAAAAGTCGGTGGAGAATCTTGTTACGGAGAATACCGAATCGAAAAAGAAACTGGAAAAGCTGGAAGCCCGGCAACTGGCCGACCTCGCTAAACAACTGGCCGGCAAAGTGCAGTCCATTTCCGGGACCCATTTTATCGGTGAGATCGTAGAAGTACACAGCGCCGATGCGCTGAAAAAACTCTGTTTCGACCTGAAAGCCGGTCTTTCCGCCCTGCCCGGCACACCGTCCTACCTGGTGGTCCTGGCTGCGAATATCGAAGGCAAAGCGGCGGTAGCCGTTCTCCTGGACGAACAACTGGCCGGCTCCAAAGGACTTCCGGCGCCTGATATCATCAAAGTGCAGATCGCCCCGTTGATCAAAGGCGGCGGCGGCGGGCAAAAGACCCTGGCTACGGCCGGAGGGCAGGATGCCGGTAATCTGCCGTTAGTGGTCGAGAGGGTCAGGGGGTTATTGACAAAATAGCTTGCGATGTAATCTGCCGGGAACTTTTAATTTTAATATGGACGACCAATCTCCCCAACCAAATTCCGAACTCCTGCGTGAACTGGTCACGATGAAAATGCCATTCGGCAAATACAAGGATACCCTCCTTTGCAACCTCCCCGTCTCCTACCTGGAATGGTTCCACCGGGAAGGTTTTCCGAAAGGCAAACTGGGTATGCTTTTGGGAACTATTTATGAGATCAAAATAAATGGGCTGGAAAACTTATTGGACCCCTTGAGGAGATAATAACTCATTACCATGCTATCCATGAAATGTTGTCAATTTCATTAAACATACTAAAAAATGTTAATACATTAAAGTAGATACTTTAACATTTCCGAAAACTTTCGTATTTCAGGAAAATATGTATATTTGATCTACGTTTAATTTCGTAGATCAAATTATTCATTAAAAAACTCCACTGATGAAGCAATCCTTTTTAAAGCTCTCCGTACTGGCGGGCATGATCCTGCTCCTGCATGTTCCCGGATTTGCGCAGAGCGAAGACAAAGACACCTTGAGCAATAAGCTCGATGAATACGACGAGATCGTTATCAAGCATAAATCGGATAAGGACACGAAGGTCAGTGTAGAAATAAAAGATGGCCAGGTATTCGTCAACGGCAAGCCTGTCGCTGAATTCGACGACGATAATGTATCCGTACGGAAAAAGAAGATCAGGGTATTCGATGGACAGAGCTTTTCCTTTTCCGGCCCCGGCGATGCGCAAGGCGGCGGTACTTTTTACGCTCCCGGCCCTTCCACCCGTTTTCGCAAGCAAGGCGGCGGCGCCTGGAGCATCACTCCTCACGCCTATGGAATGGACAACGAGGACCAGGCCGTACTGGGGGTAGCTTATGAAAAGGCAGGGGATAATGTCGCCGGTGCAAAGGTCAAATCCCTCATAAAAGGGGGTAGCGCCGAAAAAGCCGGCCTGAAAGTGGGTGATGTGATCACCAAAATAGATGAAATAAAAATTGAAGAGTCGGAAGACCTTGCCAAGGCGATCCATAAATACAAACCCGACGCTAAGGTAACGGTTACCTATAAAAGAGAAGGGAAAGAGCAGAAAGTAACGGCTGCGCTGGGCAAGCTCGATGCCAGGGCCTATTCAAAGTCTTACAACTTCAACTATCTGAATCCCGGGGAAGACGGTGATTTTAACTTCAAGATGCCGCCTATGGAGCAGATGAACCCTATGAGTCCCCGGAATTTTTCATGGGGAGATAAGAGCCTGCGGCTTGGCATCAAGGCCCAGGATACGGAAGACGGCAAGGGAGTGAAGGTATTGGATGTAGATGATGAGTCCTCCGCTGAAAAAGCCGGTATTAAAGAAGGGGATATTATCACCCGCTTTGACGGAAAGGACGTGAACAGCGCCACCGCGCTCGCCGAACTCGCCCGGGAAAGCAAGACCAAGACCAGTGTCAAGATCAGCCTGAGCAGGGCTGGCAAATCACAGGAGGTCGAGGTAAAGATCCCCAGGAAATTAAAGACGGCGGACCTCTGATCGCTATAAACTAGTTGGCCGGGAAATACCTGGCCCGGGAAAGACACGGACAAGCGTCCGTGTCTTTTTATTTGGTATTTTTGCCCTTGCAAACAAGGGTATGAAAATGGCGGTCAATTACGAGGCATACGAAATAGTGATAGGGCTGGAAGTACATGCGCAATTATTGACGCAGACCAAATTGTTTTGCGGGGACAGCGCGACCTTTGGTGGTGAGCCCAATACGCAGGTCAGCCCCGTAACGCTCGGCTATCCCGGCTCCCTGCCCAAACTGAACAGGACGGCTGTGGAATTCGCCATTAAAATGGGATTGGCCTGCCGCTCCGCTATCGAACACACGAACTATTTTGCCCGTAAGAATTATTTCTATCCCGACCTGCCAAAGGGGTACCAGATCACCCAGCACACCACCCCCATTTGTAAAGGAGGAGTGGTAGGCATCCGTACGGCCGAAGGCGCAAGGGAGGTCCGGCTCAATCGCATTCACCTGGAAGAGGACGCCGGGAAAAGCCTGCATGACGCGGACCCCGATAACACCAGCGTGGATTATAACAGGGCGGGAGTGCCATTGATCGAGATCGTAACAGAGCCGGATATGCGCAGCGGCGAAGAGGCCTCGGCCTATCTCACCGAATTACGCAAGATCCTCCGCTACCTGGATGTTTGCGATGGAAATATGGAAGAAGGGAGCATGCGCTGCGATGCGAATGTCTCCATACGGCTCAAAGGAGAGAAAGAATTGGGAACGAAGGTCGAGGTGAAGAACCTGAACTCCATCCGGAACGTCAAACGAGCCATCGAATACGAAGCCAGGCGGATGATCGACCTGGTCGCAACGGGAGGGGAGATCCTGCAACAAACACGCAGCTTCGATGCTTCGGACGGCACCACTTTCGCCCTGCGCAGCAAGGAAGAGGCGAATGACTACCGATATTTTGCAGATCCGGACCTTCCGCCTTTCCAGGTGACGGATGCTTTAATAGAAAAGATCCGGTCTTCCCTTCCTGCCCTGCCGGAGGAGTTGGTGATGAAATATATCCGGGAATTACAATTGCCGGAATATGATGCAAGAGTGATCTGCGACGACCGGGAGACATCCGGCTATTTCGAAAAACTCGTTAAAGAGACCTCCCATTATAAAGCTGCCGCCAACTGGCTGCTGGGACCCGTTAAGTCCACGCTCAACGAACAGAACCTTTCCCTGAAAGAGTTCCCCGTGCCGCCGGCAGCCCTTGCCCGGCTGATAGAACTGGTAGAGGAAGGAAAGCTTAGTTTTTCCATCGCCTCTTCCCGGATCTTCCCGGTATTGATGGACGCCCCTTCCCGCGAACCCCTGGAGATCGCCGTGGAGCTTAACCTGCTGCAAAATTCGGATACGGATGAAATAGCAGCCTGGGTAGAGCAGGCCCTTGCGAAAATGCCCGATAAGGTGACGGAATATAAAAAGGGGAAAAAAGGCCTTATCGGCCTGTTTGTCGGAGAAGTGAAGAAATTATCCAAAGGCAAGGCCGATCCCCGGCTCACCAATCAATTATTGCTTGAAAAACTGGACAACTGATCATAGCCACCCTATTTTTAAAGAAGAAATAAAAAACATGTCTAAAAAATCGTTTTGCTTTTCCATACTTGCTTCCCTGATCCTGTTCTCCTCCTGCCATGAAAGACTGAAAGGAAATTTTAATATTTCCGGCACGTATAAAAATCTTGATAAACTATCATCTCCGGAAGGCCCTGTCACCAAAGTGTATTTGCTGGGCGTTCCTTATGGAAAGGACCAGCCCCCCGTCGCCCTGGATTCCGCGAAGATCACCGGGAACAATGGTAGCTTCAGCATGGGTGTCATGACCCGTTCACAGGAAGTATATGAATTGGTGTTTGGGAACAATTTGCTGGCCGTGCCCCTGATCAACGATAGCAAAGAGGTGAATGTGGACGTCGACCTGGGTAAGAAGGATGATTTTTACGAGGTGAAGAGTTCGGAGGCAAGCAATCAGTTGAAAGACCTGATCACTATTTTCGGGAAAAAGAATTTCGAGGTCGAGAAGACCCTGGCCGACCTGGATAGCCTCAAAAGGTTGAATGCCGGCGATAGCGCGCTATTGACCGCGACGATGAAAAAGAATAATGCCATCCAGGACCTGAATACCTACCTCCGGCAATTCATCAATACCAATGGCAATGCCACTGTTTGCGCCCTTGCTTTAAGCTGGTCGTCACGCAGTTTTTCCAAAGCAGATTTTGAATCCGCCATGAATGATCTCGTGAAAAAATATCCTGCGAACACCGTGCTGCAGGGTATGAAACAAAGCTATGATCAGCAACTGGCACAGATGGCCGATGCGGAACGTCGTCAGACGGGAGATGGCTGGATAGGTAAGCAAGCCCCCGACCTGACCCTGCCGGATGCCGGCGGCCATGACATCTCCCTGGCCTCTTACAAAGGAAAATACCTGCTGGTGGATTTCTGGGCCAGTTGGTGCGGTCCCTGCCGGGAGGAAAATCCCAACGTGGTCAAGGCCTATGGCGAATTCAAGAATAAAAATTTTACCATCCTGGGTGTTTCACTGGACAAGGATAAGGACGCCTGGGAGCAGGCGGTCCAGGCCGATAAGCTCGACTGGAAGCAGGTAAGCGATCTCAAATTCTGGAATTCCAAGGCCGTGGACGTCTTTAAGTTCCAGAGCATCCCCTTTAATGTATTGATCGATCCGCAGGGAAAAATAATAGGTCAGAGTTTGCGGGGAGACGAGCTGGAGAATAAATTGAAAGAAGTGTTGAAATAATCACTGCAAACCTCATGGAATGAAAAGCCCCGCAGATCTGCGGGGCTTTTTTTATTATAGGATGTACTATCTTTTATCTTGCCATATGCACGGTATAAACCTTCGTATAATAGCCTAACCCTGTATATCCTATCTCCATGACCAGGGTAAAAGTTTGATCACAGGAGGAAAAGGTGCCCACTACACCCGGAAAAGCATTCACACTGACATCTTCACCTGCATAACTACTACTGATCGTTCCTCCGTCGGCAATTCCGGACTGCTCGTTCAGGGTCACCGTCGTATTAAGCGGATCACTCCAGTCCAGTTTGAATTTAATTGGGTTCCAATGGTTGTCAAAGATATTGGCTACCGTTATGGTTCCGGTAGTAGCTGTCAGTTGGCTTACAGCAGTGATGTGTGTAGTGTACGGGCCATAGGGGCTGAACCACACTTCATTGGTATTCGCATAATCTCCCATGTAGTCGCTTAGGACGACCTTACAGGGGGCTGTTATTAGTACGGAAAAAGTGTTGCTGAAATCGGAAGGAGTGATCGCCGCGCCTTTATCGCCGGTCAATTTAATAACGAGCGTATCCCTTCTGGCTGTTCCATCATAGGCAGCAAAGACAGATTTTATGACAAGGTAACCGATGGCCTTACCTGCAGGGATCTTGACAGAACTGGTCACCAGCGTGTAATGCGTTCCCGCAACCGCGCCGGTAGGAGAGGTCACAGAGAAACTGATGGTCCTGTCTGTATTGGCTACGGAGGTGACTCCCACCTGGATCGAATCCACGATATCGGGTGAAGTGACAAGGTAGAGCCCGGAGGTCTTGTTCAGGAAGGTGGACTGCGATGGCGGTATAGTAGGGACGTCCGTTTTCTTACAAGCTGTAATAAGTAAGCTCATAGCCACCATGGAGGCAAGAACGGCCAATCCTGTTCGGGTATGAAGAAATTTGTTATTCATAAACTGTAATTTTTTTATAATTCAATTACCTCTTCCGGGTAGAACCGAAATATTAATATCCCGGATTTTGTTTCATATTCTTATTCGCAAATATTTCATGCTGCGGTATCGGCAGGGCCCAGCGGTGATCGGTGGCTGGCAGATTCTGCCAATTCGGGCTTCCCACATCGGAGGCCTGGCGGTCGATCGGCAGGCTGTTCCTTTTTAAGTCGAAGAACCGGAACCCTTCGAAACACAGTTCTTTGTACCGTTCGTCCAGGGTCTGATCAATGGCATCCTGTTTAGAAGCGAAGGTCAAACCTCCCAGGGTATATCCGAATATCCTGTCAGAGCGGAGCGTGTCCAGGTATTTGGCTGCATTCGGGAGGTCGCTCTGCTGCGCATAGCCCTCTGCCATATTCAGATAGAGCTCACCCATCCTGACCAGCTTCAGATCATTGATCTGCGGACCCTGTTGGGATCCGGGGTATTTGTTAAATGCGACGATGTGATTATTGAATATGAAGGTCGTGAAAAAAACAACGAACCGGATATCGTTACCCTGGTCATAATCTCCTATTAACTTATCGGATGCCTGGAAGAAAACGTCTCCGTTCGTGTCGAACCAGTATCCCTGGGGAGTAGCCTGGTTGCGGAATTTCCAAAGGGTTTCGACCTCGTTGGCATCGGACCAGTAATCGGAAAACTCCTGGAGCTGATTGTCCAGGCCGGTCAGGGCCCTTCCGCTCTGCCTGGCGAAATTGAGGGCCTCCGTAGTACGGGCGATGACCCCGGGCCAGTTGTTGGTTAGCAGGGCGACACGGGCCTGGTAGGCGGCTATCGTAGCCTGGCTGAGGCGTATAACGTCGTCGGGTGCTGTTGGAATATTGGTTTCGGCACGGCCGAGCGCCAGGTCCTGGGAGACCTGGTTGATCACCTCGCCTACCGTATTACGGGCAGGGGTGGCGGTCTGCGAAGATTTCAGGACGACCGGTACACCCATGGCGCCGGCAGTATAGCCTACCGGCATAAATTCGACCAGGCACTCGAAATGAGCTATTGCCCGCAGGACATACAATTCGGCCTTTATCCTTTTTTTAAGGTTCGTTTCACTGGCGCCATAAGCAGGTACATTATCGATAACAGCGAGGATCTTATTGGCGGCATCGATCATCGAATAATAGTTTAGAAAATCGGCGTTATGCTCGGCCTCCGTTCCTGAATATTGCCATTTATACGTGGATTGCCCTTGCCCGCGGTTAGAGGAGGCCATCTTCGCTTCATCGGACAAGATCCCGCCTATATAGGTCCGGTTGCCGGCGCCCCCGCCATTGGCAGCATACACACCCAATAGCGCTTTTTGCAGATCCAGGACACTCGTAAAAGCTTTATCGGGCACGATGATATCGCTCGGCAAAAGCTCCAACTGCTTCTTACAGGAACTAAAAAAGGCGAGAGAGAGTAAAAAAGTTATATAGTATACGATTCTATTTTTCATGCCTTGAAATTTAATAAGGATTATTTAAAAGGATAGGGTTAGGCCCACGGTATACGTTCTCGGAATGGGGTAACTATATTGAGCGATATTGTTATTATATTCCGGATCGAATCCTGTCCACTTGGTCCAGGTATAAAGGTTTTGCCCCTGTACGAAGATCCGGGCCGCTGAAAAGGCCTTGATCTTAGCCAACTGCTGCCTGGAAAAACTGTAGGCAACGGTAAGATTGCGGAAACGCAGGTAACTGGCGTCCTGTACATCTTTGGAAGAGAATTGACGTTGAGACAAAGGGCTCTCGATATTCGTCACGTCTCCAGGCTTTTGCCACATTTTCAGGACATTGGATCGTACATTGAATCCTGACGATACAAAGGCAGGGTTGGTCTGGAAATAGTCCTGGTTATTGAAAATGGTCAGGCCCTTTTGGAAGGCGAAGAATGCCTCCAGCGAGAACCCCTTATAATACAATCCCGTATTGAAGCCTCCGGTCCAGGGTGCAGTGAAGGTGCCGAATTGCGAGACATTATTACTGGCATTGTATACATTCGTGATCTTTCCGGTGGAGTCATAATAAAGGCCCTGACCGGTGGCCGCATCCACGCCGGCCCATTTCACGATATAATGACTACCCAGTGGCAGGCCGACCTTCACCAGCTCCGTGCCCTGTTCGAATTGCGTTGCAGTGCCCAGGCTCTTCACCTTATTATTATTATAACTAACATTACCGCCTACGGACCACCTGAAACTTTTGAGCCGGATCACATCCACATTCATTGTCAATTCGACCCCTTTGTTGACGACCACGCCCGCATTGATATTTATTTCTGAAAAGCCGGAAGTATAAGACAGTTGCTGGGGAATGATATTTCCATCCGTGGTCTTCTTGTAAATATCAAAGGTACCCGTAATACGGTTCTTTAAGAATCCGAAGTCAACACCTGCATTCCAGGTCTTGATACGTTCCCAGGTTACGCCATTCGGATCGACGATCCCGGTAGGGAATCTCGACAACTGGCCCGCATAGGTGCCGGCGCCATAAGAAGGCAGGTATCCAAAATAGCCAAATCTAAATCCATCAGCATTGGCGGATTCACCATAAGAAAGACGCGCCTGTAAATTATCCAGCAGGTTCCAGTTCCCCGCAAATTCTTCCTTCAGCAAATTCCAGCTCAGGCCCGCCGAATAGAAGTTCTGATAGCGTTTGTTCGGAGAGAGCTGTGAAGAGCCGTCTCTCCGGAAGGCGCCGTTCAGGGTATATTTACCCATATATGTATATTTTCCCAGCAACATGGCGGCATAAAGAGCCCTGTCTTCTTTGCCACCGGAGGTATTGGCGATCAAATTATTGCCATTGTCGCCTCCTGTCCCTTGCGTAACGCCTGCGGGGGTATTCTGCAAATAAGGATCGATACCATAGCCTGTATACCCGAAATTATCTTTGTGGTCGTGAGTGAACTCGGAAACGAGCTCGATATCCACATCATGTTTTTCCGCGAATACTTTGCGGAACCCTGCAAATCCACGGGCTACATATTCAAAATAATTATCGACGGTCGGATTATAACTGCCGTACCCGATGGTGTCTCCGGGAGCAGGCCCGTTCGGGAATCCCAGGGTTTGGGCGAAGTAACTTCCCGGCGTGATCGTACTGGTGTTTGTTGTTTGCCGGTAGTCCATGCCCAAGTAGCCACCCACATAGATGTTTTTAGTGATATCATACGTGGCATTGATCGCAAAGTTGGCCTTGATCTTCGAATTCTTCGTGGTGCTGCCAACCATCTGGGCTTCATAGGCGTTGGCGCCTGAGTGTGCATAGGTGCCATCATTCGCTCCGGTAGCTATTCTTCCATCTGGCCTGAATAGTTGCTCATAGGGCGCCGCCAGGTAGACGGCGGCAAAGGAATTGGCCAGCGAAATGGAACTCTCCGACTGGATAAAATTCGATGTGCCATAAGACACCGCGCTGCTGAGCCCTACCGTAAGTTTGTCGGATTTATGATCGATATTCGCGCGGAAAGAGTACCGGGTAAGGTCCGATTTCAGACCAATGCCCTGTTCTTTATAGTAACCCCCGGTGAGAAAGAACCTGGTGTTCTCTGAACCCCCCGATATGCTAAGGTCATGCCGATGAAAATTGCCCTGTTTCTCGAAGATACCTCTCCAGTCCGTATTGATATGCCGGAGGCTGTCCAGGATTTTGTCATTCGCTGATTGTTGAGCCGGACTGAGCGTGGCATAGACCGGGTTTTTCCTGGAATATAACCAACCGGGTTGGCTGTTATTGTCGAATTGTCCAATATTTTCCTGGATCTGTAAGAGCTGGGCGGAATTGGCCATGTCGAAATTTTGTTTTCCGGGCTCCGTGATCCCCTCCTGTCCACTATAGGTAACGATAGACCGGCCGGTACGTCCCCTTTTGGTGGTGACAATGATCACCCCGCTGGAACCCCTGTTACCATATTGAGCGGTGGCGACCGCATCTTTCAGTACCTGGATACTCTCAAAGTCAGCAGCGTTCAGACCGCTGAAATTTTCTGCTTCCACGGGCATCCCATCCACTATATATAAGGGATCGGTGCCGCCGGAAATACTGCCCGTTCCGCGGATCTGTACCCTGGTGGCGCCGGATTCTCCGGGCTGGCCGGAACCGGTGGATACTAAAAGGCCCGCGACCCTTCCCTGCAGTATCTGGTCGAAGGTGGCCATGGGGACATCATTGATCAGCTCTTTACCCACGATTGTAGCAGCCCCGGCATATTCGGACTTCTTGATCCGGCTATATCCTGTAACCACCACTTCCCCGATCTCTCCCAGATTGACCTTTAAAACGATATTTGGCAGATCGCTGGAAGCCCCGAGAGCGATCTCCTGTGCTGTATAACCAACAGAAGAAATGACCAATTTTTTGGTATTGGGGCCGACGCTTAACCGGAAGCTTCCATCTGCTTCGGTCGTGACCCCATTTTTTGTGCCCTTAACGGAGACGGACACAAGAGGAACAGGATTTCCTTTCTCATCCAAGACCTTACCAGTGATCGTTCGATTCTGAGCAAGCAATTGTCCATAAAGCATAAGGATACTGCATAGGACGAATACAATTCTTCTCATAAGCATTGTTTTTTTAAAATGAATCTAATAGGGCAATCCCCGGAATGAATGAAGCCCTGCTATACTAGGCACATTAAAACCCCGGATTGCTGCTGTAGGTAAAATAATTTGTTAAGAAAATTATAACACGGACCTGATCTCTTGCAAACGACCAATACCTTTCATAAAAACAAAAGGTATTCTACACTAATGATTTTGAGTATTTTAAGGCGATTTCCCTTGTGACTTTACTAAAATACAAAAAATCCCGTAAAGAGAAATACGGGATTTGGGTATTTTTATTGTGGTCCCGTCCAGAATCGAACTGGAATCCAGGGCTTCGGAGACCCTTATACTATCCATTGTACTACGGGACCCGTAGAGAATGGCCCGCGAAACTACATAAAAATCCACTAAAACCGGCTGGGCTTATGCCTTTCTTTTTCCCTGCTGACATTGGAAAGGATCTCGTATTGCAGGCTGTCCTCCCGGCCGGAGACCTTCACGACGCAGCCAACCCGCAAGGTAAATGCGTCGAAACTCGCTGCGAGCGGCGTTCCGGTGATATAAGACAGGATACTCCGAATGACCCCCCCATGAGTAATGATCGCCGCAATTCCGTCAGCCGGATCGGCTCCTGGCCTGTCCGTCCGGGTCAGGATCTTCTTAAAACAGCCGGTGGCCCTTTCATGGAGGTCCAGGTAGTTCTCACCGCCCGGGATCCTCACCCGTACAAAATCCTTCATCCATGGATCGATCTCCTCCGGAGGCAGGTCATCCCAGCGCCTCATTTCCCATTCTCCGCAATGGATCTCCATTAATTCCTTATGCAGGACCACGGAACGGGAGGGGAATAAATGACCGGCCAGCTTTGTACAACGCTGCAGGGGACTGCTATGGATAGCACCTATATCGTTAGGGAGAACCCTTCGGATGACAGCGGCTTCCTCCGGCAGACTATCGGTAATGTCGAGGTCCGTTTGGCCATAACAGATCCCCCCGGCCACGGCAGGAGTCGGGTGTCGTATTAAATATATTTCCATACAAGAAGAGATCCAAGATAGAACAAGAGCTCGCTTACCTGTTGAATGGCGCCGAGGCAGTCCCCGGTATAACCGCCGATCCACTTTTTAAAATAGCGGACCAGCGCATAACAACCGATGCCTACGAGTGGAATGGCGAGTAAAAAACGCCAGGGTAAAAGAGCGAAAGGCGCCAGGGCAAACAAGATAGCCAGCCCCAATTCGCCGGCGGATAAGGTACGACTGGTGACCGGCTTGGATTTGCTATGATCCGGGTCCGTAACGTTCTCAGACCACTGGATAACAAATACGGGCATCAGCCTGCTCAGGCTATGAGCAGCCAGCAGAGAAGCGATAAAGATCCGGTAATTCCAGAGGAGGGGCATCTCTTTCAGCAACAGGAATTTACTTCCCAATATTGCCAGCAGGCCAATCGCCCCAAAGGCCCCGATGCGGCTATCCTTCATGATCAGGAGGATCTTTTCTTTGCTCCAGCCGCCGCCAAACCCATCGCAGACATCCGCGAAGCCATCCTCATGAAAGGCGCCTGTGGTCAGCAGCCCGGCGATCATCGAGGCAAGGATGCCGATCTCCACGGAAATATATTTGGCAAAAACAAGAAAGACGAGGGAGGAGATGCCGCCGACGATCCAACCTACCAGGGGAACATATTTTGGGGATCGCTGCAGGTATTCCGGACTGTGGTCAATATTTTCCGGGACGCGGATCCGCGTGAAGTACATAACGGCCGTTAAAAAAATCTTCCATTCTTTTTTCATACTGGTGGGTAAAGATAGCTACTCTTTCCCGCTGACGCCCGCTGATTCGAAGGAAGCCATTTCGTCCAGGAAAAGGATCGCCGATTGAAGGAGGGGGAAAGCCATCGCAGCGCCGGTGCCTTCTCCCAGTCTCAGGTCCAGGTTGAGCAATGGCCGGGCATCGAGGTATTGCAGCATTTTCTCATGGCCCCGCTCACCGCTGGTATGCGCAAAAAAACAAGATCCGCTCACCGTATGATCGATGGTCCGGGCGAGGAGCAATGCCGCCGTCGTAATAAAACCATCCACCAGTATGATCATTCCCAGCCGGGCTGCTTCCAGGTAAGCGCCTACCATCATGGCGATCTCAAACCCTCCTACCTTTTGCAGGATGGTGAGGGCTCCCGGCGTAGCGGCAATGGCGGAGAGATGCCTGCGGAAAACTTCTTTCAGCGTTCGGATCTTTATTTCCAGTTGTTCATCGTTGACACCGGTGCCCCTGCCGACACATTCTTCGACGGGGATCCCCGTAACAAAACTCATGATCAGCGAAGCCGATGAGGTATTGCCGATCCCCATTTCACCCAGCCCGATCGTATTACAACCCGCGTGGGAGAGTTCCCCGACGATCCTTTTACCTTCGGCAATCGCTTTATTTACTTCTTCCATACTCATGGCATCCCCTTCGAGATAGTTCTTCGTGCCATAACCTATTTTGGCATCGACCAGCTTTGAAGAAGGAGGGAGCTCTGTGAAATCAAAATTTACGCCTGCATCCACCACGGTGAGGTTGATCCCATGCTGACGGCAAAACACGTTGATGGCCGCGCCTCCCCGGATGAAATTCAATACCATCTGTGCCGTTACCGCCTGGGGAAAGGGATTGACGAGGCCGCCGGCCGCGATCCCGTGATCTCCCGCAAAAACGACGATATGGGGATTGCGGAGAGCAGGATGGAGGGATTGCTGGATGCGCCCCGCCTGTAAGGCGATCTCTTCAAGGCGCCCCAACGCGCCGATGGGTTTCGTCTTGTGGTCGATCTTATGCTGCAATTCTTTTTGAAGCGCTGTACCGCTAACTGTAACTGTTTGTGATAACATGACTAATGATCTTTAATAGTGACGGGGATCCCACTCACCATGAATATTACTTTATTCGCTTTGCCTGCGATATATTGGTTTATCCATCCGTGAAGGTCCGTAAATTTTCTTCCGGTCTCGGTATCGGCGTGAAGGCCCATTCCGATCTCATTACTGATAAGGAGGACGATGGCATCCTGTGTACTCAACAGGTCGATCTCTTTTTTACATGCTTCGAGGCAGGCGTCCGGATCCTGCTTCGTATCGACAAAAAAATTCGTGAGCCAGAGAGTGACACAGTCTATTACCGCTACTTTTCCCTGCAATGCCAATCCCCCGATGGCTTTTTCTTCTTCTATGGATGTCCAGCGTTCGTCCCTATCGCGTTGATGGCGTTGGATCCTTTCCCGGAAATCATCATCCCATTGACGGGCGGTAGCTATATAGACAGGAGTATCGCTCCATCGTTGTGCAAGTTCCTGTGCATGCCGGCTTTTCCCGCTGCGTGCTCCGCCGGTGATAAAAATAATGCCGGGTCTTATCCCTTCCCGGGCAGCAGGACCTTTATCTTCCTTCATTCAAAAAATATTTTTCCTTGAAAAGAACGTCGCGCTGCTTCAGCTCCAGGAGGCAATTGCGACAAAGGCAGTCTTTATAGCGTTGTTCCAGGAAGGACTTTTCCTCTTCGGTGAAAGGGGTAAGGCCGAAGCATTGGCACCGGGTGATATCGCCTACTTTGCATTCGAAGGATGCGCGGCAGCGGGGGCAATATTTTTCTTCATGTTTACACATGCTGATGTGATAATTGAGGGTTGGGAATAGTGCGATGTCTCAACTTTTCCGGCAGGGTAAAAATACCGGGATGGAACAGGGCCGCCAATAATTCGATCCCGTCCGTTAAGGTGCCCGGGCTTGGCTGGGTAAAAAGATCGAAGTCCGCCAGGAACACGGCGCCTTCCTTTACAGCCCTTAGCCCGCGCCAGCCCGCCCTGGCTTCCAGCAGATGTACTTCTTCCTGTGCGCGGGCGATATGGAACCCGCAGGGGGCGATCACCAATACTTCCGGGTCATAGCGTACGATCTTCTCCCAGGGTGTTACGATACTGTCTCCGCCCGGATTGGACAGCATATCGATCCCTCCGGCATAAGCGATCTGGTAGGGGATCCAGTGTCCGCAATTATAGATGGGCTCTATCCATTCCATCACCATGACCCTTCGGGGCGGCGCCTTGTGCTTCCTTAATTCATCGGTGATGTGGTCGATCCTTTTTTGGAGGGAGGAGAGATACGGGTAGGCCGCTTCTTCCCTTCCTAATGCGCTTGCAATGGTGATGGCGGTATGGAATACGTCTTCCAGGTTGCCGGGGCTGAGGGGGATGAGCCGGGGTTCTTTTTCCAGCCTGGCCACGGCTGCGGCCGTACAAGCCGTATCTATCTGGCAGACCTCGCAGACATCCTGGGTGAAGATGATATCCGGTGCGATGGCCTGCAACAAGGAGTCTTCCACGTAATACAGGCTCTTTCCCTGCGCTTTGGAAGCGGAAAAGATCCGGTCGATCTCGGCGCTGCTATAGTTCTTTCCTTCCAGCATGCAACGGACTACGGCGGGCTTACCGGCTGCTTCCGGAGGGCACTCGAAAGTGACTCCGTATAACAAGTCCTGCAGACCCATATCATAGATCATTTTGGTGGCGGCGGGAAGAAAAGAACAAGCTTTCATCGCGAAATAGTTTAACTGAAAAAAAATCGCCGGTGATCAGCCGGCGATCTCTTTATAAATGCATGCTGATGCCTGCCATGAAATTAAACTTTTTACTGTTAAAACCGCGTACTTCAAAATACTGCTGATTGGTGAGGTTCTTACAGTCTGCAAAGGCCTTTAATTGCGGGCTGATCTTATATTCGGCATAAGCATCCAGGGTATAGTAGGACGCTGCATTTGCCGGGGCGGAGGCATAGATGGACTCGATACGCTTGCCAACGGTACGCAGGGCTGCGCTCAGGAACAATTGCCGGGTGACCTGCATACCGGCGCTCAGGTTGACCGCATTCTTAGGCCGGCGGTAGAGGTTGTAAAAACTGGTGTCTTTGCCACCCACTGCGGTGGTCACTTTTCCCGTCGTATAGGTATAATTACCGGAGAAGGTCCAGGGGCCTGCTTTCAGACTGGCTTCGAACTCGCCGCCCTGGTCGTTCTGCTTGTCCAGGTTCCTATAGTATCCGTTGGGATAATTGGGATTGGCGCCATAATAAATGATATTGTCTTTTCCGGACCTTCTGAAATAAAGGGCTCTGGCGTTAAAATGGCTCAGCGAATACTGGATCCCTGTCTCCAGGCTGCTGTTGGTCCTTTCGGGCTTCAATTCACCGAAAGGATTCCGGTAAGCGGAATACAATTGATATAAGGTCGGGGCGGAAAAGCCGGAGGAAAGATTAGCGAAGATCTTTACCTCGTTGTTGATAAGATAGGAAGGGTTGATGGAATAGGTGAAGACATTGCCGTATTTGGAAAAGCTGTTGTAACGGCCTCCCAGTTCGAGGCTAAACCCTCCAAGGTTCTTTAATAAGAAAGAGGCAAAGGCGGCAAACTGACGGACATAGGCGCTGTCGGAGGAGATACCGGAGCTGTAGGGGTCGCTCTGTCGGATCTGTTGATTGCGGTAGTCAACGCCTGCCAGGAGGTCGAGGTGACGGTCGAGGCTGAAATTGCTGTATAATTCCGCAAAATGGGATCGGCCGGTGTAACTGCTATGATTCGTCGGTCCGTCGTCGTAGATCCTCGTGACGGTATTATAATTATAATTAAAATGGAATGCGGCCCCGGCGATGGAATAATCGGCGCCTACTCCTCCCTGTGTGTTTGTGCTCTTGGTAGTGTAGACCTTGTCATCTCTAAAAGCCCCGCCATCCAGGTCATTCTTATATTGGTTGTACTGGAAATTACCCCGGAGCTGTAAGGCGTCGTTGACCTTTTGGCTGATATTGACCAACACAAGATTTTCCTTCATCCCGTCATTGTCGAAATTCTTTTTGCCCGAAGAGTCCCAAGCTGCCGAGATCCCATCGCTCCTGAAATGGGTATACAGGATATTGTAAGCCGTATTATGGATCTTCCCGTCGATGCCGGCCGATCCTTTGAAAGTTCCATAACTGCCTCCCGCGAGATGGAGGGATGCATTCAGGGGTTTGTTGCCTCCTTTGCGGGTAATGATATTGATGACGCCGGCAGTGGCATCGCTGCCATATAGGGTCGACTGGCTGCCTTTCAGGATCTCCACTCTTTCTATTTCGTCGGTATTAATGAGGTTCAGATCGAAAGAGGTGCTGGTCCCGGAAGGATCGTAGGTAGGGATGCCATCGATGAGGATGAGGGTTTTGCCTGCATTGGCGCCCTGGAGATATACGGTCTGCACGGATCCCGGTGTGTTCGTAGCGCCGGCGACCATGACGCCGGCCTGGGTGTTCAGCACTTCCGTGAGTTGCCTGCCGCTGCTCTTCTCGAACTGATCTCTGCCGATCACGGTCAGTACCTTGCCGGTGAGGCCTTGTTTCATCGGAACCTTTGTAGCGGTGACCACCACCTGGTCCAATGGCTTGAATACACTGTCTGTCTTTGTCTGTGCGAATAAAGAGCTGCCCCCTAAGGACAGGAGAAGAATGGAGAGATGTTTGTTGCTCATTCCAGTTAAAGTTTTTTGTTCTCCGATCGTAATCGGCAGAACGGGTTAATTGAATGAGCCTTCGGAAAAAATGAAATGGGGTTGAAATATAAACTGCCTGCTAAAGAGGGCATTTTACACTCCATGCTTTTCACCCGAAAGCCTTGAATGATTAAATGATCCTGGCAGGTCTTCTGGCTTATGCCGGCCTCGACTTACCTTCCCATCCTTCTTAAGGGACAGTGGTTAGAAGTGTTGTCGGGCTGTTCAGGCATTTACAGCTACGGGGATAGCGCCGGATCTTCACCGGACTTCCCTTTTAATGACGCCGAGGCGTCAACCATGATCGCCGCAAATGTAAAGATTATTTTTCACTTATTCCGACAGGTCGTCCAAAACGGATAAGAGGCTGGAAATACTATCGTGCTTTTGTTCACCGCCTTTATATTCCAGCGCCCAGGTCGTTTGCCCGTTCTCCTCTGTTACCCGGATGCCGGGACTGCCGGGCTGAACCTCTGTAACGGTAAACCCTATGCGCTGTAGCGCCCTCTTTGTCCAGAAGACAGAAGGGCCTTCGCCTGTAAGTCCTATGTATTTGCCATTCCCCTGGTACATGCGGAAGGTACCGGTGGCTTTATCGAATAAGATCCCTTCCTTGTCAAAGACGGCGCCAAAGATCCCTTTCAATACCAGGTCTTCGGGCGATCCGGTATGGAGGCGACCGCCCTCTTCGAGCAGCCATACTTCGTCGGCGACCTGTAGCGCGAGATCCAGCTCGTGAGTGGAGATGAGGATACCTTTCCGGGTCTGCCTCGCCAGTTGGTGCAGCAGTTGCATCAGTTGTATGCGGCTGGGCAGGTCCAGGTGGGCGGTGGGCTCATCCAGCATCATCAAGGGCGTATCCTGGGCAAGCGCGCGGGCCAGCATCACTTTTTGATTTTCTCCATCGCTGAGGGTAGCCATTTTTCTGTCGGATAAATTCCCCGCATGAGCGGCATCGATGGCCCATGCAATGATCTCGCTGTCCGCTGCGCTCAACGTTCCCAGCCAGCCCGAATAGGGATACCTTCCTAACGCTACGAGAGAATAGGCGTCGAGATTGCTGTCACGGACGGAATCCGTCAATACCAGGCTTATTTTTTTGGCGAGATCAGGCGGTCTTAATTTTCCGGCGGGGATACCGCTGATCTGAACGGCGCCTTCCAGGGCAGGCTGAAGGCCGGACAAGGTCCGTAAAAGGGTGGATTTACCGGAGCCGTTGGGCCCCAGCAGACAGATCAACTGTCCTGCATATATTTCGACATTGAGCGGTCCGGCTACCCGGCTCCTCCCTTTGGAGCCGGATCTATAGCCCACTGTCAGATCCTGGCTTTGTAATAATGGTGTTTTAGCAATCATCAGGTCGCTCTTAAATTATTTTTTCGGAGGATGACCCAGATCAGCACGGGCGCGCCAATCAGAGAAGTGACCACATTGATCGGCAGGACGGTCTGGCTGGCCGGTAATTGCGCGATCATATCGCAGAACAACATCAGGAGCGTCCCGATCAGACAACAGGCCGGCATCAGGATACGATGACTGGAAGTGTTGAACAAGGCGCGGGCCATATGCGGAACGGCTACCCCGATAAAGCCGATCGGGCCGCAAAAGGCGGTAATGCCGCCGGCCAGTAAGCTCGTACTGCAAATGATAATGACCCGCGCCCTTTGCGTGGTCAGCCCCATGCTGCGGGCATAATTCTCTCCCAATAAAAGGGCGTCGAGCAGTTTGGAAGATAAAAAACAAATCACGACCCCGATGACGACGACCACGGCGAGGATATAGAGCTGGCTGCCGCTGACGCCTCCCAGGGAACCGAAGGTCCACAACAGGTAGTCCTTGACGAGTTCGGGCGAGCTGAAATATTGCCACAGACTGATAACGGACTGCGTGATCATACCGATCATGACGCCGATGATCAACATCATGACATTGTTCCTGATCCTGCCGGAAATGGTGACGACGAGGAGCATGATGCCTGCCGCTCCCACGCAGGCGGCCCCGATGATCAGCCAGCTCCCGGATATCCCCAGTTCTTTGATCGTATAAAGGGCGGCGATACTTCCTTCGGAAAGCATGATCGTGACCACTCCCAGGCTTGCTCCGCTGGTAATACCCAGGACATCCGGTCCGGCCAGGGGATTACGGAAAAGCGTTTGCATCTGGAGACCGCTGACGGAAAGGCCGCAACCCGCCAGCACGGCCGTACAGGCCTTGGGGATCCTGATCTGCTCTACAATATATTTCCAGGTAAGGTCGTCCGTATGCATGGAGAACAGGATCCTGAACACCTGCCTGAAAGGGATCCGGACGGAGCCCAGCGTGATATCCATCAGAAAGGCGATCAGCAGGAGTAACGACAACCCTGTCAGGTGGAGGATCCTTCGTCTACTCCACCGCGTGGTATCGTGCCCGGACAAGGGAGTCGCGGCTCCCATTATTTTAACTGATTATAGTAGTACAGTACATGATCCGGCAATAATTCCGGATGCAGGATCCGGATCATATCTGCCAGGACGATCTGGGGGTTGACCCCGCCTGATTCCCAATAGTCGTTGCCACCGATGTCGTTGACCCTATTGTTATAGTTATACAGGTGATCTGTTTTAAAAGGGCTGAAGGCGGCATAGCGCGGGTCTTTTCCGGGGATATCCCCTTTCTTATCGATATAGCCCAGATTGAGCCAATAGTCGGCTGTCAATGCCTCCGGTGCGACGGATTCGAAATTAAGCGCTATGCTGCCTGTGCCTTTCGTATCCGACCACTTATAGCCTGCTCCTGCATCCCGGAGGAACCGGCCCATATAACTCCCTCCGGCCGGAACGTACCAGGAGCCCTTGAAAGGCATCCCGATAATGACCCGCGGCCTGGTGGCAGCCCGGCGGGCCAATTGTGCGAGCGTATCATAGGTGTGTTCGACACTATCGAATTTTTTGCTCACGATCTCTTCCTTTTCCACCAGGGCCCCCATCAGCTTGACCCATTCGGCCCTTCCGAGCGGAGTGGATTCCAGCCACTCCGTATTCCACAGAACAGGTATTCCGCCGTCGATCAGGGTCTTATACTTTGCGAACCCCGCGCCCGGATTGGCCATGGCGATCAGTACACCCGGATGCATCGAGAGGATCAATTCATTATTCATCGTGCCTTCCAGACCTACCTGGACGCATTTGCCGTCCTTGATATTTTGACGGACGATCGGGGAGTTGACATAGTGAAGATTTCCAAGCCCGATGATCCTGTCCGCCACCCCGGCAAAATCCGCCTGGGCGATATGCATGGAGGAAGTACCAATGATCGTTTTGACCGGGGTCCTGATCACCTGGGCTTTGGAGAAACCTTCCGGAACGGGCTGGCCTTCTTTTAGCAGCAGGTATCGAAGGGTATCCGTTCTGTCGGCTTCCGGATTCAAGATGGTAACGAGTCTGAAATGTTCGTATTCATCGATGCTAAACCCATGGGCATATTTAATATGAGTTTTACCCGTAGATCTTTTTTCGTTCCTGTCGGAGGCATCCTTATGTGTTCCCTGTTTGCAGGAACTATAAAAGAATATGCCAAGGATGATCCAGCTAACACGCATCCGAACCCTGTTTTTTTTCGTCGTCATTGCTCCCATTTTTGAAAAATTCCTGCTATGAGGAAGTGGTTACCATCCGATGCTTTTCACCCGAAAGCGTTGGAATGATCAAATGGATCTGGCAGGTCTTCTGGCTTGTACCTGACCGGGCCTACCTTCCCGTTCCGATGGCTTCGGAACAGTGGTTAGAAGTATTGCCGGGTCTTCCTTGATCTTCCGATAGTATCGGGAGCGGGAGGTACTTACAGCTACGGGGATAGCGCCGGATCTTCACCGGACTTCCCTTTTAACCCCGGAATTCCGGGGACCAAATTCTGCTTAAAAGTACAGGAAAGATCGTTGTCTGCAAAAGAAAAGGCTCTCCGGAAGAGGACCACCGGGGCAGGGCAAGCGCGCTAAGATCATTTGTTATTTACCGTATTTCCGTATACCTTTAGAGCTTGATTTAGTTGTTACCTTTTGTTAATCAGATACATACAAAGTCGATTCCCTTTTACTTATGAAGCGTGTATTACAAAAAGCAAACTCCTTTCTCAAGGATCTATTGCTGGTATCGAGAATTGGAATATTATTGACGCCTTTCCGTTTGCTTTTCAGATTTCTCTTAAATTTTTCACTGCTTTCATCCTGGGTCAATAAATATAGCGGCAAGGTCAAATTTTCCGATTTCTACCGGCCTGCCCGGGTCTATAACGACAGGATCAAACTCTATGAACATATTGCACAGAGCGAGGGGCTCGGCGCCAAACCTATTCATTACCTGGAATTCGGGGTAGCCAGCGGGGCTTCCTTTACCTGGTGGGCTAATACCAATCAGCATCCGGAATCCTCCTTTTTCGGC
>Ga0307516_10002388_pt1 | contig 25152 bp, 22 predicted proteins | sample 19_EM_MG_FD_203310 | JGI IMG/M metagenome (GOLD analysis project Ga0307516, IMG submission 203310) | Populus trichocarpa ectomycorrhiza microbial communities from riparian zone in the Pacific Northwest, United States - 19_EM | ecosystem: Host-associated > Plants > Roots > Unclassified | place...
ATCCCATCTGCCCCACCCACAGATTATCCCGCAACACCCTCCCGCCCCGCCATTATTCGATCACCCGGATATCATCCGATCCAGGAACAAAGAATCCCGACCCGCACCACCGAAAAAATCCGGAGACGACTCGGAACAATCCGTCACATCGCCATTCCGGCGACCGGCCCGACATCCGCTTCTGCTGCAGCAAGGGCGTGTTCATTCGGACGGCCGGTGTCGGCTGTTCGACCGTTGGTGTCTTTGGCCTCCCGCGCGAGGTTGCCTACGCCTGCGTGTCTCGGTCCATCACCGTGAGTACCAGCGCGACGCTCTCTTGCGTGGTCGCGGGTCCCAGCGCTCCGGCAACCGGGGCCGTGCCCCATATCGTCGCTGGTGTCGGGTTGGCTGTGTAGAGCTGGCGGCGATCCGGGCCTGCGATCAAGTAGCGGCCCTCACCGCACGCACGCACGCACCCATGCCAGTGCCCTGCTCTGCATGTCAGGTACCGACTGCCGAAAGCCGAGATCGGTGTGGCTGGTAAAGGGACACAACGCGCGTAACCGCGGCTCGCCCGAGACTGCCACGAGAAAGGGGTGCAGGTTGTGCAGGTGCCGCGCCCGGACGGGCGGCGGGTCGAGCAGTTGCTGCCATCGCATGGTGATCGCCTCGGCTTCACCGCGTTCGAAGGCCTCGGCGAACGGACTGAAACTAACGAATGGCCAGGCCGCACCGAGGTGCCGGAGTCTGGCACCGCCCAGGAACATTGAGATGGCCGCTGCGGCATCCCGGAGGTTTGCGGCACGACCGCCGGCCATCCGGAAGCCAGGCGTCCAGAAAGTCGAGGCCAAAAGAGCGATCACCGGAGACCATGTGGATGTACGCCTTCCGGTCGTCAACGCTGACGACCGCATGCGTCAACACCCACCCCGGCGCTTCCACATGCTGCGCGTATAGCGGTGTGCCGATCGAATCGAGCGTGCCTTGCAGTGCGCAACGAAGGTCACCAGCTGCGGTCACGTCGGGATAGTTGGAGTAGTCCAGCCCGTCCATTTCCGGCATCGTCCCCATCATGACGCGGTCGGCCCTTGTCGTAGCCAGGCAGGTGCGCCGGCTGCCTCGCGACTCGGCATCCTGTTCTGCCGCGCCGAGCGTGCGCGGCAACGACCTCGACCGCCGCGCTCCGGACCACCAAGTCCGTAACCACCCGTCACCGCGAGCCTGAAGACCAGCCGGATCAGGCCGCGGGCAGGTAGCGAGTGCGGCTACCGTACGTGCGGTCCTCGAGTTCCACGAAGGCCAGCCCGGGGACCGCGGCTACGAGCTCGCTGTACAGGTAGCGAGCGACGAGCTCGAGGGTGGGCCGGAAGGGGAACCGGTTGGTCCACGGCCCGTCGCCGAGCAGGTCCGCCCACACTGCCAGCCGCGCCGACAACGCGTCCGTATCGAAAAACCAGCCACGTTCGGTGAGGTCGTCGTCCTCGAAGCCGACGCCCGCTCGCAGCGCCATCTCGACATCTTCGACGGAGACGAGCCGTTGCTGTCCAGCAGCGGCCCTGACCGGCGAGGGCAGGCCTTGACGGGCGCGGAAGACGACGCAGACATCGACGACGAAAGGCATCTGGCCACCATTTCATCTATGCGGTCTGGCCACACTCCTCGGCGAGCGCCACCAAGGTCACGTGCGCGGATTTGCCGCTGACACGGCGCACTGGCAGGCCTCGGACTGGCCGGCGGTCCACTGTCCCCGGTCCTCCGTTCGGCTGTAGTTCGTTCGTCCTACTCAGCCAGGCGTGACTCAATCTGCCCGTCGAACGGGTTCGGCCAGGCTGGCGACCTCAGGCCGTCGGCATCGAACTTGCGGCTGCTGCCGCCCGTTGGACGAGGTCAAGCCCATCACCCACCGGGTCGAACGCGTCGACGTTGACCGAGATGGCTTCGGTCGAGCGCTCGATCGGAGCGGTCAACGGTAGCGTTCGGTCAAGCCGTGCCCGCACCTCAAGGAGCAGACGTTGGAGAACCGGAGAGACAGACTTCTGAAGAGAAGGACTTCCCCGAGCCCACCTGGGCGGAGCTACGGTGCAGGCGTGGTGTGACGTTGTCCGAGGCGCCATACGTCCGACCCGACTGGGATTACCGGGTCTGGGAGTTCAATGCGAACCACCGTCAGCTCCTGATCCGATGCGACTACGCCAACGCCGGTGAGGAGGTGGATCGCTCGGAGGTGTGGTTCGGCAATGTCAGCTTTCTGGTATTGGGGCCCATCATCCGCGGTTTGCATCTGCGCCGGCCGGATGAGGCCGACCTGACGCGGCTCCGAGCAGCTCACGCCTGGGAAGACCTCAACTGGGCGTATGTCTGGTTGCTCAACGCGGCCGGGACCCATTTCGTGGTCTCCGGCCGGCCGACGTGGCGGGAGGGACGCCGACCCTTCGAGGCACCGTCGCTCTTCACCGGCCACCACCCGTGGCCCGAGCGTCCGGACGACACCTCCGGATCGATCTGACAAGAGGAACGGATGGACGGCGTGTGAGCGGACAGAGAATTCGTCCTGACTGCGGTAACACCGAGCGGATCGTGATCGCGCACTCGCCACGCGCCGACAGCGACGCGTGTTTCCGCAGGTGCACCACACTAACGCCCATCGAAGCGAGACGAGATCCCCGCTGAGCCGGCGGCGCCCACCGACGCTTCAAGCCAGGTCCCGGTTTGGGAGAACGGCCCTTGACCACGCGCGTCGGCCGCGAGATTGTTGAACCTGTTCAATAACCTCGAGGAGGGCACGTGGCGGCACGAGGCCGGCGCTGGTTCCTCGCAGCGTTGCTGCTCACCACCGCGGTGAGTGCGCTCCTGCTGCTGCTTCCGTTGTCAGCCAGCCAGGTCAATGACCAGCCGGTCCACCATCGCAGCCTGCTCGCCACCGAGGGGCCGGGAGTGATTCTGCCGCTGGCCGTACCGGTGCTGGTGTGCTTGGTTCCACTCCTGGCCCCGGCACGCCGTCGGCGAGCCGCAGCGTGGGGAAGTGCCGCGGTCCTCGGCGTGGGCACGGTGATCAGCCTGTTGTCGATCGGTGTCTTCTTCATTCCCAGCGCGATCCTGCTCGCCATCGGCGCCGGCCGTAGCCGCTCCTAAAATCGCCAGCCAGGGGACCGGGCATCCTGCCTCGCTGCCGCGACCGCAGTCACGAGCCGCCCGAACGGCCGGGCCAGGCGGCGTTCACGAGGGCAGGGAGGATTTCGGCGGCCGGGCCGGTGAGGTTGACGGTTGCCACCTCGTCGAGCGGGGTCGGCTCCGGGTTGATCTGGATGACACGGCCGCCGAGGCGGGCTGTCACCTGCGGGATCTCGGCGGCTGGATAGACCACGCCGGAGGTGCCGACGGTAAGCAGCACGTCGGCGTTCGCGGCGGCCTCGACCGCCTCCTCGAAGGCGTGGGTGGGCAGCGCCTCGCCGAACCACACGACGCCCGGGCGGACGAGCGCGCCGCACCGGCCGCAGGTTGGCGGCGGCAGGCGGCGACCCTCGCCGAGTGACTCCCTGGGGTGTTCGGGCAGGTCGCCAGCCGCCAGCCCGCACGCCGAGCAGCGCGGCTCGAACAGGCTGCCGTGCAGGTGAATCGGCGATCTGGAGCCGGCCCGTTCGTGCAGGTCGTCGACGTTCTGGGTGACCACGACGCACCGTTCGATGGCCGCGACCGCGCGATGGCCGGCGTTCGGCTCGACTCGCCGGACGGCCGCACGGCGCCACTCGTACCAGCCCCAGACCAGGTCGGGATCGTCACGGAACGCCTCCGGCGTGGCGAGCTGCCGGGCGTCGAAGCGCGCCCAGAGACCGGTCAGCGCGTCGCGAAAGGTGGGAATGCCGCTTTCGGCGGAGATGCCTGCGCCGGTGAAGACCACCACCCGTTCGGCAGCCGCCAGCATCCCCGCGGCCTTGTCCATGCCCGTCATGCGGCGAGTCTGGCAGCGTGCCGAAGCGGGCCGCCACGCAATTCCCGGGACACGGTACGAGGTCGAGCCGCATCAAGTCGAGCGAGAGCGGCCACTTGGGCGGCGGGGTCGGTGACCCCGACCGCTACGACCAACCGGGACATCAGCGGTTGGACTGTCGAGATGGGCGCATGCGTTTCGGTCCACGCGCACCCGCTCTAGGCTGGACGCGTGGGCGATCACCCGGAACTGGATTCCGACACCGAAGCCGCCATCGTCGAAGCGACCGCCCACGCCTTCGCCGCGCTATGGAGGCCGATGATGTTCGGCTTGTCCGACGTCGCCGAGCGCATGGGCATGGACTCCGACGAGCTCTACCGGCTCTGTTTGCATCCGGAACTGCTGTATGCCGAGTCCTTGGGCCGGGAACGGTCGCTGGGCGAGGTTCCAGATCTTGGAGACACCAGTTCGGAGCTCTTCCAGGCGTTGATCCGGTTGGTCGGCCCCTTCCCAGCGGAGTCCGACTCGGCACGCACGCTGCTGCAGATGGCGCTGACCGTCGGCAATGACCTCGATAAGGTCGCGCGTATCAGGGAGTTGGGCGAACGCAAATGGCGGGACGCCGTCATGATCGTGCTGGAGCGGGGGATCGCCCGAGGCGATCTGCCGCCGGACGCCGACCTCCCGACAATCTTGGACGTTCTCGCCTGCGCGGTGACCTACCACAGTGTGTACAGCGGGGGCCGTGAAAACTGGGCCACCATCGTTCGGATGCTGGTGGACATGGTGCTTTCCGCGGCGGCCCCGGTGCGGCCATCAGAGCGATTGATGCACCAGCCGGTCACTATCTCGCCCGCGGTCAGACGCGCTTCCCTTTGGCTCGATGAGATCCGGATGGGGGCGACACTGCGGGCTGCCGACGTGCCGCTTCAGCTGATGGCGCAGGCGCCGCAGAGCAGGGCTATGCTCGGTGACTTCCCGGTGACCGTTGAAGTCGGTGTCCACTGTGACTACTTTCCTACGATCGCCTCTGATGACCCGCTTTTCCGCGACTTCAATAATCGGGGCCGGCTGACGGTGGGGGTGAGGGTTTCTGCCGACAAGGCGGACGTCCTGCCGCCTTCCCTGCAAGCGGACCGTGCCGTATTGGTGCAGGGCGACGAGGTATGGGTGGCGCCGCTGGTCGAGCGCAATCCGCACGCCCGGACCGACCAGGAATTTTGGGTAAGTGCGGATTTGGGTCCGTGGTGGGCGCCGGGGTCACTGGTAGATGTGGTGGTCCGACTGCGTACCGTGCACGGATCTGCCGGGCTGGTCCGGCTGACTGACCAGGTCATCACGACGAGCTCGTAAAGTCAGGTTGCCAAGCCCCCACGGCAGGTATCACCCTGCCGGCGGCGAAGGACGGTGGTTTTGGCGGGGCTGGTCACCATGGGCGCATGGCCGACATCTCGCCGCCCCCGCCGGAGCCGGTCGACGGCCTTCGGCTCCGGCCGCCCCGGCACCGGCTGGACCGGCGCTTCATCGCCTGGCGGACCCTGCAGGCCCTGTGCTGGGCGGTCGGCGTGCTGGGCACGCTGGGCGCCGTCTACGGGTACGCGGAGAGCACCCGCCCGTGGCTCGGCCCGGTCCTCCTCGTCGCCGGCCCGATCTACGCGGTCAATATCGCCGTCATGCCGACCTGGCGGTTCCTCGTGCACCGCTGGGAGGCCACCGACGACGCGGTGTACGCGCTCGGGGGCTGGCTGACCCGGAAGTGGCAGATCGTGCCGATCTCCCGGATTCAGAGCATCGACACCGAGGTCGGGCTGATCCAGCGGTGGCTGGGGCTCGCCACCGTCACGGTCACGACCGCCTCGTCGGACGGCAAGATCACGATCGAGGGCCTGGACGTGCGGGTCGCCGAGGCGACGGTGGACCGGCTGCGTGAGGTGGCCGCGGCGACCGAGGGCGATGCCACGTGAGCGCGCCATTCCCCGCCGGGGAGCAGCCGTGGCGGCGCCTCAGCATCCGTGTCGTCTACCTCGACCTGATCCGGGTGGCGATCTCGCTGGCCACCGGCTATCTCGGCATCGCTCTTGGCGACGATCCGGTGTGGCCGTTGATCGCCGGCTCCTGCGCCGGGCTTTTCGGCGCCCTCGTGGATCTCAAGCGCTGGCGGACGACCCGCTACCGGATCACCCCGCAGCGGGTGGAGATGCGCAGCGGCTGGCTGGCCCGCAAGCACCGCATCGTCGCCCGGGACCGGATCCGCAGCGTCGACAGCTCGGCGCGGGTGCTGCCCCGGCTGCTCGGCCTCCGTACCGTCCAGGTCGGCTCCGGCGAGTCCGAGTCGTCCTTCAAGCTCGACGGCCTGGACCGCCGGCACGCCGTCCGGCTCCAGCAGGAGCTCATGCCGGGGCAGGCGCCGGCGTCCGAGGCGCCCGAGCCGGTGGCGGGGGATCCGGAGACGGTCATCGCCCGGCTGCGCCGGGACTGGGTGCCGCTGAACGTCCTCACGGTCTGGTCGGTGTTCGCCGCCGCCAGCCCGCTCTTCGGCCTGCACTGGCTCCTGCGCCCGGTCGGCGTCGACCTGTTCGGCCTCGGGCGCGGGTTGCTGGGCTGGGAGTCGCGCGGGCCGGCCTGGAACGTCATTCTCGTCCTGCTGATCGCGTACCCGATCGGGATCGGGGTCACGACCGTGACGTTCCTGATCGGGTACTGGAACTTCGAGCTGGTCCGCAAGGGCACCCCGCCGGACACGGCCCTGGTGACGCGCCGGGGCCTGCTGACCACGCAGACCGTGCAGCGCACCGACGAGCGGCTGCGCGGGATCGCGTTCGAGGAACCGCTGGTGTGGCGCTGGCTGCGGCTCACCGAGACCAAGGTGATCGCGACCGGGCTGCGGCAGATCGGCGAGTCCGCGACGAGCGGCGTCCTGCCCCGGATACGGCTGGGCGAGGCCCGCGACCTCGCCGCGAAAATCCTGCCTGACGGCAGCCGGCCCTTGGAGACGGCGCTGCACCGGCATCCGCGGGGAGCGCTCGTACGGCGGCTCGGCTGGGCGGTGTACTGGCCGGCGCTCGCGTCCGGGGCGCTGCTGCTGTTCGGCCTCGCCGGCGCGCTGCCGGACTGGGTGTGGCCGCTGCCGCTGACCCTGGTGCCGCTGACGGTGCCGGCCGCCGTGGTGGCGTACCGGTCATTGGGTCACGGCCTCGCCGGGGCGTACCTCGTCGTCCGCCGGGGTGTGCTGCGCCGCCGCACCGTGGCGCTGCAGCGGCGTGCGGTCATCGGCTGGACCTTCGAGCAGTCGATCTTCCAGCGCCGGGGCGGCCGGATGACGGTCGGCGTCGCGACGGCCGCGGGCGGCCGCTACTACACGGCACCGGACATGAGCGTCGAGCAGGCCCTGGCCTTCGCCTCCGGGGCGACGCCGGAGCTCGCGCGGCGCTTCATCGACCCGGAGGGCCGCCCGGAGCAGGCCCAGCCGTAGCGGTGGCGAGCAGGTCGAAGGGTGACAATGTGGATGGGGGAGGGCCCACCATGATCGACCTGTCGGCGGATCCGCCGCCACACCGACCGGGCATTCTCGGGATGCCCCGGCGGCAGTTGCTGCTCTCGGGCCTGTGTGGACTCCTCGGTGGCTCCGGCGGCGCGTGGGCGATCATGTCGCTCGCCGCACCCGACCGGCCAGGCCCGGCCGCGAGCAGTGTCGCGGCGGTGGAGCCGGCCGGAGTCCCGGGGGCGTTCGTCGACCTGGCGACGGTCGGGCCGATCGTCACCGTGCCCATCGGCCGGTCCGGGCGGTGTGCCGTCACCGTCAGCGCCACCATCGCCTACGGCTCGACGGACGACGGCGTGTTGTCGCAGGGCGGAGCCATCTCGTTCGAGGCGACCGGCGCCAACCGGCGGCCGCCGAGCCTCGATCGTGCGGGCCGGTCGTTCCTGTCCCTCAGCGGCACAGAGGTCCCGTTCAGCGTGACGCAGACCTGCGCCTCCACGATTGTCCTCGACGGCCTCAGCCCGGGGCGGACGACGTTCACGGCGAAGTATCGCGTCGAGGGCGGCTCTCCCGTGCCGGTCTTCTTCAGCGATCGCACCATCCTCGTCACGACGCTTGACGGGCCTCGGCGTCGTTGAGTTCCCCGCTCAGGAGCCGTCGGTGCACCTCGCGCACCGAGGAGTTCGGCTCGATGCCCAGCTCGTCGGCGAGCAGCCGGTACAGCCGCTGGTACGCCAGGAGGGCGTCGGCGCGCCGGCCGGTGTGGCTCAGCGCGGTCATCAGCTGGCCCCAGAAGCGCTCCCGTAGCGGATAGCGCGCGGTCAGGCCCTGGAGCTCGGCGGCCAGTTCCGTCGTCCGGTGCCGGGCCAGGTCCAGCTCGATCCGCCGTTCCAGCGCGGCCAGCCGCTTGTTCACCAGCCGCGCGGCCTCCACCTCGTCGAGCCAGGTGGAGTGCACGCCCTCGAACGGTTCGCCCCGCCACATCGCGAGCGCCTCGACCAGCAGGGCCCGTTCGGCCTCGGGGTCGGCTGCCCGGGCCGCCGCGTCCAGCACCCTGGCGAAGCGCGCGGCGTCCACTTGGTCCGGCTCCGCCGCCAGCGCGTATCCGGCCGGCACCGTGCGAATCAGTTGCGGGCCCAGCAGATGCCGCAGCCGCGTCACGTAGACCTGCACGGTGCGCCGGGCGTTCTTCGGTAGGTCATCGCCCCAGACGGCGGTGGCCAACCGCTCGAACGACACCGGCTCACCCGCGGCGAGCGCCAGGACCATCAGCACCGCGCGGAGCCGGGATGCCGTCAGCACCACGGGCCGCTCATCCACCGTTACCGCCAGCGGCCCCAGCAGGCCGATCCGCAGTGCATCCCCCGTCACCACAGTCCTCCCGTCGTTCACGTCCAATGTGGTTACCAACCCGCACTGTTCGCGTATGCCCGCCGGCATGCGAGTTTTCCTGACCGCGATGTCCGAAAGCCTGCGATGGTGGTCCACCGAACCCGGCTGGTACCCGTACCCCCCAAGGGTATGATAGGGTCCCCGCCATGGACGAACGGGCGTTTCTGGTCGTCGGCTACGACGGCGCCGAGCTGCTCGACATCGCCTGCGTGACCTCCGCGCTGCAGATCGCCAATCGCATCGGTGCCGATCCGCCCTATCGGACGGTCCTCGCCTCGCCCGGCAAGCGCGACATCACCTGCGACTCCGGGCTGCGGCTGCGCGCCGGTGCGTGCCTGGAGCGGTTCAACGAGCCGCTGGACACGCTGCTGGTCTCCGGCGGGCTGGGCCACGAGCAGGCCGCGGCGAGCCCGCTGCTGGTCGGCCATGTGCGACGGCTGGCCACGCTCGCGCGCCGGGTGGCGTCGGTCTGCACCGGGTCGACGGTGCTCGCGGAGGCCGGCCTGCTGGCCAACCGCCGCGCCACCACCCACTGGAGGTTCGCCGAGGAGCTGGCGCACCGCTACCCCGAGGTGCTGGTCGACCCCTGCCCGATCTACATCCGCGACGGCGACATCGCGACCTCCGGCGGCGTCACCAGCGCCCTCGATCTGACCCTGTCCTTCATCGAGGAGGATCACGGGGTCACGCTCGCCCGCGGCGTCGCGCTGGGCGTGGTCGCCTATCTGCAGCGGCCCGGCGGTCAGGCCCAGATGAGCATGTTCCTGGGCCCCGGCACCACCGAGGATCTCCTGGTGCGGCGCATCACCGGTCACATCGTGAGCCACGTCGACCAGGATCTGAGCGTGGCGACGCTGGCCCGGCTGGCCGGCGTCAGCGAACGGCACCTGTCGCGCCTGTTCCTGGTGTCCGTCCGCGAGACCCCCGCGCAGTACGTGCGGCGGGTCCGCACCGAGGCGGCGGCGCATCTGCTCGAGTCGACGCGGCTGCCGCTCACCGCGGTGACGCGGCGGTGCGGTTTCGGCTCCACCGAGTCGCTCCGGCAGGCGTTCCTCGACCGCTACGACACGCCACCCTCGCGATACCGGCGCGAGCGCGCAGTGCAGCCGCCCGCCGCGCCGGCCTGATCAGCATCAGGCGGTGGTGTGCCGCACCCACGGCACGAGGCGGTTCTCCAGCAGCACCAGCGCGTAGAAGAGCGCGATGCTCATCAGCGCCAGCAGGGCGATCGCGGCGAACAGCTCGCCCACCAGGGTACCGATCACGGCCAGCGGCATCGCGGTCTTCAGGCCCACCATGATCTGCGGGAGCGCGGCCTGCCACCGTACCCGGGTGGAGCCGGTGAGCGCGACCGTGCCATTGACCTTCACCGTTGGGGCTCACTACGCTCCCGGGTGCCGGCTTTCGTGGTTTTGCCTGGAAAGTTTCGAGGATTCATGGCCGACGTCATCGCCAACCCGGTGCTTCCCGGGTTCCATCCCGATCCGAGTGTCTGCCGGGTCGGTGCGGACTACTACCTCGCCTGCTCCAGTTTCGAGTACTTCCCCGGGGTGCCGATCTTCCACAGCCGGGACCTGGTGCACTGGACCCAGATCGGCAACGCCCTCGACCGGCCGAGCCAGCTGCGCCTGCCGCCGGGCACCGTCTCGTCGGGCGGCATCTACGCGCCCACGCTGCGCCACCACGAGGGCCGCTTCTGGCTGATCACCACGAACGTGCAGGGTGACGGCAATCTGCTGGTCACGGCCACGGATCCGGCCGGGCCGTGGTCCGACCCGATCCGGTTGCCCGGGGTCGGCGGCATCGATCCGGACCTGGCGTGGGACGAGGACGGCACCTGCTGGTGCACGTACGCCGGCGTGGGACAGGTCCGCATCGATCCGCGCACCGGGGAGTCGTTCGGCGAGCCGCGCCGGATCTGGTCGGGCACGCCGGGCGCCAAGGCCCCGGAAGCGCCCCACCTGTACCGGATCGGGGAGTACTGGTACCTGCTCATCGCCGAGGGCGGCACGGAGCGGGGCCACGGCGTCTCGATCGCCCGTGGCCGCACGCCCACGGGCCCGTTCGAGCCGTGCCCGGCGAACCCGATCCTCACCCACCGCGGCACCGATCACCCGGTCCAGAACACCGGGCATGCCGACCTGGTGCAGGCGCCCGACGACTCGTGGTGGATGGTGCTGCTCGGGGTGCGCCCGCGCGGCGGCACGCCCGGCTGGCACGTGCTGGGCCGGGAGACGTTCCTCGCGCCGGTGAGCTGGGTCGACGGCTGGCCGGTGGTCGGCGAGTTGTCGACGACGATGCCCGCGCCCGCCTGGCCGCTGCTGCCGGGCGGCGCCGACGCCGTTCGCGACGACTTCGACCTCAGCGAGTTGCACCCGCGCTGGATCTCGTTGCGGCACCGCCCCGCGGAGCTCTGCACGACCAAGGACCGGACCGGATGGCTGACCCTGCACGGCCGCGGCGGGTCGCTCGACGATCTTGACGTGACCTTCGTCGGCCGCCGCCAGCAGCACCTGTCCTGCCGGGTGCGCGCCCTGGTCGATCCGGCGACGGGCCGCGGCGGCCTCGCCGTACGCCTGGACGAGCACCACCACTACGAGATCGAGGTGGCGGCCGGCGAGGCACTGCTGATCAGCCGCATCGGGCCGCTGCGATCCGTCGTCGCGCGGCGGCCGGTGCCCGCCGGGGCCGTGGTGCTCCGGGTCGAGGTGACCGCCACGGAATCGCTGACCGATGCCCGCACCGGTCCCGACACGCTGTCCTTCGGGGTCGAGGAGCCGGACGGCACCGCGACGACGCTCGGCACGCTCGACGGGCGGTATCTGTCCACCGAGGTCGCCGGCGGCTTCACCGGTCGCGTCATCGGCATGTACGCCGCCGCCGGCACCGTCCACTTCGACTGGTTCGACTACGAGCCCGCCGGCGCCACCGCGGACGGCGGCCCCGGTGAGTGACGGACCTCCGGGGCGGAAGCCGGACGGCGACCACCGCGGCGGCGACCCGTCCAGGCCGGTGACCATCGCCTACATCGCCGAGTCGGCCGGGGTCTCGGTGCCCACCGTGTCGAAGGTGATCAACGGGCGGTCGGGCGTCTCGGCGGACACCCGGGCCCGCGTCGAGGATCTGGTCAACCGGCACAAGTACCGCAAGCCCGTCGCGGCGCACCGCAGCAACGTCGTGGAGCTGGTGTTTCGGGAGCTGGAGAGCCTCTGGGCCGTGGAGATCATTCGCGGCGTCGAGCGGGTGGCCCGCAAGCACCGGGCGGGCGTGATGGTGTCCGCGTTCGGCCTGCACGACTCGACCCCCACGGCGTGGGACGACACGGTCGCCCGGCGGCCGCACTGCGTGCTGTCCGTGGCACAGCTCTCCGCGGCCGAGCGGGACGAGCTCAAGGCGAAGGGCATCCCGTTCGTCGTGTTCGACCCCACCGGCGAGCTGCCGGACGACGTCCCGTTCGTCGGGGCCACGAACTGGAGCGGCGGCCGCGCGGCGACCCGTCACCTCCTGGAGCTCGGCCATCGCCGGATCGCGATGATCAGCGGGCCGGACCACGTGCTGTGCTGCCGCGCCCGGCAGGACGGGTACCGGTCGGCCATGGAGGCGGCGGGCCTGTCCGCCGGGCCCGAGTTGCTGGTGCATGCCGACCTGACCCGGGAGGACGGCTGCGCCGCGGCGGCCCGCCTGCTGGCCGGCCCGGAGCGCCCGACGGCGATCTTCGCCTCCAACGACCTGCAGGCGCTCGGGGTCTATCAGGCCGCGCGCGCGGCCGGGTTGCGCATTCCGGAGGACCTGAGCGTGGTCGGCTTCGACGACCTGCCGGTGGTGGCCTGGGTGGAGCCGCCGCTGACCACCGTGCACCAGCCGCTCACCGAGATGGCCGTGGCCGCCACCGAGCTGGCGATGTCCCTGGGCCGCGGCGAGAAGGCACCGCAGATCGGCCTGGAGATCGCCACCACGCTGACCGTCCGGAACAGCACGGCGCCACCCGCCGGGTGACGCCGTGCCTCCGCCGGCTCGTCAGCTGGTGCTGCCCGTTACCGAGGTGCCGTTCTTGGTGATGACGTAGGTGATCTGGGTGCCGCTCCAGAAGTGGAAGGTCAGGGTGACCCGGCCGTCGTTGACCTCGGCGAAGAACTCGGGTTTCAACGTGATCGTGTTGGCGGTGTAGTCGGGCTGGAAGTGGGTCCAGAACTCCTTGTAGGAGGTCCAGTTGGCGGGGCCGGCGTTGGTGCCGTCGGCGTACCTGGCCTCCATGGTGGCGAGTTGGTCGCCGCGGAACTGGGTGGGGATGGCGAGCGAGGTCGTGCTGCCGGTCGCGCTCCCCTGAGTGGGCGGGTCGAAGCTGATGATGCTGATCGGCCACGGCACGCCCGCGGAGAAGCGGGCCTCGATGGTGGCGTTGACGCCGTAGGCCCGGTTACCGGCCAGCCGGGTCACGGCCGCCGCGGTGAGGGTGAGCGTGCTGCCCGACACGGTGTAGTCGGTGCCGTTGGCGAGCTCGGCGGTGCCCTGCCGCAGACCTTGGAACGTCGTGCCGTTGAGGTTGAGGGTGAGTGACTTGCTGGTGATGGCGCCGCTGCGGGGCACGTACACCTGGTCCGCGGAGGCGGTGCCCGACCGGGTGGTCCAGCTCGCCTTCATCATGGCGAACACGCCCGGGTCCCGCCATTGCAGCGCGTTGCGGTCCAGGAACTGACCGGCGTCCCACACCATGGTGGTGAGGTTCCGGATCCGGGCGTGGTAGCCGACGGCCTCGATGAACTTCAGGAACTCGCCGCGCTCGATGACGCCGGGCCGGTTGTGGTCCCAGTTGAGCAGGGCCCATTCGCCGATGATGACCGGGATCCCGCGAGCGACGAAGGTGTCGCGGACGCGGTCGAAGGTCCCGGTCAGGTCCTGCTCCACCTCGGCGTTGTACCGGATGCCCCCGGCGATGTTGACGCTGAACGGCCAGAATCCGTAGAAGTGCACCGTCGCGGCGAGGTTGGGGTCACCTAGCTGGTCGATGGTGGCCGTCAAGGCGTCCAGCCGGCCCTGCTCGGCGTTGGTGTAGAGGGTGGGCAGCACCAGCAGCCGGGTGGCGTTGTTCCCGCCCGACCGGCGCACGAGGCGGACGAAGTCGGTGTTGAGCTCGTTCAGCAGCTGGTAGTTCTGGTCGTCCCCGGAGGTGCCGGTGAACGTCGGTTCGTTGATGCTCTCGAACACCAGCCGCGCCGAGTGGTCGCGGAACGCGGCGGAGACCTGGGTCCACAGCGCGTCATACCTCGCGAGCACCCCCGCGTGGTCGGCCGGATAGGTGTTGATCCACTGCCAGGAGTCGTGGTGCAGGTTGATCATCACGTAGAGGCCCTCGGCCAGGGACCAGTCGACGACCTGGCGGACGCGGTTGAGCCAGGCCGTGTCGATGGCGTAGGCCGGCGCCGGGCCGTGGTGGTTGCTCCAGGTCACCGGGATCCGGATGCTGCGGTAGCCCTGCGCCCGCACGTGGTGCAGCAGGGCCTGGGTGGTGAGCGGGTTGCCCCACGCGGTCTCGTCCGGGATGGCGTCGAACGTGTTGCCCAGGTTCCAGCCGGGCTGCATCGCCGCCACGGTCGCCATCGCGGTGCCCGGCTGCGGCGGCGTCGACGGCGACGCCGAGGGCGAGGCGGACGGTGAGGTGCTCGCCGACTGGCCGGGGGACGGCGACGTCGTGCCGTCGACGGTGCCGGTGCAGGTGACGCCGTTGAGGGCGAAGGAGGTCGGTGCCGCGTTGCTGCCCGACCAGGATCCGTTGAAGCCGAAGGAGACCGTCGCGTTGGTCGCGATGGCCGCGTTGTAGCCGGCGTTCGTGGCGGTGGTCCGGTCGCCGGACGAGGTGACCGTCGCGTTCCACGCCTGGGTCACCCGCTGGCCGGACGGGAACGTCCACGCCAGACTCCAGCCGTTGACCGGTTCACCGAGGTTGGTGACGTCCACGCCGGCGGTGAAGCCGCCCTGCCACTGCGCCGGCACCGCGTACGTTACGCGGCAACCCGCCGCCGCTTGCGCACTGACGGCCGCCATTCCCCAGGCCACCAGCAGTGCGGCCACGCCGCCGGCGACCAGGCCCACCCGCAGGCGGGTTCTTCGTAGGCGCTGCAGATTCATCAGCATTCTTCCTTGTCGGAGTCGGGATCCCCGCCCGGCCGAGGGGCCGGGCAGGGGTCGCGGAGTCAGGTCGTTGCGGCGCAACTGAGGGTCGGGGGGTCGTTCGTGCCGAGCCACTGCCCGAGGACGCCGAAGGTGGTGCTGGCGCCGGCGGCCAGGCTGCCGTTGTAGGTGATGTTCCGGGCGGTCACCGTCGCGCCGTCCGAGGCGACCGAGGCGTTCCAGGACTGGCCGACCGTCTGCCCGTTCGGGAACCTCATGGTGAGCGTCCAGCCGGTGATCGCGGTCGACCCGGCGGTCACCTTCACGTCCGCCTGGAAGCCGCCGTCCCACTGGCTGGCGAGGGTGTACGCGGCGGAACAGCCGCTGTTCTCGGCCGGTGGCGGCGGTGGCGGCGTGGTCGGGTCCGGTGCGCCGCCGGGGAACCGCACGTCGGAGCACATGTAGTAGTTCTGGTCGGCGTGACCGGCCCGCCAGACCGCGTACACGATGTGCCGGCCGGTCCGCCCGGGTGCGCTGATCTGGAAGGGCCCGTAGTCGACACCGTTGAGGATCGGGTCGTTCGGCCTGGTGGGCCACCCCGAGTCCGGGAACGCGCCGGTGTCCTTGACGAGCTCCAGGTCGCTCCAGCGCAGCCGCTGGGTGAGCGGGTCGAATCCCTGCTTGCTGACGTAGATGCGGATGTACGCCGCGCCGTGCCGGGCCTGGTCGTGCATGGTCCAGGTGAAGGTGTTCTGCACGTTCTGGGCGCGCCAGAGGCCGGGGTTGTCCAGGGCGGCGTAGGTGGCGTCCCCGCCGCCGCACAGCTTGCCGTCCGGCACGCGGGCCTGGTGGTCGTCGTTCACGTTGTTCTGGATGAGGCCGTTCCAGGTCCACATCGCGGCCGGGTTGGCCTGCCAGGCCTGCCAGCACATCGGGTCCTGGGTTTGCATCACGGGGTTCTGCCAGTTGGTGTCCCAACGGCGCGCGCAGCCGTAGTGGCGGGACGGCGGGTCGATGGCCGATCCGTGCGCGGCGGCGGGTTGGGAATCGATCAGGAAGACGGTAAGCAGGGAGAGGACGAGGGCGGCGACGGCCAGCGGGCGGAACACCAACGGCCGGCGCACCCTGACGAGTGAAGACATGGAGCCTCCAGCACTCGGAACGGTGGATGGACGCGCGAACTCGCGGGACGCTGCCCTTTGCCCCACGCGAGACGTTGCACGCTCAACCGGCCCGGCTAGCCTGCGGCACCCGTGCGAAAGTTTCTCTTCGGGACGCTACGCCTTTCCTTGATAGGCGTCAATGAATGTCTCCTGGCTGCGGCCCCCATGGCCGCAGCGGGGTTCTAGTGTCGGCGGACCATTGAGGAGGCCGTCGACATCCTGCAGCTGGAAACTATCGAGCAGTGCTGTAGAAACAAGGGGAGTGTCACCCGCTCGGTGGACATCTCCGCTGTCGTTCGATATCGCGGCTATCGTTCGCAGGCGTGGAACGGCTTGGGGGTCTGCCCGCCGAGTTGACCAGCTTCGTCGGCCGGCGGCTGGAGCGGGGAGTGCTCAAGAGCCTGCTTGGGGCGTCCCGGCTGGTGACCCTGACCGGCATGGGCGGGGTGGGCAAGACCCGGCTGGCGGTGCGGGTGGCGGCCGAGGTGCGGCGGGCGTTCACCGACGGGGTGTGGTTCGTCGATCTCACCCGGCTGCGGGATCCCGACCTGCTCGCGCAGGAGTTCCAGGACCCCGACGCGCTGGCCTATCTGGTCATGGCGGCGTTGGGGGTGGGCCAGCGTGCCGGACCGCCTGTACGGCAGTTGACCGAGTACCTCGCCGGCCGGCAGACGCTGCTGATCCTGGACAACTGCGAGCACCTGCTGCCGGCGAGTGCGGTACTAGTGGATGCGGTGCTGCGCGCTTGTCCACGGCTGCGGGTCCTGACCACCAGCCGTGAGCCGCTCGGGATCGGCGGCGAGGTGATCTATCAGGTGCCGCCGTTGCCGACCCCTGGCCCGGATCTGCGGCCGAGCCTCGCCTCGCTTGCCGGCTCGGAGTCGGTGGTGCTGTTCGTGGCGCGGGCGAAGGCCGCCGCGCCGGGGTTCGCGTTGACCGACGACCACGTGGACGCGGTGGCGGAGCTGTGCCGCCGGCTGGACGGCCTGCCGTTGGCGATCGAGCTGGCCGCCGCCCGGGTCCGGGTGCTGACCCCGCGGCAGATCCTGGGCCGGATGGACGACCGGTTCGCGCTGCTGTCCCGCGGCAGCCGGGCCGCTCCGGCCCGCCAGCGGTCTCTGCGCGCCTGCGTGGAGTGGTCGTTCGAGCTGAGCAGCAAGCCGGAGCGGCTGCTGTGGGCCAGGTTGTCGGTGTTCGTCGGCACGTTCGAACTGGACGCTGTCGAAGGCGTCTGCACCGACGAATGCCTGCCCGTCGCCGACCTGGTGGAGGTCCTCACCGACCTGATTGACAAGTCCGTCGTCGAGCGCGCCGACAGCCGCGACGGCGGAGACACCCAGGCCCGGTACCGGATGCTGGAAGTGATCCGCGAGTACGGCCGGGAGCAGCTGATCGAGTCCGGCGAGCAGGTGGCGTTGCGTGACCGGCACCGCGACTGGTATCAGCGGCTGGCGGCGCGGGCGGCCACGGAGCGGGCCAGCGGGCGCCAGACGTACTGGATCGTCCGCCTCACCCGGGAGCACCCCAACGTCCGCGCGGCGATGGAGTCCTGCCTGAGCGAGCCCGGTCACGCCGACGACGCGTTGCGCATCGTGACGGGTCTGCCGTGGGCGTACTGGTGGTCGGGGGGAGTGTGCGGCGAGGGCCTGGGCTGGCTGGAGCGGGCGTTGGCGCAGACGACCTCGCCCACCGTGCTGCGGGTCCGGGCGCTGCTGCTGGCGGGCTTTCTCGCGGGCTGGCTCGACGACGCCGGCGCCGCGATGTGCTGGCTGGCCGAGGGGGAGCGCCTCGCCGAGCGGCTGCGGGACGCACCGGGACTGGCTCTGGCCGCCTTCGTGCACGGCTCGGCCGTGCTGCGGGGGTGCGACGATCTGAGCGGTGTGGTCGAATCCGCCGAACGGGGTCTGGCGATCGTGTCCGCCTTGCCGGAGCGCGAACGGCGGCAGGAGCTGACCCTGCGGATGCAGCTGCTCCTCCAGCTCGGGCCGGCCGCCGCGCTCTCCGGCCGCTACGACCGGGCCCGGCGCTGCTTCGAGGAGACGTTGGAGATCGCCGACGCGGCGGAGGCCGGCCTCAACCGGACGTGGGCGCTGTGGGGGCTGGGGCTGGTCGCCTGGCGGGAGGGTCACGCCTCGACGGCCGACCGCCACGTTCGGGAGTGCCTTTCCTCGGCGCGGGCGACGGGAGTGCCGGATCCGTGCGTGGCGGCGCTGGGCCTGGCGGTGCTGGCCTGGATCGCGGCCGGGCAACGGCAGCACCGGCGCGCCGCCACGTTGCTCGGCGCCGTGGACCGGGTACAGGTCGATCTCGGCAGGTCCGTCACCCGGGACCGGTGGCTGATCGCCGAGCACGACGGGTGCGTAGGGCAGGTCCGCGCGGCCCTCGGTGACGCCGGGTGCGCTGACGACTTCCGGCACGGCCAGACCCTCGCGCTCGACGAGGCGCTCGGCTACGCCCTGGACGGGCGGTGGCACCCCACGAAGCCGCCCGGCGGCGGCGCGGCGCCGCTGACGCGCCGGGAACGTGAGGTCGCCGGCCTGATCGTTCGGGGCCTGTCCAACAAGGAGATCGCCGAGAGCCTGGTCATCGCGCAACGCACCGCCGAGAGCCACGTCGAGCACATCCTGACCAAGCTCGGCTTCACCAACCGGGCCCAGATCGCCGCCTGGACGGCCGAACAACACCCGACCCCGCCGGGCTGACGCCGAGGAGCGTGCCGTGCGCGACCTACCAGCAGGTGTTCGATCGGGCGACTACCGCAAGGTCATGGTGGCCGGCAGCATCGGAACCCTCATCGAGGTCTACGACCTGCTGATCTACGGCTACCTCGCGACGATCCTGGCCCAGCGGTTCTTCCCGTCGGCCGATCCGACCGCGGGGCTGCTGGCCACGTTCGCGATCCTCGCCATGGGCTCGGTCGTGCGCCCGATCGGCGCCGTGCTCTTCGGTCACGTCGGCGACCGGTTCGGCCGGCGGCCGGCACTGGCCTCGTCGTTGCTGCTGATGACCGCCGCGACGGTCGGGTTCGGCCTGCTGCCCAGCTACGCCATGGTGGGCCTGCTCGCCCCGGTGCTGCTGGTGCTGTGCCGGTTGGTGCAGGGACTCTCGGCCAGCGCCGAGCTTCCGGGAGCCATGCTGCTCATGCTGGAACACGCACCGGCCAACCGGCGTGGCCTGACCGCGTCGATCAACAACCTGGCCGTCGTCCTCGCGACCGCGTGCGCGGCGCTGGTCAGCCTGGTCCTGGCCGGCCTGCTGTCGCCGGGTCAGCTGGCCGGCTGGGGGTGGCGGGTGGCATTCCTGATCGCGGCGCCGATCGGCCTGGTCGGCCTCTACGTGCGCACCCGGCTGCTCGACAGCCCGGCCTTCGTCGCCCTGGGCGAGTCGGCGCGCCAGGGCCGCGTCCCGCTCGCCCGGGCGCTGGGTACGGCGAAGCGAGGCATGCTCCTGCTCGTGGTCTGGTTCGGCGCCCAGAACGTCGCCGGCTATACCCTGTCGGTCGCCATGCCGTCCTACCTGGTCCGCGAGGCGGGGCTGGCACCGGCCGAGGCGTATGCGGCCAACCTCATCGGCGTCCTCGCCTCCCTGGGATTCGCGCTCCTGGGCGGCTATCTCATCGACCGGCTTCCCCTACGCGCTGTGGCGATCACCGTCATGGCGGGGATCGCGGTCACGGCTGTGCCCGGATTTCTGATCATCACGTCGTTCCGTACCCCGGGCGCGGCCGTGATCGGCCAGGTCCTCTGTTCGATCTTCGTGGGCCCCGCCTACTCCGTCGGAGCGGTCCTGGCCATGACGCTGTTCCCCGCCGGCATCCGCTTCACCGCCTTCGCCGTGCCCACCAGCATCGCCATCGCCCTCTTCGGCAGCACCGCCCCCCTGGTGTCGACCTGGCTCAGCGCCGTCACGCACAGCCCGCTCGCACCCGGCTGCTATCTGCTCGTCGTCGCGACCGCCGGCACCCTGGCGGCGGCAGTCGGCCTGCGGCGTCGAGACGCGACCGCCGAGCTGCCCCGATGAGCACGCTCGACCGTGCCGCATGCGGTGCTGATCAGGTGATGTCGGCGTGCTGCACGGTCCAGGCGCGGGCCTGCTCGGTGAGGGTGATGCCGAGGCCGGGGCGGTCCGACAGGTGCATGCGGCCGTCGCGGATCTCCAGGCGTTCCGCGAAGAGCGGGTGCAGCCAGTCGAAGTGTTCCACCCACGGCTCGTGCGGATACGCGGCGGCGAGGTGCAGGTGGATCTCCATGGCGAAGTGCGGCGCGAGGGTGAGGTGGTGCTGTTCGGCGACCGCCGCCAGGCGCAGGAACTGGGTGATGCCGCCGATCCTGGGCGCGTCCGGCTGCAGGATGTCGGCGGCGCCCTGCCGGATCAGCTCCTGGTGCTCGCCGACGCTGGTCAGCATCTCGCCGGTGGCGATCGCGGTGTCCAGCGCGCGGGCCAGCTGGGCGTGACCCTCGGCGTCGTACGCGTCCAGCGGCTCCTCGATCCAGACCAGGCCGAAGCCGTCCAGGGCGCGGCCGACCCGGCGCGCGGTCGGCCGGTCCCACTGCTGGTTGGCGTCGACCATCAGCGGCACCGCGTCGCCGAGGTGTTCGCGGACCCGGCGGACGCGTTCGAGATCGACGGCCGGCGACGGATGCCCCACCTTGATCTTGATGCCGCCGATGCCGAGCGCGAGGTTGCGGGTGGCGTTCTCCAGGATCTGCTCGACCGGCTCGTGCAGGAAGCCACCGGAGGTGTCGTAGCAGCGGACCGAGTCGCGGTACGCGCCGAGCAGCTTGGCCAGCGGCAGGCCCGCCCGTTTCGCCTTGAGGTCCCAGAGCGCCACGTCCATCGCGGCGACGGCCTGGGTGGCGGCGCCGCTGCGGCCGACCGACGCGCCGGACCAGACCAGCTTGGTCCAGAGCCGGCCGATGTCGTTCGGGTCCTCGCCGATCAGGTCCGGCGCCACCTGCCGGGCGTGCGCGAACTGGGCCGGGCCGCCGGCGCGTTTCGAGTAGCTGAAGCCGATGCCCTCGTGGCCGTCGTGCGTGCGGATCTCGGCGAACAGGAAGGCCACCTCGGTCATCGGCCGCTGCCGGCCGGTGAGCACCTTGGCGTCGCTGATCGCGGCGGTCAGCGGCAGCGTGATCGACGAGAGCGTGACCTGGTCGATGCGGTCCCTGAGAGAGGGCATCAGCGCACCAGCGCCGGGCGCTTGGGGTCGAAGCGCCAGCCGGGATGCAGGTACTGCATCGCCGCGGCGTCGTCCCGGGCGCCGAGGCCGTGCTCCAGGTAGAGCTCGTGCGCCGCGGCGAGGGCGTCGCGGTCGAGTTCCACGCCGAGCCCGGGGGCGTCCGACACGGCGACGTGGCCGTGCCGGATCCGCGGCGGCTCCCGGGTGAGCGCCTGGCCGTCCTGCCAGATCCAGTGCGTGTCCAGGGCGGTGATCCGCCCGGGCGCGGCGGCGCCGACCTGGGTGAACATGGCCAGCGAGATGTCGAAGTGGTTGTTGGAGTGCGAGCCCCAGGTGAGCCCGAAGTCGTGACAGAGCTGGGCCACCCGGACCGCGCCGCGCATCGTCCAGAAGTGCGGGTCGGCGAGCGGGATGTCCACCGCGTGCCCACGGATCGCGTGGGCCAGCTGCCGCCAGTCCGTGGCGATCATGTTGGTCGCGGTGGGCAGTCCGGTGAGGCGGCGGAACTCCGCCATGGTCTCGCGCCCGGAGAGTTCACCCTCGGCGCCGACGGGGTCTTCCGCGTACGCGAGCACGCCGTGCAGATCCCGGCACAGCTCGACGGCCTCGGCGAGCGACCAGCCGCCGTTGGGGTCCAGGGTGATCCGCGCCTGCGGGAACCGCCGGGCGAGCGCGCGCACCGCCGCGATCTCCTGCTCGCCGGCGAACACCCCGCCCTTGAGCTTGAAGTCGGTGAAGCCGTACCGCCGCTGGGCCGCCTCGGCCAGCGCCACGACGGCCTCGGGGGTGGTGGCCGGCTCGCGGCGCAGCCGTTCCCAGTCGTCGCCGGGCGCGGTCTCGGCCAGGTAGGGCAGGTCGGTGGCCCGCCGGTCGCCGACGTAGAACAGGTAGCCGAGCACCGGCACCGTGTCCCGCTGCTTGCCCTCGCCGAGCAGCTCGGCCACCGGCACGCCGAGGTGCTGGCCGAGCAGGTCGAGCAGCGCGGACTCCAGGGCGGTCACGGCGTGCACGGTGACGCGCTGGTCGAAGGTCTGCACGCCGCGCCCGCCGGCGTCGCGCCCGGCGAACGGGGCCGCCGCGGCCCGCAGTGCGCTGCCCAGCTCGGCGACGGGCCGGCCGATGAGCAGCTCGCCGGCCTCCACGATGGTCTGCCAGATGCGTTCCCCGCCGGGCACCTCGCCCAGGCCGACGTTGCCGGCGCTGTCGGTGACGATCGCGACGGTGCGGGTGAAGTACGGCGCGTGCGCGCCGCTGAGGTTGAGCAGCATGCTGTCGTACCCGGCGACGGGCACCACCTCGACCCGGGCGACGGTGGGCGTGCGGCCGGCCATCTCCTCAGGCCACCTTGGCGATCAGGGTGGCCAGCTCGGCGGCGTCGCCGGCGGTCAGGTCGGTCAGCGGCGGGCGGACCCGGCCGCCGTGCCGGCCGACCGCGGTCAGCCCGGCCTTGATGATGGAGACCGCGTAGCCCTTGGCCCGGTTGCGGATGTCCAGGTACGGGATCACGAAGTCGTTGAGCATGTCGTAGACGGTGGCACGGTCCTGCTCGCGCACCGCGCCGAAGAAGCGCAGGGCGAAGTCGGGCAGGAAGTTGTAGAGGGCCGACGAGTAGGTGTTGACCCCGAGCTGGAGCAGCGGCAGGGCGAACGTCTCGGCGGTGGGCAGGCCGCCGATGTAGATCAGGCGGTCGCCGACCCGGGCGTACGTGCGGGTCATCCGCTCGATGTCGCCGACGCCGTCCTTGAGCCCGATCAGGTTGGGGCAGCGCCCGGCGAGGGTGGCGACCGTGGTGTCCTCGAAGACGGCGTTGGCCCGGCTGTAGACGATGACGCCGAGGTCGGTGGCCGCGCAGACGGCGGCCACGTGCGCGGCGAGCCCCGCCTGGGTGGCCTCGGTCAGGTACGGCGGCAGCAGCAGGATGCCGTCCGCCCCCGCCTCCTGCGCGGACCGGGCCTGCTCGACAGCCTGGCTGGTCCCGCCGCCGGCCGGGGCCACGATCGGCACCTCGCCGCCGACCTCGCCCACGGCCGCGCGGACCACCCGGTCGAGCTCCGCGCTGGTCAGCGAGAAGCCCTCGCCGGTGCCGCCGGCCGCGAACAGGCCGGACACGCCGCGCCCGGCCTGCCACGCCAGGTGCTCGCGGTACCGGGGCTCGTCGAACTGGAGATCGTCGTCGAAGTGCGTCACCGGGAACGACAGCAGGCCCGTGGTCAGGCGGGCCGCGAGGTCGGTGGGGGGCATGAGCGACATGCCGTCACGGTAGGAAGTCGCGACGATGCCTGTCCAAGAGTGTTTCCGCATCGCGTGATACCGCCACGGCATCGTCGAGCACGGCGAGCACGCGTTTCAGCGCCGGGTTGCCGGAGTGCCGCGTCCACAGCAGATGCAACTCGACCGGCTCCGGCACCGGCGTGGCCAGCGCGACGTGGGCGACGCCGGGGATGCCGAGCCGGGTGGCCGAGGCGGGCACGAACGCGATCCCGCGCCCGGCCGCGACCAGCCACAGCATGGTGAGGATCTGGCTGACGCTGTGCACGACGTTCTCCTGCGCGATCGGCATCACGCTCACCACCAGGTCGTAGAAGTACTTCGCCCGGTGCTGCGAGTGCAGGATCAACGGCTCACCCGCGAGGTCCCCGGCCGCCGCGGGCCGGTCCAGGCCCGCGAGCCGATGATGCACCGGTACGGCGAGCAGCAGCGCCTCGCGGACGAGCGGGCGCGACGCGAACGTGGTGGTGTCGAACGGCGGCCGGGCCAGCCCGAGGTCGAGTTCGTCGGCGGACAGGGCGGCGACCTGCTCGCGGGTCACCATCTCGAACAGGTCCACGTAGACCTCCGGCAGCTCCCGGGCCACCACGGTGAGCAGCCGCCCCAGCACGTCGAACGTGGACGCGGCGGTGAAGCCGAGGCGGACCACTCCGCGCGTACCCGAGGAGACCCGGCGGGCCAGGCCCGGCGCGGTGTCGGCGAGCGCGAGGATGCGCCGGGCCTCGGCGAGGAACGCCTCGCCGGCCGGGGTCAGCGACACCCGGCGGTTGTCCCGGTCGAGGAGTTGCGCGTCCACCGCGGCCTCCAGCTTCTGGATTTGCCGGCTCAGCGGGGGCTGGGTCATCCGCAGCCGGGCGGCGGCCCGTCCGAAGTGCAGTTCCTCGGCCACAGCGACCAGGCATCGAAGTTGGTCAAGGGTGTACGCCATGCTCTGAAGGTATCAATCGATGCAAGAAGGGAGTTGGACAGGCATGAACGGCGGTCATAGGCTCGCCGAATCGGCAGGCCGGTGACCGACTTCACACGCTCCCCGCTCCCTCCGTCCGAACAGGAGTGGTCCATGACAACCAGGCGAAACATTCTGGTGAGTGCCGCCGTGGCGACCGCGCTGGCCGTCGCCGGGTGCGGCGGCAACCTCGACCAGGGCGACAAAGGCGGCACCGCCGGCAAGTTCCCGGCCGGGCCGATCACCATGCTGGTGGGGCAGGACGCCGGCGGCAGCACCGACCTGGTCGGCCGGGCCCTCGCCGAGCAGGCGAGCGCGCACCTCGGCGTACCGGTCATCGTGCAGAACCGCCCCGGTGCCAACGGCGCCCTCGCGGCGAAGGAACTCGCCGGCGCGAAGCCCGACGGGCAGACCGTGATGGTGTTCGTCGGTTCCCTGGCCTACATCACCCCGCTCGCGGTGGCCGAGAGCGAGGCCGTCGACATCAACGACTACGACATCGTCACCGGCGTCTCCCAGGACGACTATGTGCTGGTGGCGAGCCCGAAGACCGGCTTCACCACGGTGCGGGACATCGTCGCCGCCAAGCGGCCGGTCACGTTCGGCACCACCGGCGTCGGCACCGGCAGCCAGCTCTGCCAGGAGTTGCTGTTCGCGGCGACCGGGGTGCGGGCGACCGCGGTGCCCTTCGACGGCGGGGCGCCCACG